>Ga0209367_1013734_pt1 | contig 10382 bp, 8 predicted proteins | sample WorMetLIZISLAND2_FD_187412 | JGI IMG/M metagenome (GOLD analysis project Ga0209367, IMG submission 187412) | Marine gutless worms symbiont microbial communities from Max Planck institute for Marine Microbiology, Germany - Olavius geniculatus... ...
CTGTTATATATGTTTATATTTTTAAGTTATTGGTATTTAGCCAGGGCAAAGTGGATAAAAGACCGATATTTGTTAGTTCTCGTCCGTGGTATGGGATAGGCGGTATGTCGTCGGAGTTTTGTTGATAGGCCACATCGTGGGTTTTGCTGATTTGTCTGTCTGTCTGTTCTTTGCAAACTCACAACTTGCATGCAAAAAACTGGAGAAAGCCATGATGGGTTTTAATATTTTTTGGGGGGGGGAGTAACCATTGTGCTTATTTTTGGCTCAAACAGTCAAAGATCGAAGTTGTTGGGTATCAGAAACGTGCAGAAAACGATTTTGCCATGTAAGTATTTATTTACAGTTAGCTTGTATTGCAGTGGGTGTAAGTATAGTGTGCAGTGGGCAATGGATAGCCGCATACATGTTGGCATATGGCATGCTGACTGTTTGCTGTAGATTTACATGTATTCGGTGTGGTATGGCTGGCTGCTGCCTGTTATTCTATTTTTGTGCATTTTCCGTCTGTCTATCAACAGCCTCAAGTCACGGTTGGTGTTCAAAACATTTGTCACTTATTGCACTTGCATTTAGTGGAATTTCTGGCTTACGCTGCTGAGTTTTTTTGAAGAATATGATATGTTTTTGTTTTTAGCCAGAATTTCTTCTTGCAGCACATTCGATTATTTTGTCTATCTCTGCATATTTCTCAGTAGTGTGGTTTGTCTGTTGTCTCTCTGTCACACTGTAAGCGTTCTTGCTTATTTACTTACTTAATTCATGTGACAGCATCAATTGGTGATTCCACATTTACCCGACTACTTTGGTCTTTTGTTTAGGTTTAGGATGATTTTAGTTTTTTTGAAAGCTTTTGGTTGCTCGAGAAAAAACACAGTTAAATCAGTTTAGTATTGGTAGATAGAGTTAACAACTTTTGCCAGTAACCAGTACGTTTTTTTTACCAGTTGATAACTGTCTTTTTTGACAGAAATGATGTGTAAGCAGGCATTGACATTTTAATGGATGTTTTTCATGTTTTGTAATGGTGGACTTCTTAGAAGTCTTTGCTGTAGCATATATGCTGGATTGCAAGTCAGTAGTTAATATTGTGCTGTATGTACAGTGGGTGGAAAATTGATGTGCATTTTTTCACTTATCCCGATGTCGATGAAGACAAGGTGATGATTCCATTTTTCTCATTTTTACGCACGAAAGCAGCTACTGCTTTCAGCGCATCTTCGCAATTCTGTTCGTCTGTCTGTCCGTCCGTCTGTCTGTCTGTCATGGGTGGATCAGTCAAAAGTGGTGCAAGCTAGAATCACCAAATCTTCACCGTTGGCTGCCTGGAAGACTCTAGTTTCAGGAACCATAAAGCTTTTTTATAAATTCGAAGGGGATCACCCAAAATGAGGGCGCTAAATGAGAGGGGGGTGGGCAAAATTTGTAATTTTTGGCCAATAAGTCGCTGTATCTCAGTAATGCTGCAAGATAGGGCCTAGGTTGCTATTAATTGCTAATAGGAAGTCATACACTGGCTCTCAATTGGTGCCAAATTCAATGACATTGAATGACCTTGAACGCCAAAATAGGGGGTTTTATGATTTTTTTGGCGATTTCGGGCTGCGACACAAGTCTATATCATTCACAAGGTTGCGCCACAGAACTGTTGTTATGCGATACAGATTGAGAATTTGGTATTTGTATATTAACTTAGCGTGAACACTCCAATTTTCAGCTAAACCACTGAACCGGAACTGCTATAGGCTTTTGCGCATCTCGTGAGCATTAGCTCAGATTTCTTGTTGACACTTTTGTGAACTCATGTGATGCACATTTTGTTTTTTTAATCAACAAAATTTTTTGTCTTCATTTTTCGTCATACTTTAAAATTGATCTTCTTATATCACTGTTTAGTTATCAGTCTTCAGGCTTTTATTATTTTATTATTTGGTTCTTGAGCATGTCAGTAAAGATTCATTGAAGTTGAATTGAGTGTACTGTGTATATCACTATAATATTTTTGTGTCAGATTGTGCTAAGTTTGTGAATGTAGTTTTTATGTGATTTTTTTTCAGGATGCTGTATATCCGGAGCTGGCGTTATCGGACAAATTTAACTTAGTACTGCAGGTTTCCAGACAGGTTCAGGTGAGACCATAGAACCAGCTGTATTGTTGAAATTTATAAACAGTTATTACTACTAGGTATTGTGACAGCTTCTGCTATTAATTATTGATTTTGTAGCACAAGACGTGGAATCATCCGTATAATTTTGCAATGTAATGTTTATTTTTTGTGTGATTTTTTATCATTCGTTGATGGTGTTGGTTAGGTGACTGAAAGTTTAGATCCCTCGGGTGAGGGTTCAGCCACATGGGTTCTCCGTCTCCACTCTCCACGTCCATCAGGTCGACCCGCAAGTCCTCCATGTTGTACTTCACGACGTCGATCCACCTTTTTCTCTGTCTTCCCCTACTCCATTGTCCACGTATGTCTGCCTCCACTGACACAATTCTCCTCTTCTCGGCGTTGTACATGCCCAAACCATCTCACCCTGGCCTCCCGTACTTTGTTTGTGATGCACGCTACTCCAAGGATGCGACGGATATCGTCATTCCTTTATCGTCATTCCTTTTCTTGTCTCTCAACGTGAGGCCAACAATCCATCTTAGCATTTTCATGTCGGTTTTCTCCAAATGTTCTTCTTCACGCCTTTTCAATGTCCATGTTTCTGAACCATAGATCAATACTGTAAAATATACTGGCTTCGTTAGTCCCTTTAAGTTTAAAGTTTCTTTATGTGGCCTCTGAGTTAGGGGGTTGTGACCCAAAATTTTTCCTTCTATTTGTTTCTTTGTTTTGTATGGGGTTTAACGTGATGTTGTAGGAAATATTGCGTTAAAACTGTTGTTATTGTTTTTGTTGCAGAATGTTCTTGGTGAACTGGCTGATGGCTTGGAAAAAACAAAGAAGTAAGTAACCTGGTTCTTCTGTGAATATATTAAGAGTTTTGATATAGTCAGCATATCTACTTTTTCATAATTTAATTCATTTGTTATTCTTCATTCATTGTGAATAATATTGCTTCAAGAAAGTAGGGCAAAGGCTGGAAAGCACCTTCTTAGTTTGCACATTTTCATCAAATGTTGCAGAACGAATGTGATTTAGACTCTGATTTGGTCTATTCAGTGTTGACTTTTTGTTTTAGTTTACTAACAGTGACCAGCTCTTGCTTCGTAAATTTGTAATACTTCTGTAGTTTTCTTCAGCCAAAAAGTGTATAATCACACTGTATATGACCGATTGCTGGAAATTACTAATTTCCTATAAGTCAAACTAAACATAAACAGGAAAAATCAGACTATAACAATAGTATGAAAAGATACAATTTTCCAAAAATATTTTGAGAAAAACTTTCACAGGAAATTATGAAGACAACGTTGCTAACTTAGGATGAGCTTAGGAAGATTATAGTAAAGTCCTAGGAAAATTCTTAGGAGTCTTGTGAATTAAACTCTCGACTTATGTCTGATTTATAGAGGGCAAGTTCACCTGTGTCAGGTGGCAGGTAAGACTGCATGATCTCATATGGCAGGTGATGCTCCGTAGCTCTGAGATGGGTTTCCTATGAAGAGCCGTACCATTTAACCATTTTAACTATTTCAGAATCGTGGTGTGTGTTGACAGCCTGCTAACGTGGAGAAGTCCGCACACATCAAGACAGTTGCTGTTAGCTCTTGTTGTTGTATTTCTGCTCTCGTGTTTCATGTCTGGTGTCGCTTTCTTCCAACTTGCTGGTAATTACCGATCCAAGTGACATCCATGCTACTTTCAGTTTACCAGTAACGTGATTGATTGTTTTTCCAGATGTACCAAAAGACTGGCTTATTGTTTTAAACGTCTCTTTTGGCTCTTTCACACTATTTGTCTGACGTTGGGTTGAAGTATGTACAATGTAGTCAGACTTATTTGTGCGCTTTTTAAATTTCAAAATGTAATTTTTTTGTTGTTGAGAATTTGTCTTTTATTTTTCATTGTCAAGTACTGAATGCTAATTTGGAGTAAACAAGTCTGCATTAGCGTATTCCGAAAAATGGGACTGTGAACAAAAATTAAGCAAATGTGTGCATCATATCAGAATAATTCGAGCCGTATTGTGTTTTATGCATGGCACTAAGCTTGTTCTGCGTATTGTTGGTACGTGGTGACGTGTATTGTACATTGCTGCTGTAGCACTGTACCTGGGAGTCAAGATGTTTATCATCGAGTATCTGTACAATCGTTTTCCTCGACTCAAACAGCACCATGACAGCGTCTACAGGATCTGGCAACAACTCCCAACTGATGCCGTCCTAGAGGACCAGTACAAACGCTCCCTCGTTGACCGGGTGTGTTTCAGACTTTGCTGATTACGGCATCTAGAAAAGGCCCTGCTGGATGGGTGGGCTTGGCAGAATCATCGGAGAAAGAATATTTGGCAATTCCATACCTGCCCCTTCAGGCTGCCCTTGGGGGATGGCGAGGGGGGCAACATGGGGGCACATGTACCTAAGGCCCAAGGACTCAAACGCCATGGTCGGGGTCTGCGGCCGTGCAACACAGAAGGCACCAGAGGGGTATGACAGACAGACAGACAAACAGACAGACTATCCTCTCATTATAGTAAGATAGTGAAAATTGTTATTGTTGTTATTGCTTCTGCCGAAGTGAAGCGATAACTGTGAATGAGGAGCGCAGACAGCTGATCATTTTTTAAAATTCAAAGTTGGCAGTAGAGCGCCAACAGTACTTTGGTGACTCCATCAACATATCAGATGTGTTCCGGGATAGTGACAACCTGGTGGAATTTCTCATCTCTTCGGGGCATCTGCCTCCCTCCCCATATAGGCAGCACCTGATGAGCTTACCGTAGCAACAACTGAAGCGATAAACAAGATTATTTTTGTCAGTCATTTCTTGTCATCTGCACAAGTCGACAAATTTACGAACAGATTTTGGTGAAATTTACTGTAGAGGTAGGGCATGGCCTATTAGCCAAATCAGAAAGTAGTTTGTTTCTTGGTACTTGTTTTGTTATCGAGTTTAGTCCGTACGAGATAGAGAGACAGACTGACAGGGAAGACCTGTCTTATACTGCTGTCCAGTATGATGGTTGCATAATAATTTTGAATGCAAAGTTGCTATCTGCAGCCATCACTCTTATATGCCAAACTACTGTACTGAATTCTAGCATTGATTGGCACGTTCGATATAGCAGCTTCACCATAGCGTGTATGTGACAGCAGTCACTCTGGGAAATTGCTTTCTTATCGTGACCGGAAGTTGGATGCTGGGTTTTGGATAGAGGGTACGGTCGGCCCACCCTAGTGACAGCGGTGCTTCTTGTTTTTTATAACTTTCTTTAATAATTACATAAAGCATAATGTATTGATGTGACATTTGTGAACTGTGTTTGGCTTGCAGCACATCATAATATCAGACAAAGACGGCAACCAGGAGCTGGTAGTTGAATCTCAGTTGCCCCCAGCCAGTGAAATATCGGATGATGTGCGGAGCTTTTGTGATGTCTTCAGCCTACCGCTGTCCGAGAGACCACTTCCAGGTTTAGTTCTGTCTGTTTGCCGGCTTTCGTCACCGTGTATAATATACATAAACTATAAACCATTTGTTTTCAGTATTGGCTTAGTAGTGTTGCGGTAGTGCATCAGACTGGTGACCGGGAGGTTGTTGGTTCAACTTTTGCTTGGTGCACTGCTAGGTAATGACTCTGGGCAAGTTGCTCACACACATGTGCCTCTGTCACCAAGCAGTATAATTTGATAACAGCCTAAGTGCCGGAAAGGTTACTTACAGCAGTATATGTGGAGATCTGGCCCTCCTCTCATATATCTTAGTTGTGTGCTGGCTTGGGGCCTTGGAAATGGAGACGAGCACCGCTTGCATCGGTCACAGAGCTGTAAAAGAGCACTGTTGACTATCAGCGATTTAACCTTCAACTTTATTCATGTCAGTAAAGCTGGTAAATACTTGTGACTGTACTTGTTTGATTCTGTATTGCTTTGCACTTGCCGACCTTTTGCCATTTTCTTTTTGTTGTTGGCTATTTTATTTCGTGTTTATTTAAAGTATTTAAATTGGCTACGCGGCAGTTTGTAAGTGAGATGGATATCGCAGAGGGCTGGAAATGGCAAACCTTTGAGTTGCATTTCAAACTGAGCCCGCATCCATCGGTGCTATTGATGCTACTGTGTGCTGTCAGAATGGGAGGATGGATGGCGCGTCTCGATTGTAGATAAAGAGAAACCATTCATCAAAGCACTCTCAAAGATGGGGAAAATGTACCTCACTAAAAGGTTTGATGATGATCAATTTTTTGCCGAGTTCCTTATACATGTTGAACAGGTTAAGGATTAGAAGGTGTCTGTAGCTCTTGAAGGGAACCTGTCTCAGAGCCACAGAGTGTCACCTGCCATATAGAATGACACAATGTTGCCTGCCACCCAACATGGGTGAATGTGCCTTGTCTTAACCTTAGCTTAGCAGGTCAGTACTTGATTCATTTATCTCGGAGGGATGGAAGGCTGAGTTGACCGGGATGGTTGTAATCAAACAGATTTATTTTTTTGTACAGGTCGTGAACTGGAGCTTCGCTGTCTATTTGATTGTAGGTGAAGATATTGCAATTTGTGTCACTGTTTTCCAGTGTCTAAGTAAATAAATGATTTATAAAGCGCCAAAGTCTCAGAAAGAATCAGGGTGCATCTGTTGCATTTTAGAGATAGTTTTGCAATTTTATTATGTTTTTGAAATTCCGTTTAGTTATTAGCAGACTGTAGTGCTGTTTTAATCTGAATATGGAGCTACTTAATGTTGTTACTGGAGTTAAAAGTGATTTTTTAGCTCTAATTGATCAAAAGAATAACTTGTGTATTACTTGATATTCGAAAGCTGTGTTTAAGAGTTGGGTATGCTGTACCAGGGGTATATTGTCTGCTCATTGCTTTGGTGTGGTGCAGTTTTCTGTGCATTGAAAGATACAAGTTTCAGTCGCCAAAGAACATCATGATTCCTCTTACTAACATCACAAGCATTGAGAAAGTATGACTCATTTGTCTTATTCAAGTGTGGTATAAAATTTGTGGGTTTGCATTGTTCAGTTCCAACTGTTGAAGTATTCATTACGTAGTGTAGTTGTCTGATATGTTTGGGTTAAATGGTCAATATCTGCCAAGCTTTTCTGCATTTTTATCAAATTTAGTACAAAAGCAATTTGATATAGTGCCAGTAGCGCCTGTTTGTCATTGTGAATCAGAAGCGCTGTGATGGCACCAACCAGTACTAGGTGAGTCCTCAGTGCCACACCTTAACCCCAGCTGTTGTCAATTTACCTATCCCAGAGGGATGGAAGGCTGAGTTGACTTCGGTGGTTGGTTATATGCCGAAGTAGTTTACCTGTCCACAGACAGTTACCCATCAGAGTAGTAAACCACTTGATGGTGACGCAGCTGGGTTTCTCGTGACCTCTTGTTCGTCGGTGCTGTGTTTTAATCATTAAGTCAGCCACTAAGCCACTGGTGACTGGACTGGTCACGATAGGTTCGGTAAGAAATTTTGAACTGTTGACGAAGCATACGGGCTTCTTTCTGGTTGATATAGATATAAAGTGATGCAGGATGAGGCCATTCAAGCCTTATGATTAGGATTACTGGTAGTTTTAATTCATTTTAAATTACAGTTGAGACTGTTCGATGCTTGCCACTGGCATTGATTGAATTGATGTGTGTGTGTTATTTTGGTTTATCAGGCAAAGCCATTCTCTTGGCTTCCCGGAGCAGGAATGTCCATTCAGATTGTAGTTGTCGGCTATGAGCAAGTCAGTGCAGAATTTATGACCTTACGACTGACTAAAATATCACCCCAGTAATTCCATGTTTAAAGTAAATGACAAAACTTTTTAGAAACACTTCTAGTTTTCTGCAGGGAATGTTTCAGTGAAAGAGTTTTGCAAATTATTTGGCATTTGGTGATATTATGAAATATAAACTAGCCAGTATCTTGATTTTTGATTCACTGTTTGTAGTGTAATAGAGCATACATTGTGTGGTTCGTCTCAAATTTCTGCAGCCTGCTGCATTTTTATCCATCCACTTTGCATTGTAAATGGTGGTGGTCTGGCTTAGTTGGTAGCATCGTTGATTGCATCAACGAACTTAATCTACACCAGGCCCGGTTAGTACTTGGATGGGTGACCATCCCTGTGTGTAACCAGCCACCCAGGTCATCTCAGCCTGGCCATCCCTCCGTGGGTAGGTGCAATGAGTAGCGGCGAAAGCTGGGATGTAAACAGGCACAACGCGTGATGCACTAGCCCTGTATTCGTGGTCTTGCAGTGTAAAAACTGGTCTCTGGCTGAGGGCCTTAGGAAACGGAGATCAGCTTCGCCCAATGGGCCGTAGGGCTCGGGAAGGAGTTTTCGTTTTACTTTTACTGTACATTATGCTTTTACTTAGTTTATTACTTATAATGAACTCATTTTCAGAGTGCCTATTGGAAGATGCTCTATTGATGGATTGTGTGAACTTTGCTCAAACCCCTCAGATGAATACACCCAGCTGACACTGCGTTCATTCATATCTTTACTGAAGCAATGAAATTGAAGGAATTTGCGTAGAACAAATCCACGTTTACCTGAAACATGCAAATTGTTGCTTAATACGGACAATAAGTCGAGATCATCCAGCATTCAGAAGTTGAGTGGAGATCTGATTGGTGAAATTTGCCGCTCGCACTCAAGTTATGAGTAGGCTCGAGTCGAGTTGAGTGACGTTTTGCTGTATACAAATGTTTTTGCTTCAACTCTGCTCAAGTGGGCGAGTTTAACAGACCTGACTTCTGGGTTGCATTTGTGCAATTGGTTTTATGTGTGTGAATACAAATATGCTTGTTCTGTATGCGTTGTGCAGCCGTACACATTCGGTGCAATAATGAACCGAGACGACTGCTTCAAACTGCTGGTAGCACACGGCACCCGGTTGCAGTTACCGTGGGCCACACCGCACGCTGCGGGGAATTCCAGATCACAGTCCCCGGGCCCTGACCCCGCCCCATCCTCCGATAACTCGCCACCATCCTCGGCCAAAGGTGAGCGAAGTTTCCGGATGAGTGATCTACGTGATGACATCGATGATGATGACAAGCTGCTGCTGCTGTCTCCTTCATGATTGATGTCGGACTGATCACCTGATCAGAATTTTCTACTAATTATAAAAATATCCATTTGTCCATTGTTAGGTGGAATCTCTATAGTAGTCTTGTGTGATATCTGAAATTGGGGCTGTGATAACGATACCATCTCAGGTATCGAGTATCGTGATATCACCGCAATGCTGGAAGTGCATATGAATTGCTAATCAACCCTCTGCGATCTGGTGATGCGTTTTTAGGTCTCGCATTTTCAGCATTTTCGTAACACTACTGCTTATTGTTGTCGGTCTGTCATTTTTTGTCGCATTCTGCTTAAACTGTTTAAAGGATTTACATTCCATTTGGCAAGTACACTTGTGGGGTCTGATGACGCATTTTTATGCGGGTCCTTGGCTCTCCAGGGGAAGGAGAAATCTGGTGGTTAAACTCCAAGCCAAAACTTGCAGTTGCTTTCGACTTATGATTTATGATTTCTGAGGTGCCAGCATCAATCACCTTCTATCATTTTACTTTAGTCGTTGTTTTAAGTACTTTTTTTTACTGCTGTCTCAGGATGGACATTTGTTGTGCAAAAACTGTAATGGAAACTATTACAGTTTTTTGACTGCACTGAGTTATTTGTCTATTTTTTAATGTTGCTGGTTAGGTTCCGTGATGGGTATCGCCATAATTATCGTGTCTGCAGAAAACTTAACTGCAGTAGTTTTGTGGCAAGTCAGGCTTCTGTGTTTGTGCGTTATTTATCTTTCCCAATTTTTTCCTTGCTCTGCTGCTTTGAGGCTTCTAAAAGTCTGCTCTAGCAATACACAAAGGTTCCTTTTTGGGACCAAAATGCAAACCGGAAGTTGTATCAGTTTTGGTAAACTTCATTGTCAGTTTTTACGTTTTTTATTAGTGCTGGTTTCTGGTTTCAAACCAGTCGGTTGATAAACATTGCTCATGACATCATCTTTGCCTATGCTGAGTGACTCCTCTGTTTACATAACCTTGCGGTCAGTGGTGTTCACAAACAGCTGTCATTAGTAGTAACTGTTACTGGACAATGCTGAATGCTTGCAAACTGGTGATGATGATGATGATGATGAAGGACGAATCAACTTTAGCGTGGCGTTAAGTCCTAAGACTACAAGGACACGTAACAATAAGCTTAAACAGTGAAGTCACGTAATAGTAGTCAGCGCAGTGAGACGTTCTTAG
>Ga0209367_1013735_pt1 | contig 10381 bp, 4 predicted proteins | sample WorMetLIZISLAND2_FD_187412 | JGI IMG/M metagenome (GOLD analysis project Ga0209367, IMG submission 187412) | Marine gutless worms symbiont microbial communities from Max Planck institute for Marine Microbiology, Germany - Olavius geniculatus... ...
CATTTTAACACGTATTATGCTTGGTCTCCTTTCCCCAGGTAGTGCAAAAGCAGACGTTGGGTGAGGTGGAAACTAAAACACTTATTTAATAGCCAGTTGTGTCAGAAATTTTTTTGCCAAAAATTATTAAAATCTGTTAATCTTTCTTTAAGTTACAATCAATAATGTCAGGGATGTTTTTTCAGGTTTTCTGTTTATTTCAACACATATTTCGCTTGATCTGCTTTCCCTAGGTAGTGCAAAAGCATACATCGGGTGAGTTGAGAAACTAAATGGTCATTTGATGTCAAGTTGTGTCAGAAATATTCGTACCAAAAATTATCAAAATCTGGTAATTGGTTTTCAAGTTACAGCCAAAAATGTCGGGGATGTTTTTTTGGGACACAGTGTAGAAATACGTTCTGTGGAACGAGGTATCTGTCCCATTGCCACGCTATATAGCCTAGCAGCTGCGTATAAGGAAGGTAGGTGCAAACAGGACGCAGTTATCTTTCACGGGGGCAGAGTTGTAGTCATTTTGTACCAAAATTCGTTGCCATGGCAACAGGGGTCGGCAGGCGAAAAATTTAAATGACACCATCGGATAGCCTGGGCCCGAAAATAGCAGGCTTGCCGTGGATATGAAATTTGTCGTCCATATCCATATCCGCAGATTTTCCGTGGATATCCATGAATATATCCATGGATATCCATAGATATATCCATATCCACAGACGCCTATCGTGCGTACACGCAGCCCTCAAATGACACCGTTAGATTGCCCGACCCCCAAAATAGGGGGTAAGTAATCACAGCGCGCAATTATCTTTTACGGGGACCGAGTTATACCGCTTTGAAATCCCCATAGGCTGTAATGCAAAATTTTTAAAAATCGGGGTAAAATAGGGGAAAGAGTTATCAGACGTTTGTCCTAGACAAACTCGATTTTTACGCGCGAAAGCAGCTACTGCTTTCAGCGTGTCTTAGCCATCGCAATTCTGTCCGTTCGTCTGTCTGTCACACGAGTGGATCAGTCAAAAGCGGTGCAAGCTAGAATGACCTTGAACGCCAAAATAGGGGGTTTTATGGATATTTTGGCGATTTCGGGCTGTGACACAAATCTATATCATTCACTAGGTGGCGCCACGGAACGTTATGCGATCCAGATAGAGAATTTGGTATTTGTGTATTAACTTATCGTGAACACCCCGATTTTCAGCTAAACTATTGAACCGGAACCGCTATAGGCTTTCGCGCGTCTCGTGAGCATTAGCTCAAATTTCTTGTACTTTTTGGGCACCGAATCACTGTGCAAAATTTCATCAAGATCGGATCAAAATTGCGGCCGTAGGAGTGTTTACAGACGGACAGACAGAATGACAGAATGACATAAATGATTTTATAATCTGTCCCATGCTATGTTATAGCAATGGGACAGAATGATGAACAAGTCTCATTATATGATACATACCCAGCTACGGAGGTTGTTAACAGTTAAGCAGTGGGTGTCTTACGATGGTAAGAGTACAGTGGTAGCAGTCTGCACCGGGTAGACCTACACCCGCTCTCACCTAGCTTAATGTGGCTTGCATATCCTATGATGATTGATTTTCGTTAATTTTGTGTAACAGTAGTAGCCCTATTCATACCACGGAATCAGCTCTGCTTAGAATCTGTGCAGTTTGTAGCTATTTTATCCTGTTTGCTATCTTGTTACGACAGTCTCTTGTCGTTGGCGTGTATTTTTAAAATTTTTACTTCACTGGCTTGTTGTATTGAATATGGACCACTACGCATTACTTGGATTACTTAAATACGCAACTATCGTGTCTGATTATGATCATTATGTGAAGAAAATTGTGTTTATGTGAAGAAAAGCAGGTGTTAATTATATTATTTCTCAGTAACTGAATCGGCATCGCTGAATATGTCAGCTATTGCGACAGATGTTTCCGCAGTGTGGTCTGTTCATTCCGTCTGTCACACTCATCTACCCTGTTGAAGTCACTGAACGGAATGAAATGCCGTTTAACAGAGAGACAGTCATATGGCCCACACGTCATACTGCGCTAGACAGTGGTCCCGGTCTTTTCGGCGGCGAGGGGCTATTTATGGGGTCAGAACATTCCAGTCAAAATTGGCATCAAAATTTCAGTCATCTATTATAAGCCTACAGACAGCCAGCAAGAACTCAGCAATGCCATATCAGTTACTCATGCTTTGGAGAACATTAATCTTATTTGGTTTTAGGCTTTTTCACTGTTTTATGACCTACTAGGGTTGATAATTTTTGGTACGAATATTTCTGACACAACTTGACATCAAATGACTATTTAGTTGCCCACCTCACCCAATGTATGATTCTGCACTACCTAGAGAAAGCAGATCAAGCGAAATATGTGTTGAAATAAACAGAAAACCTGAAAAAACATCCCCGACATTATCGATCGTAACTTAAAGAAAGATCAGCAGATTTTAATAATATTCGGTAGAAATATTTCTGACACAACTGGCTATTAAAAAGTGTTTTAGTTTCCACCTCACCCAACGTCTGCTTTTGCACTACCTGGGGGAATCAGATCAAGCATAATACATGTTAAAATGAATGGAGAAAACGTCGATAAATTTCATCTGTCCTAATCTGTGAGCCCCAACAGCTGGGCTGTTACAAGGTTTGACTGTCATGCAGCAGCGTGTCTACCAGATGAAGTTTAGGAATGTTTGTGAAGTCAAGAAGCGACTGGTACAGTCTGGATTGGTCTGAAGCAGAACATTATCGATACTGCTATCAATGAATAGAGAAAGCGTCTCCTTGCCTGTGTTCGCATAGTGGGCCAACATTTCGAGCATTTTCACTGCAGGCAGTGGAAAATGGACAACTGGATGAAATGTCAGCCAAAGTGTCAGAAATATGAACAAAATGCATTTTTACGCGTTATGTTAATTAAGCAATCATATCGCATTGGATAAAAAAGTGATATTTTGCTGGTTGGGGTTTCCCCAGGTAGTGCAGAAACAAACGTTGGGTGAGGTGGGCAACTGAATGGTCATTTGATGGCAAGTTGTGTCAGGAATATTCCTGCCATAATTATCAAAATCTGATAACCGGTTTTCAAGTTAGAGTCGAAAATGTCGGGGATGTTTTTTGAGACACAGTGTCTCAAGTAGGGAGAACGTCCGGGAGGGGGAAACGTCCGGGGGGAAATGTCCTACATCCTTCTTGTCTATACGTGTTTCCGCGAATCAACGCGGCACTATGCATACAGACGAACAGACAGACACAGAGCGGTACCGGCGCTCATCGACTGCTGTGGAATGCTATCATCTGTCTGATAAAGATTTCAATCGTCACTACGAGCAACTTGTGCAGGCAGGCGCGTCCATGGTTCGTCAGTCGACTGCCAATCACTGGCTTGCCCTCAAGATGCTGCTGCTACTGTCAGTCCAACTGATGTGTGCTGACAGTTCTGCAAGTTACAACTAGAAAACAACGCAGTTACACATTGTGCGGCCGTCTGCCTAATATTTTTGACCTTTTAACCTGAAAATTGGCAAACAGGTTACCGCAATCCTGGCGAATTTTCGCACCGATTTTAGTTGTTCTACGCTTTTTTGTTTCCCAGTTATTACTTGGTACGGGAGTGGGAGAGAAATAGACATATAGACGGACAGACAAACGAGTATAAGCCGTAATGTGGCCTATGCAGAAGACCGCACAATAACAGTTCAGCAGATTTTCACTGTTCAGCTGCAGCTGCTGCCAAGTGAACTAATGCGCGACACGCCGTTATTATGTGGTCGTGGTAAGCCGCATTATGTTTTTGTCTGTCCGTCTGTACCGCGCAGTGTGTAGGTAGACGGATGGTCGTATGTAATGTCGGCACTGGTCTGACAATTTTCAGTTAACGTAGCATTTAATTTAGAACATTCGGTTTGTTTTTGGTGACCAATTTGCTTTTACAATTTAGCGGTATAAACAAGGTTTTTAAACTTGTTCGTTTGTGTTTATGATTTTGGTGATTTTTGCTAAAGTTTATCATGCGCACGCTCTTCTGTTGTATGAAATTTTTTAAAGCTGCGCTTTGCCGGATACCTTTCCACTAGATTTTGTTCAAACACTTGTTCTTCAGTTATGCTGTAGTTCGTTCATGACCTTTATGAACTTTGGTTAATGGTTACTCCGATTTCTTTTTCTTCAAAAATGCCTGTTGATTATCAAGAATTAGGTGCTGTAAAGGGCTAATCAGTCAGGTTTCATCAGCGTAAATTATATTCCTCTGAGAACGTTGTTGAAGAATGTAACCCTGTAACTGTAACTTAAAGGAACTTCGGTTGAGATAGGGCTGTGCCGAGCCATTAGTCTGTTAAGACTTAATGAGTCATTAGAATGACAAGTTCATTTTAACTCTCAGCAGCCATGTTTGCTTATATCCTATCAACAGTCGATACTTTCTTTCCGTTTGATGCCTGCATCCACGAACCATGTTTTTGTTTCATGTAGCAGCTATGACGTCAGGCCAGCTGTCGCTTCGTAATGGAAAGCACAAACACAAACACACACCATCACGCGGCTGTAGGTAATTCTTGTCCGTTCAGACCACCATGCAAGCTCAGCTCTGATTCTGTGTTACATTCGTGTGCTGTCTGTAACAGCTACACTGACAACGTACAGCTTGACGTTATAGCATCCGTGCTAAGCGTCAACGTGGTGGTTGAATTTGGTTTTAAAGATGACGAGAGACGAATACATCACACTATACCGAGATATTTTTCAGACTCATTAATGTGTACAGCGTATAAAGGAATGTTCTGACAGTGATGTGCTGAAATAGATTAATGTTTTAGTTTTACGGAGTCTACTTACTTACTTACTCACGTTTATCGCCAGCGTTTATCTTCTGTTTACTGTTTATATTGCGTCTGTTTCTCTTTCAATAAATGAGAAGAGGACGGTGAATTCTATACGGCTTTACAGTGACCAATGAGCGGTGCTTGTACGAGAAGTGAACAATGATCAGCAAAAGAGCGCCAGTCAGGAGTCGTGTCTAGTTGTTTGCGTTTCCGGGCGCCCGGCGCGCTCCATGCCGTAGTGTTGAGTTGAGTTGGGTTGTTTCCTGGTGGTAGTTGCTTTGACGTGTCGGCCGGCATCAGCATCATCATCATCGTCGTCGTAGTCTGGCCGACAAGCGCTCCCTCACCACCGGCGCCGTGGACCGAGCGAGGGCGTGCCTCGTCGACACCGCGATCATTTACCCATCCGTCCGGTGTCACATTAAAATGTCTTTTTCCATAAAAAAAAATCCGCCCGGGGAGAGATAATCACAAAATTGATATGCCCCCCTTACTAAAATATCGCCGTCGCCATAAAAAGTCTCCCCATTATAAGATCGCCCCCAGAAAAGTCTCCCCGGCCGACAATTTACTGGCAAAAAATCCGCCCGCCTGGGCGGACGCCGGGCGGGCCAAATTTTTGCCGGTAAATTGTCGGCCGAGAGAGACTCTTCTGGGAGGGGCGATCATATAATGGAGCACCGTCTGTCAGCGCGCTCTATACCGCCTCGAGCGATCCGCGCTTCACCAACCGCCGGGAAGGAAGCTAGGCGAGCGATGCAGGCTGCGACTGGTTCGCCGTTCATCGACGCACGTCTCCCCTGGGTTGATCCCCGTCGACTCGCCACTTCAGTCCGTCTCTTCCTGTCAGACCGTCCGACTGGCGTAGGCGGCAAAAAGTTCGTTTGCGGTTGTCTCACATCTGCCGCTGTGATGCTGCTCTGCTACAAGGAAACTGTCTCTGGAGTATTGGCGGCGCGGCGAGAAGCAATGGCAAGCGTTTTTCTGTCTGAGAACGCATGCAATTAACATCCGAATATAGATCAGCGCCCGCCCGCGTGCTAAACGTCGTGTCTGTCTGTCTGTCTGTCTCGGCGGAGTAGCCATTGTTTCCGTGTGTCTGTCTGTGATTTGCTAACAGCTCTGAACGGCACTGAACGCTGAGTGATCGTAGGCCTACTACTCATCGCTGTTGATCTGCGCCGTTCATCCGTGTCCTGAGACTCTGGGGGACGAACAGCGACAACCGATCGTGGGTGGGATTTGGTGACAGGCTTGCTTGGTATGAAACGATTTCAATGCATTCTAGACGTCAAAAACTTTTTGACGCTAAAACAGGTTAGCTGTTATAAAATAACCTAGTAATTCCAAGTCAACGTTCCTCGCGCCAAGTCACGACCAACCGCAGTCACCTCTCTACTATTCGGCAACGCTCTGACATGAGTTCGCTAGCAAAAAGAAGAAGAACGTTTTCCACTCGTGGGACAAATTTATTGGTGACCCCAGCACAGAACTTGAAGGGTACATGCCCCCTCTCTTATTCCCACCAATTTGACGCGCCTGTACATGGTGTTGATGTGGCTGCTTGTCGTGATCGTGATGGCGCGGGTTTCATCCATTAGATGATTGACAGTCGGCGACGCTTGAACGCAGCCGTCTAGTCTCAACTGTCTTTGCACGTCTCTCTATGACTGTGCGCCTTCATGCCTGATTGTTTTAAGTCAGTTTTGTGCGCATCCGTATCATCAAATTCATGGGAAGCAAATGCGAAACAAACCACATGGTTAGGCCTACACCGATCAACGGCTTAAAGTGGCACAGCCGCACAGGAAAGAGAAATTATCTTTAAAATTGTAATACGACTTAGCGGACGAAAGCTAATAGACTACTGTACATGTAGGCCTACGCTAACGAAGTGAGGGCGACCCACGACTTGCGACGCTATCAAGTCTGGCCTACAAACGGTATTGCATCGTCATCTTTATCAACTTCGTTGTCTCTATTCTGTAGTCTAGTTTGCGCTTTTCACCGTACGACGATGGCAGTATCTGGCGATCGTTTTCGATAATCGCATAAGCGAACTATAGCAATCGATCATTAATGAATCAAACTCTTTATCTTAGGTAGACATCCAGCATTTCTCACAGCAAAAAAGAGAAACATCGTGAATTGAATTACGGCAATATTTCAGTCGTTGTAGATAACTACGTAATAATTTAAATTTATCAAACTGGTGTTTTTAAAGTGTTTTATCTTATTTATCATCGTCATCATCACATGTTCGTTTGACAAAAGTTGATAAACGCAACTTCTTAACAAATACTAGATGAAAATAGGCCTACGTTTCAAAAATATTTAAACATTTATAAATAAAGATCGTCTCACCGTGTGTTCACGTATGTGTGAAACTTTATTTATGTGGACAAAGAGTGCAAGACGTACCATGCTTTGGATTTTCTAAAAGTTTTTTTCCTTTGCGAACGGCAGGATCTATAACACGATAGTGCTGAGTCTCAGATTAATCAAGCCACTTTTATTGTTACAACTTTGGCAATGTATTATTTATTATATTATTATTATTTATTGTTATATTATTATTATTATTATTATTATTTATATTATTTATTGTATTATTATTATATTTGATGTAGTTGAGACAACCATGTGGGCGTAGGCAGAATCTGGATGTAGGGAGGCATTTGCAGAAGGGAAGCGTATATGGAAAAATTTCCGGATTTTTCTTTTGTAAAAATGAAGTGTCTTTGTGCATTTTTGGCACTATTTTGAGTAAATGAATAGGCTCCCAGGGGACAGTGAGCACGTGGCCCCAGTGTCGACCTATGGCTATGCCATGCAGTGAAGACAATGTCGCCGCAGTATATCTACACTGTGTTTCATACAAAACCAGACCCTGAAACTTCATCAAGAAAACGGCATCGAAAAAAACGTTGGTACAAGCAATCCACACGTACGACTAAAGTTATAGTAAATGTTCAAAATGTTGTCCTTTGGCCTTGACGCAGGCTTTGAATCGTTTCCTCCACTGGTCAATGGCCTCGTCCACAATCGTCTGTTCCAAGTCAGCACAGACCCTAACAAGTCGCTGCTTCAGTTCAGCCAGATCACAAATCGGTTTCTTATGCACGCGCTCCTGCATGCAGCCCCATATTTTATAATCAACGGGATTCAAGTCAGGACTACATGCCGGCCACAAGTCCGGTGGAATGAAAGCTGGCGTTTCATTACGCAGGAATTCGACTGTTGATCGTGCTCGGTGGGCTGGTGCGTTGTCCTGCTGGAAGACGTAGCCTACGCGTCTCCTGCCAGCTGACGGATAGCAGGCCCATACCAAACTTTTCAAGCACGATGAATCCGCAACTGAATGGCAGTGCACTGTGTGAAAAATCATTTTAGGCGCACTTATTTTCATAAATTTATGCCGACCTGCCTTAGGGGTCCGCTTTTTATGAAACACAGTGTAGAAGTTGTACTCGTAAAACAGCCGTGTTAGACAGTAACCCGGTGATTCCGTGTACACCAAAAACATTTACAGCAAAACAGCATTGCAACGGACAGACAGCGTTAAACAAATCATTTAACAAATCAACAAGTCACACGTAAACAATTAACAACTGCACAACGTGAACACGCTGAGACAAAATCGTATGACGGTTTGTGTGAACCTCGTGATTGCACGACTAACCATGCAGACACCTCTCTACTATTCGGAATATCGCGTTAGGCAACTAAATAAAACTTGCAAAATATACGCTGTAACACAACACAGCATGCTCAATATGACACATTTACATGCATGTATTCCGCACATCGATCCGCTAAACGCTTTTTGCTGTCTTTTGAATTAAATCAGGTTTTCCACAGTTGTATTTCTTCGCAAAAGATTGAAGCAATATTAATGTTGGCATTCGAGAACCCATATACAAGTAGGCCTGTTCGATTAATTATTGTGAAACAGACATTGACATAAGCATCGCCGTTACACAATCATGTTACATCACGATTCTCTCTCCGTTTTTATCGTAAGTTATATTCTGCAGTATGTCAAGCCCAGTTTTCACGAATGATAAACAAAGAATGAAACAGTCATACTCTGTCACGCACAATGAGCAGTGCAGTATACGAATTGGGCTTATTATCGACTACAATCACAAAGCTCATTGGTCACTGTATATTTTAATCAGGTCCCTCCCTATACACTGCTATACACGTAGCCTATAACGTACGCGACTAAACGTGAAGTTCTTCCCGAGTCACATTAGACTTACAGGGCAGCGCCTTAGCTCTTAGTCAGACACCAGTTTACACTGCCACGCGGGGCTAGCGCATCGCGCGGTGTGCCTGTTTACGCAAATTACGTCCCAGCTTTCGCTGATACTCATTGCACTTACCCACAGAAGGATGGCCAGACTGAGTTGACCTGAATGACTGGTTATATAAGCCTACTGAGACGGTTCAGCCGTCTGCCAATCGACGATGATCCGTCCAAGCACTAACCGAGCCCGGCGTCGAATTAGGCCTGACTTCGTTTATCGAGACCAACGTGCTGCTGTCCATCACTAGGCCTACATTAAGCCTCATCATAATAACATCATTAAACCATCAACAGTACTGTTTCCTGAGGTAATCAGAGTATTTATCATTACAACAATCACAAACCTAGTGTTATAGATATTTATCTGTTATCGTCGGACTCTCATCATTTGGTAGTTATCACATTGTTCTTGCTGCGGTTTATTGAACATAGGCCTACCCCTGTGTAGGCCTATTCTGGCACAGAAACAAAGCAACTTACAAGCTGCAGTTGCACTTCGTCAGTTGCGCCTACATATGAAATAAAACTAAAACAAAACTGAAACATTAGCATGCAATTTTGTCACGCGATTATGTTTTCAGTTCTGTTTTAGTTCTTATCGCACATGTCGGCGCCTTCCAATGAACGCGTGGATGTTAGATGTCGTCGTGGCGGACATCGCGGCAGGTGGCGTCACCTCGTGAATGAAAACAAATCTCGCCGGGTTAGTCGGAGTGCTGCTGGCTGTAGTGTAGCTGATGCAGAGCTGCGCTAGCTAGAAGTCTTCCCATCGGTAGACGCGAGTCTTGAAGCCCGTGGCGCTGGACGGTGGTAGCACGTAACGTATCGTCCCGGTGCCGTCCGCCCCGGTCTCTCCTATCAGACAACTGTCTGGAGTCTGCGGGTCCACGTCGCTGGTCGTCAGAGAGTCGGAGGCGGCGGGGGTGCTAAAGTAAAGAACGCCGTTCCTGTTCTTGTATCGGATGAAGGTGCGCGGGGTCGAGGTGCCGTTGGTGAGCGTGTCGTCGTCGTCGTCGTAGACGGTAGCGGAGAGTGAGGGCGGCGGCGGGGTAAACGGCTTTGACCGCGGTGGTGGCGACGTCTTGCGACTGCGCCGCCAGAGGTAGACGATTGCGGCGACGATTAGCGCGGCGATAACGAGCGTAACGCCGATCGTGACGACCGACACGATCAGTCGCGTCTTGAACGTGCTGAGTTGATCGTTGTCATGGTGACCTCTGCGTCGGCTGTGGTGTCCAT
>Ga0209367_1013737_pt1 | contig 10381 bp, 8 predicted proteins | sample WorMetLIZISLAND2_FD_187412 | JGI IMG/M metagenome (GOLD analysis project Ga0209367, IMG submission 187412) | Marine gutless worms symbiont microbial communities from Max Planck institute for Marine Microbiology, Germany - Olavius geniculatus... ...
GTGAGATGTTGGACAGCGTGCGGCTTGGTAACGGCGGCAGCGTTGAGTACGTACAGTGTTGGCATGGACTGCTGATCATCGACATGCACGCGGCCTGCCAAAGTCTTGCTGATGTCCGACGTGCCTGTTGTGCCATTTGAAGAAGTAAGAAGCAATGTTCTTCAACTACATCTTAAAATAGTTATTAATGGATTAATCATCAATTTTTTATAAATTGAATACTTCACAAAATTTGCAGCAAGATGTAACTAAAGCACACAGCAAGACAGATGTAAAGTTCCTTGCTTTATTATCTCTGCCAAGGTGAACATAGTGAACATTGGAGGAGATTAAAAGCTTGGTCGTTCTGTCCTTCTGTCCATCATTTTGTGTGTGTATATGGTGACTCATAACAGCAATAACGTATGCAATGACGTCACTGCATCAACAGCTGCTTAGCCGGCTGTTACTTTTCCCTCCCTCTGCAGTGAAGCGGCTCTTCCTTCACCCTCCCCTTTCCTTGTTGTAGGTGTAGTAGTATTAGCAGCAGTAGTAGTAGTGCTGATGTTTAAATCACTTTACTTGGTGGAGATATGCACTCTCATGAGCACCTTCTAGTTTTTAGTGTCTTTATTGGCTATGTCTGTCTGTCTGTATGAATGTCTGCTACGGTTAGAACAGTAGTAAAAAACTACCAAATACCCAATACCCAATATTATCGTTTCCTGCCAATGCCCCGCTGCCCAGTAAACCACTGTGCACTGTCTGCCTGTGTTTTAAATTTTCTACCCTTGTGGTTAATAAACAAACTACTATATAACACGTACGCATATCTTCGTTGCGTGGCTCTATTTTGACAAGGGCGCCGATATCCTCTTCTTCTTCCTTTTCTTGGCGGAACCTCTTGGGAGCTCGAGGTCTCTTCTTTGGGCCTGCTGCAGTCGCGTTGATGCTAGTTTTGGGAAGAATGGCTCTAGAACTGCTGCAGCATTTCTTCTGTACGAGTACAGGCAGTGTTGAGACCTGCATTACACATGTACAGTCAAAGGCATGTTCAGCAGTCAAGTAGCTTGGCGTAGGCCTAAAAAACACTGTGTGCTTGCAGTTGCCGTCCGTCCCCAGAAAAAACCCCACATCTGTAAAATATCAGCACAGTTTTCGGTATGCTTTCAAAACTTTACCGAAATACACCGTTTGCATCTACCCTGAAATGTTGCAGTATCTTTGCTTAAGTTTTTGAGAGTACTGTTTAGCGTGTCAGTTCATTCTTTGTGAGTTGTTGGGTAATATCACATGACACGTCATGATATGAAAATAAATGATAGAAAAATTTCCGCCGACACCCCATCCCTAATTTTTTTGCCGGCTGCAACCGGAAGCACGAAAATTTTTTTACGCCTTAGCAGCAAGTGCTGCATTAGCTTTTGACCAGTAAGCTGCATGAACAAATAACAAGATTACTATGCCGGTTGAACAGATAAATCTCCAAAAGGTGAAAATAACTGCTAGTTATTTTCTTGCAATCATAAACCACTCAATTAGTAGCATAACAATGCAATGCAAGTAACACCAGCTGATCAAAAAATGCCGAACTGACCAAACAAAATATACAGTGATTGGTATGCATGGTGTTGTGTTACGTCATCCATTGTTTGCAAACAACATATATGAACTTCCGTTTGCTCCCCACAGGTAAAATATACCAATATTTGCAAGTTTGCGGGTTTAAGTTTTTCCAAAACTTAGCCATAATAAAATACTGAAGTATCTTAAGTGGGTTTAACAAAAAAAACCCTCTCGGTTTTTTTTGGTATCTGCCTGGATGTCTGGTGTACTGTATACGCCTACCATGTAAATATTTTGTTACCAGTACCAACCCCTAAATATTAACCAATTTCCACAAATTTTTTACCAAACTTTCTTTCATAAAGTGTAATATTATCATCATTATTATTACGCAGTTTAGAGCACACAGTCTAGTGAAAAATCGCAAGTGTGGGCGCATTAAGTGTCACTGCAGGAAAGCACGGCTGTACAGAATGAGTGAGTAGGGTTTAATGTCCCGCCCGACACAGTATAGGTCATTTCGGGGACAGCCTTTGCAGGCAAAATTGCGCATACATATAATAACGAAACAAAAAGTTTGACCTTAACAGAAAGTTTAACCTTCATAAAACACGAAGCACAAAAAAATGATGGAAACCTAAAATTGTAAGAACTGCCGATAATGATTGTGCATATGTATCGAAAATGGCAGTTCTAATAATCTTCCCTGTTTTCCTCCAGACAGCTACTTTTAAACGTGTCAGTTGTAACAGTTGAATCAGAGATGACACAACGAGACGGTGCCGCATAAAAACTCCAAACTTCATGTTTTCCGAATGAATCAGCCTCGCCTACCTGTGACGTTGCGTAAAACTGGCCACGTTTCTTGTGCGGGGGCAGTGAGATGATGGGCGATAGAGAGAGATCCACGCGTACGGAGCCAGTGTCCGTCTGCACCGATGCAGATGTCGACGTGGAAGGATTGTGGTCCTGCTCGACTGCGGCTGGTACACTGTCCACTGGTGGACTTGCAGAACGAGTGAGTAGTTTCTTAACGTTGGCACATCAGCACAAAATAAACCATTCAGTAGTTGTAGTAGTAGTAGTAGTAACAGTGTAGGCACGGCTGGGTTAATGTATAAACCAATGAGGCCATGGCCTAAGGACTCACGCTTTATAGGGGCCCCGTGCTAAGGTACACAAAATGTGGTTAGTTGATTCTTATGAAAATATTTAAACTTGTCGCTACCATACGTCACATTCAAATCTACAATGCACCAAATTCGATTTTAGGATGGGACTCGCTGGAACAGATCCGCTGGAAAAGCTGACAGCACTTTCCCAGACCCCTAACACAATGGAATATACAACCATTTTTAAATTTTGACTATTTGATGAATGATTAAATAATTTATGGCTTATTGTAATCTGTACTGTACATGTGTGTGAAGGGGGTCCCACAAAATATTACAGCCTACGGCATCTCAAAGCCTTAATCCGGCTCTGGTAGTAGGTAGGAGTTATACTGTCTCCTTACACGAGCCCTGACCAAGAGTGCATTACAAATGTCAAAACACAAAAGTTATTTTTAAAAACTAAAATGTACACAAAAAAGTGAGTTTACAGTTTGTGCTTGAACGAGCTGTTCCATAAATGGCTAGAAGCTATTAAAAGCAGTTAATATATGTGTTAAAAGCAAGGTTAAAAACTTGCTAAGATCAAGACTATCAAAGCCAGTGTAAAAACAACATTATATATGATTGCTGAAAGTTAATATCTTTAACAAAAGTGACACTGCACGATGCAACATTTTCGAAAAAAAACATCCTTGACTGTATCCACTCAAGATATCTCTGGTGTGCTGCACTGTAACAGGTGCAGTCTACAGTGGCTTAATCCCCCTAATCTAGTACTAAAATCAGGTGCAACTTCCCCCCACTTTCGAGCTCAAGTTCCCCCACCACTTTTGGGGCTCCTTTTCCTTTCTAAGGGAATATTTACCTCCACCAAGGAGGTTATGTTTTTGCCGGTTTTTGTTTGTCTGTTAGCAAGATAACTCAAAAAGTTATGGACGGATCTTTCCGAAATTTTGAGGGTATGTCGGGCATGGCACAAACTACCAGTGATTCAATTTTGGGAGTGATCCGGCAGGAATCCTGGATTCTGCATCACTTTGAAATTCTCGTTACCACTGCGTTAAAGGAGGCATACAGGAACCGCTGTCAAAGCGAAGATGGTGACGCCACCTGGCGAATATCTTTGCCTTGGTGGAGGTACCTGCGCTCTTTGAGTGCTTTCTCTAGTTATGTTAATGGAGAGATTAAAAAATGGAGAATGAAAAATACGGGGGAGGTTTGTTTAAGGGTGTAGTGTGCCCAGTGAAAAAGGCAGGAGTGGGAGTTTTGATCTACATCCTCAACAAAACTTTCACCCTATCTTTCACTGAGCGCAAGCTGCGTTCATCAGGTACAGAAGATGTTCTTGGCAGTGAGCGGAGGATGGCAAGCTCGACATACCGGTGGATGTGCGGATGCGGAAGAGGAAAAAGTGTCCGCTGGAATGTGGACGATTGCAACCTGCTCGTTGTGTGACCACAAGTCAACAAGGAGGCGGACTGCTTCAAGTCTACGTTGACACTCATCGGCATCAGCCTCCGCAACCAGACTGGCCAGCTCATCCGTGACCTGACATTCACAGCATAATCAATACCATCCATTATAAATCCTTAAAGTTTGTACTTTTTCCAATCTGTGATGACAATTGAATAAAGCTTTAGTGGACATGCTTGAAACATAATAATCAAAGTTGGCCACATGTGTTTTGAAATTTCAGGGGTCCTGTATCGCACACCTGCACTTCTGTCCATAGATAAAGGTCAGCTGCACCCTCTGTGACCTCTGTGACCCTAAAGGTCGGTTCTCATCTCCATCTTCGAGGCCTCAAGCTGGCAGTGAGTGCAAATACAGCTCGCACACCTGCACTTCTGTCCATAGATAAAGGTCAGCTGCACCCTCTGTGACCCTAAAGGTCGGTTCTCATCTCCATTTTCGAGGCCTCAAGCTGGCAGTGAGTGCAAACACAGCTCAGTTATACGGGCTGTAGGCCAGACCTCTCACACATACTGCTGTAAGCTTCCCAGCCATTAGGCCGGTACCAAATTATACTGCTTGCTGACAGAAGCACGTGTGTGAATTGTATTGATATGCATGTAGACCTAGCATAACTATAGCCTATAGGCCTAGCGCACAGTAGCAGCAGCAGCCGCTGCATTGACATTAGCTATAGCATCAGAGTCTGCAAGTGATCGAGTCTGTCGGATGTATTGCACTGTATAATAGCAGCTGTATATACGCTTGATGCACCACACACTTATCAACTCATTACATTTGAACAACTTGCCCAAGGTTCTTACCTGGCAGTGCACCCACTGCACCAGTCAGTGGCGTAGCTAGGCTCAGGGGGCCGTGTGCAAAGCGTCCTTGGTGGGCCCCCAACTGAAACAAAATAAACTAGAAATATGGATCAAAGCCCAGGGTGAGTCTGCCTGGTGCCATAAGTCCGATTGAGGGGAAAATTTAGGGGGTTACAACTCCCCTCGAAGCAAAACCATGTGGCCCGAACTCAAATGCATTAGCACATGCAGAACGCGCAGTGTTGACATTGGGTGAGTCTGTGACATCCACTCCCTAACCGTTGTTGTTAGTAGACTATAAGTTCACCAAATTTTTTTGTACGGCGCGTGAGAGATCGTAGTTGATAACGCTGTTTACCACTTGTCGATATCTCCATTAGTTCCAGAGATATTGCCAGCCATAGTCAAAAGTTGTCCGAAATTGCGCTAAATTTTGCCCTCTCGAATTTTTGCGGTGTTTGCCCCTCCCACCCCCAAAAATTGTACCCTCGTTGTCATGTCCTCCTCGCAGCAAGTCACGTGGCAAAGTTTCGTGGGGTTGCGCCTTCTACTGTCAAAGTTGTAGGCGCAAATATGCTAAATGTTCAGCCAATTTTTAACGCCCTCTGTAAAAAAAAACTGTTGGGGGACACCAGTCCCTGGTGGGGTGTGCACTAGCAGGACTTGGTCATTTAGTTTACAACATGCGTAAAAATTTCAGAGCACAGTAGGGGCTGAAATATGGTTTTCTGAAATGTTCGATTTTGGTGTGTCACAACTCACATACCAAACTTTGTATTTAGTGGGTGAATGTTCATCAGATTTTTTGCTAAACCGGGAATGAATTGCTGCGGAAGAAAATAACTGTTCGATTTTTGATGTCTTTATTCATTCATTATTGTGGTCAGAGTTTGAAGATATCCAAAACTACGCCAAATTTTGCATGTTTTTGGCCCCTTTTGGAAGCCTGTAAACTTTTGGACCTGCATCATAAAGCCGATCAAATCACGATCATGTGGCAAAATTTCACGGCACTTGGCTGACGAAGCTCAGAGATCTCGCTTTGAACAAAAAAACATTTGCGGTAAAACATAAGCCTGCCGGGTTCTGGGCAGACTAATTATGCATATGACGAAACGAACACACGCCACACTACAGAGTACAAAAATACGTCACATCTGATATATTTTATTACTTCAGGATTTTTTTTTGCAGTTTCGCGTATTTACAGAAACATAAAAGATTACAGCCCATGCGGTTGAGACCTTTGAATGCTGGGGGTCCCTTGTGCACTGCACAACCTGCACAACCTATTGCTAGGCCACTGTTACCGATCGAGAGTTAAACCTCGTATGTTCCTAGTCTAATGTGCTGCCACCTACTGTTAGACCACCGAGCCACACTTCGTCCATGGCTGCATCAAAAAGTAGATATATAATACGTAAAATAATAAATGCAAAGAAAATAACATTACATGATGAACTAAGCAAAATTATAACATGGCTAAGAATAGCAGGACAACACATGCATTTAATATCATTATTTAACTACTGCCGTGAAACTTCTAACAAAAGCCAAGTGTCAAATAGAACCGCGCCTCTAATAAAGCCGGGGGTCTAAGTCAGATGTTATAATAGAAGCCGGAGGCTAGAAGTTTTACATTATTTACATTATCGTTGGACCACCAGTGCAGCAAAAACAGGCTTTTGCCAGTTTCTGCTATTTTAAACTTTGACAGAAATTTTTAAACGCATGTTCATACAGATTCAATGCAAAACAATACAATTCTTTCGTTGCAATCATTCTGTGCCAGAGTTGCAGTTCTGTCATTCAGAAAATTTGGTGAATTTTGCTTCTGAAAAGGTACAATTTGGCACAAACTACAAAGTATTAATGGTAATCTACTAATGGTATGAAAATAAGTGAATAAACCCTTTAAACTACACTGTATTAGGCCATCCAGTTCAAACCATTAGTGGCAGAAATGGCACAACCCTGATTTATGGTCGTCAAACCGTTCTGACGCTGACACTTATTTTTCCAGTGCTCCGAGTCCTGCATGTTATCTCTGAAACACTGGCATTTAAACCAGGTTCAGTGGATAAGAAACCCAAAAAGTGTGCCGCCAACCTGAAGGACGTCGCGCCACTTTTCATGCTGGTTCACAACCGATTCGTCTGCTGTCACTGCGTCGGTCGGCTGCTGTGTCGCTTCAGACACAGTACCGGTGGTCGACACTCCATCAATGTCATTCAAGACTGCATCGGGATTGTTTTTCAAGACTGTGCCATCTGTTGTGCCACAGATGTAGAATACATACCGAAAAATATTTTTAAAACGTTAAAAAGCATGGCAAGAATAGAAAAAAACGTTTTCAGAGATTGAGCAAAAAATAATGCCAGCCCTAAATCTGTTCAACGTGTTGCCTAATGCCTAATGCTGCAGGTGCAGTATAGCTGGAAATAACAAAAGACAGATCTTTGTAAATTCAATTTCAATTCAACCCTTTGGTCATAAGACCGAGTGTCACCAAACTAACTAAGTAAACTACCGGTACCACCAGTTTCTGTTTCTCTGATTCTAAAGGTGCTTTTTAAAAGTTATTGATAAAATTTTTACAAAAAAAGCATTAACAAATGTTAAGAAATGTGACGAGAATGAAAAAATGTTTTTAAAAACGTTTTTTACATTTATGCTCTGAGGCGTCATTCAAGACTGCGCCATCTGCACTATCGTTCAATGCTGCGATGCCTTTGGAGCTGCGTAGATGTGCTGACATGTTGTGGAGGTCGCGCAGCAGGATACGCTTGCCAGTCGTCTCCTGGACGTGTGCTTGGATCAGCCGCTTGTCGGGTGTCGTTAGAAACATCTTCGATACTTGCTCCTGGCTCACGGGATCCAGTCGTCTCTGCTGTGGTAGAAGTTCGAAACTTTCCTGGAAATTGAATTCACATCATCCGAGGCTCATTTTGCACTTTTTTCTTTCCATGGGAATCTCACTTAAATACAGCTCGCTAGCTCTGGCAAAAAGTGTAGAACACGCATTTAAGAATTCTACTTCGAGTTATTTGACGCTGGAATTTCCCAGCTTAAACTCACCAATCTTTGGATGATGCAATGCCATGTATAGCCGGTGGGTGGAGCTAGCAAAATATAGTCAAAGAAAATCTTGCTCATGCTTTCTACAAGAAGCTCGCAAGTGCCAAAGTGTGCGATGTGAATTCTACGCCAGCATCTAAGAGAATCTCGCAGAAAAAAGTGCAAAACATACCTCAGGTGGTAATAAAGCCAAGTAAATTACACAACACAGTAGAAATTTTATCCAGCCTTTGTGGGAGGCATTCAAAGCACTCCTGACAGTGACTGACAAAGTAGTGTGTGCAAATTAACATCGTTTTGAGACTGCATGACTCTCTCTGTAATCGGAAGGATCAATACCGTAGTCCAAATGTTCGATAGTCAGAAGAATTATACTGCAACATGCATTGTCCACTAGCTAGGGTTAGAACGATACCAAAGAAGCTGCCGAATACCCAATATTATTGGGTCATACTGATACCAATAACCAATACCAACACCGTACCAATACCCGTCGGATCATCAGCCTCCTGCCACATGCTGCCGCACTGTCGGGACTAGACACAGGAAGTAAAGTGCATTATGTGCATACTGTGTTAACCTAACTAATGAGAGTAATGTAATAATATGTATACGTAATAATATGTGTTCTCTCTGTCCATTGCCTCTCAGCCTATGCATGTTGTGGTGTATGCTGTGCCAGGAGTAATACAGCTACATACAATCCTCACCACCATATACAGTACTAGACTACATTATATTTGTTTGCAGTATACTTCTTCTGACTATCGAACATTTGGATTTTATGGAGAAAAAATGTGGAAACTGAGTCATCATCTGTAGAAGTGTATAGGAAAGACCCTTAAAACTTTTGCACTATTGAACCTTCGAATTATCAAGCTGCCGCTTATTTTAATACAAAGCAAAGCGAATGTAACACAGTTAAGACAGTAGAATGGCAATCGAGACAATGCAAACAGACGACCGAAAAAAATTCTGTACAAAAAAATATAAAAAAGCCCTTTAAAAACTGACAGACAAATCAAACAATAATGCACATGTGCACGCAGACTATTCAGAACGCTGATCGTAGGAGGTCCACCGATTTTGAAGTACTAGAGTCTACTGGGTATACTGTCTGAATAGCATAACTAAACCTCAAACAATACAGTGGCATAATTGTCGTTAATATATCAGAATATTTAAATTAATTGATATAACACACAAACCTACAGCTAGTCAATGAAAACAAGCAACGAGCTCCACCGGTTCACATGTTATCAGTTGCATGCAAGAAATATAGCCCACAAAACATTCTGCAACAACACTACATAATTTGTCGCTGACTGATCATGCAAACTACAAAAAGGCAAACATATCTGGCATATTTTAAGAGTGGAATCCAACCAAAATATGCAGTCGAAACAAAAAAATGTGGAGCCCACATGCTGAAAATGTTGAGTCCCAATGCTTGCAAGATAGGTTAGATCGACTAAATTTCAAATATAATGAATTTTGTAATGCACCTTTTTAAAAATTGTTCAAAAATTGCCGTAAATTTTAGCAGTGTTAAGCATCTTCTGCTGGAATGCCCCACTCTGGTCTCATATGGAAATATCACAAGTTTTTGCCTTTTTCCAAAATGTAGAAAGTGTCTTAAATTATGCTTTAGTTCTAATTACCTTGGTGACTGGATGGTTGTGGTCTTCGACAATCTTGCGTATCTCCAGGAACTGGCCGCAGTTGCTGGCCGAGAACATCATCTCCGCTGGACACTCCATACGTAAACTTCTGAAAACACAACAGGCAAAGAACAATGCTAGCAAAATGTAGCAAAGAAAAAACTTGCTTGAAATTTCTCGGATCATCTCGCAAGCGCTAAAGTGTAAGATGCAAATTCTACGCCAGCATCTATGAGAATCTCTTCAAAAAAAGTGCAAGTTGTGCCCACTATTCCTAACCCTAACTGTAACCCTTTAAGTGTTTCAATGCTTCAATCAATGAGCTAACACTAACAAGCATCACAAAGAACACAATATTTCACAACAGCAGCCGTCATGTGCGTTAAAAATTAGGTGGGGCAAAAAGTTGCAAATGTCCAACGGAAACTAAAAGTTCAAACAGAATTCCGACAGACAGCTCGTTTGTTTGTCAACAAAAATAAAAGATGAAGTGGAGTGACGAAAGTATTTTTCAACTCATAGCACAGTACGAAAAAACAAATTTCTGTAAGATCTGTAAGAATTCATCCATGTTTTTTTCTGCCAGTATCATTTCACCGAATTCACCGAAGCCACCAGAACTACTGGTGGCCTAAGTAAGCACAGGCAAAAGCCATATAACGCTTACTATCCTAATAACTAAGATTAACTGTGTGTTTCCGGTTGC
>Ga0209367_1013739_pt1 | contig 10381 bp, 5 predicted proteins | sample WorMetLIZISLAND2_FD_187412 | JGI IMG/M metagenome (GOLD analysis project Ga0209367, IMG submission 187412) | Marine gutless worms symbiont microbial communities from Max Planck institute for Marine Microbiology, Germany - Olavius geniculatus... ...
ATCACGTGTGGTGTGCAATGTTGGAGCTTACCGCAAGCTTAAAACAAAGCCAAAAACAATCGCGGAACTCAAGGAATCGCTTCAGGTTATCTGGAGCAACCTACCACAAGGACCAATCGACAAGACTTCTCAAATTAAGCGACTGAAGGCTTGTGTTGGAGCTTGGAGCTGTCGGTGGACACTTCGAACATTCACAGTGACAACGGAATTTTGGCATCTGATTATTAGTTAACTGTGTTGTTTGACTTGTTTCGACGATGTTATTGAACTGGTGTTATAACTTAAACATTTTTTCACGCTGAAAAATCGGTAAGCGGTCATGTTAAAAAATCTATAACTTTGTCATTTTTCAATGGAATCAAATTTTCTATGGCGTTTAGCCGTAGAACAGTTTAGTAAATAAATACGTAAATTTTCAGATTAAAATGCTAAACGGTTGCTGAGAAAGCAGCGAAAAACTTTAGGGGGCTACTTTTTTCTGCCGCACCCTGTAGACTTGTTTACAGTTGTTTCGATTCAATTTTTTCTACAACGTGTTCGCAAAAAAGAGTCTACGGTTTTTTCAACATATCTTTGACAAACCTGAACTTATTTTCATAATTTTTGGCACGAGTGGTCATGAATATTCGCTTTATTAAGTAGTTGAGATATTTTCTTTTTATATTGCCACGTCACTACGTACATCTGACGTAATTATGACGTCATCAAAAATGCTGTTTTGTTGTATCCGACGTGAAAAAAGCTAACAGTGTTTCGGTTAATAACGTTAACAAAATTAAAGATATGTTTATAATATTTTGCAGGCAACATTACAAAAGCAACTTGCAACTGACAGTATACAGATAATCCACTTCGCCCGAATACTGACGCCAGTTTACCGCGTAAAATAGAACACTCTTCGTATTCTTACTTTAGTCCACACCAAAATAAACAGAAATGCAGAAAATAGGCTTTTAGCATGTAGCTGTCTTAGTTGTCATCAAAAGTGACTAAAACTTGCTATCAACCAACGTTTGAGTCAACAACTTTATTACAAAATGTGCACTACCGCGACGCCAACGCAGGCTGCAGACATGACATTGCATGCTGATAACGGCTGCTTTTTTACACGCGCCATAGAATGACCAAATATCTCTGGAACGGATAAAGATATCGACAAGCGGTAAACGGCGTTATCAACTACCATCACTCCCGCGTTGAACAAAATAATTTGTTGAACTTTGGTCCACTAACGACAACGTTTAGTTGGCTGATGTCTACCTATACCCTAGGTCGACACTGCGCGTTCTGCGTATTCTAATGCGTTGGAGTTCTGGCCAGGTGATTTTGCTACGAGAGGAATGTGAGCCCCCTAAATTGTCCCCCCAATCGGACTTAGGGCGCCGGGCAAACTCACGTTGGGCTTTGTTTCAAATTTCTAGTTTTATCAATTTTCCTGTTTTCGTACTGCAGAGGCTCATTTAGACGTTATCTTTATGCAAAAATGGCATTTTCGATGACGTCACGATTAAATTAGCAATATTAGTGAAAAATAAATTTTGAAGATAAATTTTAGATGCTTTTAGTAGCCTAATGCGTATCATTGTGATAATATGTGTTAAAAATTATAAAAGTAAGTTTAAATTTATTGAAGTTATTCAGGAAAAAGTGTAGACTCTTTTTTCCGGACACGGTAAAGTTTCACTTGTCATTTTTTTTAGTTTTTTTTCTGATTTCAGACTTCTCGCTTACACAAAACCACCTGTTTCTGATTTTTTTTTAACTTTTTGTACAACAATACTTTTATTTCAGTTTTTCTTAATTTGTTTCCATTTAAAACATTTTTGTTCTTTTTAGTTTTTGTGCTAGATTAAACTGTCAGCTTGCTTGTCGGTTTACCAGACTAAATCGTGTATCGTATCGTATTGGCTTGCGACTCGTCGACTAGGCCTTATTTTTGCTGAGCGTGGCGGTGTGCCTACAGCGCCCGGTACGTACTACGTACGGCGTCCACAGTTCGACATATTCAAATGGATCCACTTCAGCTTTGATTTATGTTGAGTTAAATTAGTCAGTCGATTTTAATTTTAAGTTTTATTTTATATACTTTGTCGTATGCCTACTTTCGCTTTGTTCAATTGTAGATTCTAGGGCTGCGTTCGAAAATACCAATCCAATTGCACAGGATTACCCTGCAGCCTGCCGATTATGCGCTTGTTTCTCGTATCGGGATAGACCTAAACGAGTCGGGCCGAGTAAATCGACTTGAGTCTCGGTATCTAACCAGCCGCCCAGGTCAACTCTGCCTTCCATCCCTCTGGGGTAGGTAAATCGAGTACCGGCCTATCTGGCTGTGTTTAAGGCAGAGCGCGTTCACCTGTGTCGGGTGGCAGGTAACACTGTGTCATCTCATACGGCATGTGACGTTCCGTAGCTCTAAGTAGGCTTTCTAAAAAGAGCCTTTCTAAAGTCGTTTGAAGTGGACTCAAGTTGTCGCTGTCAAGTGACGTCAAGTCAAGTCAAATGTGATCAAGTATACGATGGTCGACTTGGGGTCATTTTAGTCTCAAGTCGGGTCACGTTTTTGTACCACAGCGACTCGCAGGTCTAATTGGCATTATCCTAACAGAATGTATCTGAGTTCAAAAACATGCGATCGAGTTCGAGTTAATCGAGATTGTCCAAGTAAATCTGGCTTCATTCTGCAACCATTCCGATGAAAAGCTGACACGTCCACCGAAAAATGGCAACACTTCAAATAGTAGCCTAAGTGTTTATGTATTGTTTATACTGTTTTTATTGCATTTTGGATAAATTATTGTAGTCGAAAACACCATAAGTCAAGACTTTGGTGGTTTGACTTTCGATCAAAGTAAAGTCTTACCAAAATGTCATTTCTCCGTTATTGTTATTTAAGCGACCCTACTTGTCGTACAACGTGTCTGTGGCTGTCTGCGTTTCTGCGTCCGCTGTCTGTCTGTCCCCAGTCTGTCCGCAAAACTGCGCTCGCTAGTAGTGGCAAGTCACGTCGTGGCTTGTCGTAATCAGCATTGCTGAGCAGAACGCACATCAAGATTTCTTCATTATATAGTAGCCTTGTGTATACATCGGGTACCTACCTGTATCAGCGTCTATCAATCGTGCGATATATCGTCAAGTGACATGATAATCCTATTATAATGCTGTCAATCAAAAGATTGAGAAAGTCGACGCATAATAGAATCGTACGTTTGCAGTTGTCCACCAGGCGTACGTTCAACGAAGCGTGTACACCAACTACAGACTACTAGGGCGTGAAGCGATGCAAGCCGTACTGTTTGGTACTGTATGCTGTTGTATGATGGGCGTACATCATAACACTGGTAACACGACCGGCTGTATACACGCACGATGCTCTGTAATACCCCGTTTACACGATCGAGCAAACATCGAGCAGACATCAAGCAGGCCTAATGGAACCCCGCCCCCTGGCTCAAATGTAGGCTTAGGCTTAGCCCACAGCTGATCACGTGTTATATTACAACCCGCCCGCCCTCCTAATTAGCATGCTAATTACCATAGCTCGTCGAGCTAGCTGAATGAATGCTAGCAAACATCGAGCAAACGTCGAGCAAACATCGAGCAAACGTCAAGCAGACGTCGAGCAATTAGCACGTGTATTTTGAATACATTTGCTCGACGTTTGCTCGATGTTTGCTCGATCGTGTAAATGGGGTATAAAGAATAACAGACTGGCAATAACAGCGTGCTGTAGGCTGACAGAGCTGACGAGCACAGTTCAACCATGCGTGACTGTCAAAGACTCGCCCACCGCTAAGCCGCTTACAACACTAAATCATGCTTTTATGGCTTCGACACATCAAATTTCGCCAGATTTAAACGCAATAACTGTATCAAATAAATTCACTCCTTAAACTGTGATGATGTGTATCTGAACGACATTGATCGACGCTGATATAGGTAGGTACCCCTAATAGGCCTACTATAGTATGTATATTGTAGGGCTAGTACTGATTAAAATTTTTTAATCGATTAATCACCAAAAATTAATCGCGATTAATCGATTAATTTCGAACAATTTTTCAATTTTGTAGTTAATGCAAAAAACATGAAAACTGCAAAACGCGAGTGTACTTGTTACCGTTCATATAAGTTAAAAACGTATATAGGCTTTCTTGTACACTATGCAGTCAGTTAACACGCATTTCAGGCTTTCAGCCAATCACGCAGACAAACAAGTGATGTCACATTTTCGGGCAAAAGAGCAGCACGCGTTTTGTTCACAATGTAGCCTGATGAGCTAAACAGGCGTTCGCATGGGTCAGATGTCGCAGGTAGGCCTACGCAAAGTACTGTCCAAAATTTAATCGAATTTTAATCGATTAAAAAAAATTAATCAAACAATTTTTTAACGATTAATCGATTAATTAATCGTTAATTTTCGCAGTTCTAGTATATTGCATACGCTGAATATATTTTTAACGTGCGTTGGGCTCAACAATAATGATTTATAGTCGTACCGAACCAAATACCAATCTGACGTAGGGCCTAGTGGGGTGTTTACACAATCCAGCAAACGTCCAGCAAACTTCCAGCAAAAAATGTATTCAAAATACACGTACGTATGCTAATGCTGGACGTTTGCTGGATCATGTAAACACCCTATAATGCAACTCTCAAGACATCCGCATAATACGCCTAATGAAAATACTGATTAAAGTTACAAAATTTGAAAAACCAGTAAACGAGCTATTATAATAAACCCCAAGGTGGTGTGTCTCTGAGATGTGATGTTGTCACTTATTACCTTAATTTATTAAACAAATAAAAGTGTAACTCAAGACAAGTATATGCCCCGGGCATCATGCACAAAAATGGACAAAACCCATGTGACCCTAAGTCCTTGCCAGTATGCTAGCAGTCCTGATAATACAGCCTACACAACTGTCTAGTAGACTTTTAGAAGTTGATAAGATGTACGTTCGTGCAGAATTTCATCAGAAAGTGTAGCGGTTAATGTGTTATCGCAGTAACGGAGAAACTGTACGACAATGCTGAAAACAATGCTGCCCTCGCGTCCGCGGGCAGTAACAATAAACATCTTCTATTCTTTTTTTAGTAGTCTGTACATTCTCGCCCAAATTTAGCTAACAGTAACTTAGCGCAACGCCATTTTTGATTTTTGTGCGGCGGGCTTAATTTGATAAACTTGGAGAATCTTACGCATTTTGCAGAGGACCTATCCATTTTTCGAAGTTTTTGCTTGTAAATATTTTTACTATCGCTACTTTTCACTGTAAGTTTTCTTCATCTTGACAACAAATGACTTTCAAAATCTATATGTGGGGCCTATATATTTAAATACTAGTTTTACACCTGACAGTTAATTTTTTTGTCAAAAATTCGAGGACTTAGCTGGAGCCCCCGACAGTACTGCTGATAAGCTCGGCCTATTTTTATCAACCGAAGGCCGCGTACATTTTGGCGATAAGCTGCAGTCCCTTGTCCCAATCATCGTTACTAACACATTCAGCACTGTAAATTGCACGTGCATATAGAGAACCGGTCGTCATGTCGACGCGCACCTTGTTGGTGACGTCATGTTTGGTCGCCATGGCGACGCTGGTGACGTCACAGTGCAACCAGTTTCCCAGTGCTACGAAGCAGAAGCCGCTGAACATCAAAGCTTCTCTGTCGCTGGGCGAAGGCATCGGTTTGATTGCCGGAATCGCTGCATTCGCTCTGCTTGTCTCTCTGTTGTACATCTCCGTCAGGTCACTTGCAGCTATATTTCATGTGATGGTGGTTTAGTTGAAATTACATGTAGGCCCTAACTGTTCTGTGTTCTCTATTTTCGGTCTTTTATACCTTCACCGAATCCCATGAAGTATCTGGATACTTGTTTACCTGAGCGAAACAACGTAACCAAATATAGCGGGTATACTGGTACTGGAAAAGTATTCCAATAGTTTGACTAAATGTTGTACTCTTTATAAATGATTATTTTAATATTTTAAGATTTAGATGTCGTTTGCTTAGCTGTACTTATAGGCCTAACATAACTTAAGCACATAATTATTAGAAAGCGTGTCAGCCCTATACAAAGTGTTTCTATTGAGAGAGGAAATTGCAGGAACGTGTGAAGTTCATCTGATGTCTGTCGTGCGTTAATAAGCGAATTCATTAATTTTAAGCCCAGACCATAGTCAATAGTTTTAACGGTGTGCTACAATCGTCTTTTTTGTGGTCGGTCTCCTGACCTGCATCCCGTTTTCTGCAAACTGTCTTCGTCAACCTTAAGTACTTGACCATAATAACTATCATATTTTAGCTTTCGTATTTACTATTTATTTTTGAAGGATTAGGCCTACTGATCTTGCTTGATACCCACGTGTTCTATCAATAATTGGACCCTCGCGTCTAAAATAGCACGCGGCAGAGGTAAAGCTGTAAGGTGAGTGGTGCCAAATTCAGCAAGTTTTAAGCACTGCATTTTATTCATTTAATGAACGAAGTTACTGCAGCACGCATGGTTGTTAACGACGTGCTGATGTTGTACGCGGTCATCCAGGAGAACTGTCTACCATGACACGCATCTTGTCGACACTTACTTTGACGCTGGTGGTAACAACAACTTCGCCGTTGTTGCCTGCTCAGTCGTCTCCAAGCATCTCTGGCTATCTATGTTTGTGCCGAGCGCTGCAACCGTCTATGTGGTAAGCTTTCCTGCTGTTGGCAGGCCTATTAAAAGTGAAAAACAAGAACACAAAGATTTTCTATAGACAGTTACGAGTAGTCTGTTGCATATTAGCTCATCAATCAACTTTTAGCGTTTTAAGCCAACGAAAGTGAAACCCAATTAAGTTAGCACAGACTGTGGGTCCTACAAAACAAATCCAGGGGCGTCTAAACCTAAGACAAATAGTGCACGTTGCGTCACGAAAGAAGTGGGAAAAAAGTAAAAATACGTAGTCTGAAAATTGTTCTTTTACCTTCAAAATTGTGGCGTTGGCACTGCATCAATGTCTACTATGTAGACATTGTGATGATCATAAAACACTGAAACGGTGCAAATAATACGCTCAAATAACGAACAACACAAAAATTACAGGTTGTAGATAGTCCTACAGGTTACACAGTATCGCTTGTAGCAAATAAACCTTTCATCGAGCAGATACTTGCGCATTTAAACAAATCTCACGATGTAAATCTCTGCTACCTGGTCTCGCGTTGTCCAGTCTCGCGTTTGCTGTCGCCCGAAATTAATTATACTCAGTTTACACGATCGAGCAAACGTCGAGCAAATGTGAAGCATGCATAAATCATAGCAAACATCGAGGAGACATCAAGCAAACGTCGAGCAAACGTCGAGCAAACGTCGAGCAAACATCAAGCAGATATCGAGCAAACATCGAGCAAACATCGAGCAAGTCTAATGGAACCCCGCCCCCTGGGTCAAATGTAGGCCTATGGCTTAGCCCACAGCTGATCACGTGTTATATGACCACTTTGTTTCGACACAAAAGTCAGAATAATGTAGGCCTTCCAATTACAACCCGCCTGCCATCCTAATTAGCATGCTAATTACCATAGCTATTCGAGCTAGCTCGATGTTTTCTCGATCGTGTAAACGTAGTATTGCTGATCTTGGGCGTTGCTGCGTTGGCAGAAGTTTGCGCTCCCCGAGTGTCTTGCTGGTCAAAGTTAGTAATGTTTGGCGTCGGTGTGATAATGTCGTTACAGATGGGTATCGTCGGACCGTTCTGGTTGTCCGCTGCGCTTACGGTTCATCTGCTACTGTTCTCCATTCTGGCTAGTGAGTTCCGCACCAAAGCACCCGGTGCCAAAACATTTCTGCAGGTCGAATATTACGTTTTTGTAGCCCATTCTACGAATTGAACAGAGTTTGGCATAAATAGTTGTGCTGTGTCTACAACAGTGTTAATATTGCTGAAATAAAAAAAATGACGACTACAGATTTGTATGTAATCTTTTGTACGTCGCAAGTTAGCAGCAATGGCGTCGTGGCAGAAGAAGGGGGCATAGTTGTTTAAAAAATTGTCAAAAATTGTCATTGGGCTGGAAACTTCGGGGAAAACCTGGGATTTGAGCACCTATATAATCTCCTATGTAAGATTCGTAAAGTTGCAACTGTCTGCCAGTAAATTGCAAATTTCTGTTCCGTCTCTATTTTTTCAACCTTCGACGCCGCTGGTTGGCAGATTGAAGAAGCACACGCCACGCACGCACACACATACAAGCGATCGATATTGTACACGGTCGTGCAATTGCGCAATACATGTTACCTGGGTTAATTTAATTATCGTCTACGCATTTTTTGCAAATTTTCTGCGATCAGTAAATGTCGGTCATAACTGTAAACTTACTAGACCTTTTTGAGACATAATTGTATAAGTCCATATAGAATAGATATGCCGACAAAAGCCGGCAGGAAATAGCAGCTACTTGTTATGGCAGGTGATTTACTGTCGGTTTGGAAATCCTGCTCACATCATCGTGATGTTTTGGGCAGTTCTTATCAACCTGTTCGTCATGGCATTCGTGTTGGAACGCGGCACCGTCCTACTCAGTGCTTTAACGACAGGTGGGCCCCTATTTTATTGCGTTTGTTGCGGTTATTAACTTATTACGTAGCATACGGTGCTGGTTTGGCTGAGTTGGCAAGCCAGCAAAGTTATTCTATGTTTCGTCGGGTCTTTCGCTAAAATGTAACATTGCAAGTCAGCTTGCAAATCGCTAGCAGTCAAAAAATTCTAAGAATAATATTCAAGACAATAAAGACCAAAACGCTGTAACATTAACTCTTTATTTTTTTGTAGACAGAAACGTGTGGAAAGTGTTTATAGACGTGTATCTTTGTTATGACACATGTTAAGCCATTCATGGATATTAATCAGCTGTGCCATTAGTAATCTAACACAGTAACACAGTAACTCAGTATTTTACTTAAAATATGTGACAAACGCACATAAAAAGAACTGAAGCTGTGGCGAGTGTCGCCACTTATAGTTTTCCTTTTCATTCTTTTTCGATTGTTTCATTAACAAAATTTGCGCTTTTAGTTGTGGCCAGGTTAGTCCGGCATACCGATGCTAGAAGTTTATTTCTTAATTTTACCGGCCGTCACGCCTCATTTCTCGTGAGGATCTTCGCCTCACTTCATTGTTTATCGCGAGAGGATCCTCATTCCTCACCAGTATTCTCGCCTCACCTCGTTGTGTGTCGCGAGGATTCTCACTCCTCGCGAGCGTCCTCGCCTCGCCTCATTCCTCGCGATTATCCTCACTTTCCTCATCTGGAAACCTATACAAGGAAGCGAGCTGCGGCAGCTTGAGATATGATATAACCTCGTACTGACAACAGGTGCGTAGCACTTATACTGACCGCCGTGTGCGGTGCGGAATAAAACGGGGTAGAGGCCCAGGGTTTGGCCTCGTTGTAAGGCTGTAATAATTGGAATTTAATATAGGCTGTTCATTCGGTCAATTGATAATTAATTAGTAGGTTAAGTTTGTTGATTTGTTGACTAGGCTACTTTGTTATTTTTGTTGGGCCTCTATATTCCGCGTATATGTGTAGCACTGTTTATGCAGTTTTATGCACTGTTGTTCGTTAATAAACTTTTGCATTTTATAATAATTTGTGTTCTTAATGGCCGCTGGGGGAGATGACCAGCCGCGGTCAGGCAATGAAGGCCGTGACTGGAGTACTGAGCGTGAGCACGAACCCGATTTGACCCAGAGAGAATGCCAGAGTCAGACGGAGTGGATGGCGGTCGGCGACGGAGTTTATTACCGGATGCAGCACCATCAGGGAGACAGCGACCTGGGAGATGTAGCATCAGTTGACCGTGCAGAGTCGCTGCCACCGGAAGCTGAATCTATCGTCGACGATGTGAGAAGACAGAAACTTGTAACCCAGCTTGCGGTTTATAGCGCGTCCGATGATCTACCGACACGGGCGTGGCAAGCTGCAGACGCCACTCAACCAAGCGTCTGTACGCCCTACGACCCAAAGGTTGCCCAACAACCGACAACATGAGGGCCTCACGTTACAAAACTAAGCAGTGGTTGTGTATACGTAAAGTGCGTTTTCTACTGTAGTTGTTTGTTTTGCGACTTTTGTAGAATCTGAGAAGCTTCTAGAAATTTTCATATAAAATATTTCTAATATCATTTTAGGCTTTTTTCTAAGTTATGTTCTATTCTAAGATGGAGCCAGCAACAACAGCAACCAGGTATTGTCAATTAAGGCCGCCCGGCGAAGAGTGACGCCACTGCCACCCAAGATGTGATAACAATAATGTTGATGTGGCAGGTATGAGTTCGGAGGTGATAACGCTGCTGCTGTGTCTGGCTGGCGGTTTATTCACAATCGTCGG
>Ga0209367_1013743_pt1 | contig 10379 bp, 4 predicted proteins | sample WorMetLIZISLAND2_FD_187412 | JGI IMG/M metagenome (GOLD analysis project Ga0209367, IMG submission 187412) | Marine gutless worms symbiont microbial communities from Max Planck institute for Marine Microbiology, Germany - Olavius geniculatus... ...
AGTTACCCCAGGCCCTGTAACATCTGGGGGGCCCTGCCATCATTCAGAAATATAAATTACACCAGAATGCACCATTTAAAAAAAGCAAAATTCAAAAAAAATTTTCCCAGAGGGGCCTTGCGAGAATGCTTCCCCAGGCCTCACTGTGGCTCTCGACGGGCCTGGGTACTGGCACTACAGTTCTTGGAAGTAGCTGTAAACGCCTGGGGACCGTCCTGACCCGGAATAACTGAACTCTGGAAAAAAAGGCTTGTTAGAAAACTAAGCAGATGTGACTGCTGCATAAGTGCAGTATTTGCAAAAGAAGCCATCATCTATCGAAACTTCCGAAGCTGGCACAGTCAAACTAAACTTAGTAAATAATGCAATAGTTTGTCTATGCCAGCTTTGCAAGTTACTATTACTGGTATATGTATTCTGTCAGTGATTATGCTTTTCACTGACACTGTGGCTTTAAATTGTACGTGCTAATATGTGCGAATTGTAGGCATTCCAAGTACTCTTCTGACGTACAAGTTTGGCTATCGTGTGTCGGTTATGTTTGGTGGTGTTCTTGCGTGTACTGGGTTTTCACTGTCGTTCTTCTGCACCGAGCTACATGAGCTTTATCTCTGTATTGGCGCCTTAGCTGGTAACTATCAAGTGCAGTTGTCCTCACCTGTTGTAAATGTCAATCAATGATTGTAATAAACGTATCGAATGATGTATATTACAGAGCTTTTCTTAACAATGTGGGCTGGAACTCATACTGAGATTGAGAATGAATTAGTTATTATTGTGTATGTAGTTAAATAATAGGACTTACCGGTACAGCTTTAAGCAGATTTTGAACAATTCGTATTAGCATTTTACCAACGTTGACCTCACCCATTTCAGACAACAAGGTGGCAGCGGTAAAAGGAGCTTTAGTCCTTTCTATTATGCACAAGATAATGTTCGATTGAATTGAACACTGAGTTTGCCTAATGTCAAAGTGCTGTATAAAGTAGCTGGTGAAGTTTTTTTGTATGCCTTGTTCTGGTGTTGCAATATTGTGAAATTCATTTTGTACAGTAGCCAAAGTTTTAAGGAAAATCTACCCACTGGCTTATTGCACGACATTCTTGTACTGACCTCTTACATTGTTGTGTTATTATTGTTGATAAGTACTACTATTGCTACCTGTTGATTGCACTGCTGTTGAGCCAAACTGAGTGCTGGTCTATTCTGTGTAGGACTTGGCCTGGGCATAGCTCTGACACCATCAGTCATGGCAATTAGTGGATATTTTGTTGATCCAAACCAGCACCGGATGGCCGTTGGAGTCGCAGCAACCGGTTCCAGTCTGGGAGTTGCCATCTTCCCACTGTTGATCTATCACCTTGAGGATATCTATGCGTGGAAAGGCGTTGCCGTATTGCTGGTGGCTGTTTGTGCCCATCTGCTGCCCTGCGGTGCTACGATTCGACCGCTGAAAGAAGTGGACGGCACAAGGCCTCGGAGGTGGAAGAACGTTCTGAAGATTTTTGAGCCAGTCTTGTTCCGAAGTGTTGCCTTTAATGTTTTGCTTCTAAGCAATCTGTTCTGGAGTGCTGGCGCGTCAATCGTTGTTTTCTTTCTGCCTGAATATGCCTTGTCAACAGGTATAAACCTGTCATATTTTCACGTGCACATCTACTGATCGTCATAACTTGGCATCATTAGCTTCTCTGCAACTTTGGACTGTTTAACAGTATATACTATGTAGGCAAACTGCAGTTTCAGACTTCTGTTTAATCATCTACCGGTAAATTGCTCTATCTTAGGTTATGCCATGTAGTAGCATAGGTGAACACATTTTGGGTATAGTTGAAGCAAGTCTTTTTACAGGCCTCATACCTTTCAGGTCATTCCAACAAACAGTCCGATGTGTGATTTTTATTGTATTACTGCTTTCCTCATTATAGTAGCGAGTTTTTATTTGTAAGCCTTTCGTATTGCAGTGGCAACTGAGTGACTTTGTAGCATTGGGTGAGCTACAAGTTTCTAAATTCTTATGCATTTGAGCTGCCCATAACCCCAAGCAGTTTGTGTATAATGTTAAGGTTTGATCGGTGGTAATGTTAACAGCCGTAGCTCTTTGGATATCCATACTGTTCTGAACTGCTTGGATTTTAGAGAATGCTGGAAACTCACGGTTTTCACATGGATTTTCATGCTTAAGTCAGTTAATTTCTGTGCTTTTTCTGATAACTTGCAGAATGTACTCTAGTTGATTATGTAATAGGTGCATTAGAATTTTGAAGATGGTGGTATATGTATGCAGTGTACGTGTGTGGTTTATCATGTAGGAATGTCAAACAATGATGCTATTCTGCTGCTGTCAATTGTTGGCGGATCAAGCCTAGCGAGTCGTCTTGTGTTCCAACTGTTCAGTCACTCGGCCAAGCTGGATGCTGCCAGTAACAGCATTTGCACTGCAGGACTTGCAGTGATCCTGACTGCTCTGTTCCCAGAGTTCTTCTTGCATCGAGCTGGTGAGATCGGCTACGCGCTTATCTTTGGACTTCATGCCGGTTTCTGGAGCATATTTGTCGGTGCTGTGGCTGATGAATTGGTGACGGGTGAACTGTTAGCGTTCGGTCGTGGATACATCACGTTGTCTGTTGGCTTCGGTCTCGCTGGTGGACTTCCTTTCTGTGCATGGCTGAGGGACCAGGGTGTCGATTTTGAAGTCATCTTCTATGCTGCTGGTAAGATTCAGTGCAGATTTTTTAAAACCCCACCAACAGAGGTTAATGTGACAAGGATAAATGTATCCAAGATAACTTGAAAAGTTATGAACTGATTGCGATGAAATTTTCTGGAAGGGTCAGACGTGGCCTAGGCCCATGAAGGAAGTTTTTAAATTTTGGTGATGATCCAGATTTTTTTTGCAGATTCTGGATTCCAGGATTTGTTTATCGTTAGGAGACTATGCACCATTCATGGCAGAGCTTTATTGGGTTTGATACTGAGAAAGATAATACATGCACAGTGATGCACTGTACAAGTATGCTACCACTAAGTTTTATCAACTTTGTAAACATTGATTGATTGTGGTCGAGGATATTTGTTTGTACAGACCCTGTACAGTCATTGAATATAATTTCAGGTTCTTTGAGATTTCGAGTGTCTTTGAAATTGTACCTTGATAGCGATGCCTGTTCAGTGATTTATGCAAATCCTACATCAGTCAAGGGTGTATTTTGCAAATGCTACCTGGTCTGCAGTTATTACTTTCAACAAGGAAGGAAATTCTGTTTTTGTGTCTGTTTGTTTTGTGGAAGATAACTTGAAAAGTTCTGAATGATGAATTACGATGAAAATTTTTGTTGGAGCTAAGACCAAAGGCCCAGGAAGGAAATGAGTTGATTTTGGTGACATTCAAAAATCTTTTGCTCATTTTGGACTATTCTGGATTCTTTGCTGTTGGAGTGACAAGTGTGTACAGTGAGACTCAGAATTTTGCATTCACCTGGTGGCAGCACTGTTCTCAGAAGAGGTTTGAGATCTCATCACTTTTTGTTCACGTTTTGCGTGTGTCGCCGGTGTGAAGAAAGCGCGATGTTGCTTAGATCAGTGCTGATGTTGCTAATCAGCATCAACAAGTGCTGATAGTCTGTTACACACCTCTGTCGTGTGACTTCGCAGCAAAGTCTGCAGACTTTGTCGTGGACACAAACGATGAAAGTCCACGGACTTTGTCACCAACATGGAAACTTACATGGTTTGTGTTTTGTCGTGGAGCAATCCCCATGCCTCATCACGGACTAAATTCCATAAGAGTGACACAAATGGACTTGTTGCAGACTTTGTCACAACCATCTGAACATGTTGAGATAGTTTGAAAGCCCGAAACTTCCCCACGAAATCCCCATTTCATGGTTTGTGTTCGCAACTTGCACGGTCCGCGTCCACGACTTTTACCGAAAGTTCCTTGAGAGGCAGGTTAGGTGAAAGTCGGCGTAATGGAATTTGGGCTTTGCCATACCGTAATTTACTATGGAGATGTGAGGTCTGAGATCACTTCCAGTCTGTGTGTGTCCATGCGCTGGGCAGGAAGTGCAATGTTGCTGAGTTCAGTCCTGATGCTTTTGATCAGTGTCAACAAGTGCTACTACCGACAGGCGACGGACGTCGGCGCGACTGAATCAAGCAGTTCCATCGGCCGTGCTTCTCAGCTGTCGTCTGATACACCACCCACGAGTGAACAGCAGCTTGTCGTGTGAGTCTGCCACTTACCTCTGCTCTGTGGCTTGCTTGCCATGCTTACTTACTTCCTTGGTTGGTGGCGTGACTGGTAACGTGTTGTGTCAACTGTCAGTCAGTGAGGTTACTCTGTATGCCTGGTCAAGTTAGTTCGTGGATGGTTGACTGTCAGCCATCTCGGTTACAGTAACCGACTACTCAGGTTGACTCAGCCTTCTACCCTTCCTGGGTTGGTAAAATGAGTATGAGCTGTCTAGTCGAAGAATAAATGACGATGGTCAATGTAGTCACTATAGCTGTATTAGCTGCCCAAAGATGAATCTATTTACTTAGGCTGTTCGCTAGTGTTCGGCTTGATCCAAAAGATTTCGTTCGACTAACTGAAAAAGTAGCCTCCATAAACAAGAACTGAAAGTAGTGTGTCATTATTGTCGGTGAAAGATTGTAATAAGTAAGGAAAGATTGTTTGTTTGAATTAACTATTGTGGTCATTGATTTGCAATAAGCCGAATTGTATAAAATACTAACAACTGTATCACGGTCAAGATTCTCGTCCTGATCATGCTTTAATAACTGTGCATAGGACTAAAAATAATAAAGCATAAATGCAAACCACTCAAATATCAATTGTTTTATAAAAAGATATACACATTTTTATGCGCAGTAGCAGAATGCTTCGCACGTCTTAGCCATGGCCTGGTCGTCTGTCCGTCCGTCCGTCCGTCCATGCTGTATTGTGCCAAAATGGTGCAAGCTAGGATCACGAAATCTTGCACTGAAACTGTGCTGTTATTGGGTGTGTGCATGTGGTTTGCAGAACCAGTCTTTTGACAGCATTGTGAAGCTATGTGAGCTTGTCTATCCCGTGTTTACATTCAACCTGACCGACGGTGTGACCCAGTGTCAGAGCCAGTGGCTGAGGCTTCATCAAACATAGTGCACAGTCAGCTAGCAATGGCCGTCCAGTATGCCGAAATCTGCAGTTCCGTTCTTTGTTATTGTCATATAGTCAACATGTTGCTTTATAGTGTACATGACAGATGCATATAATAAATGCAGTGTGGTGCATAACAAGTGGAACTTGTGTGCCATATGTTGATCGAGCAGTAGTTAGAAGTCGCTTGTGAGAGTGCATATCTCTGCCAAGTGAAGTGATTTAAACACAAAAAAAGGGGAGAGATAAGGAAGAGCCGCTTTGCTGCAGGGGAGGGAGGGAAGTGTAACAGCCGGCGTTGCTGCTTGCGCTGTTGGTGCAATGACGTCATTGCTGTTATGAGTCATCATGTACACAGAACGACAGAAACATGGACAGAACGATTAATCTCTTAATCTCCTCCAATGTTCACTACATTCACCTTGGCAGAGATAATTAGCCTTGTGAAGGGTGGTCATGTTGAACATTTGAATGCAATGTTTAACATGCAATTGTCAAGGTTAATCATCTTGTAAACTGTCCAGTTGCTCCATCTGTGTAAAGTATGGATGATGTGTTCCACTTTTTATGTGCCACAATGTGAATGTTGTTTAGTAAATGATTGTGTATATTGTGCCTAACCGTGACAACTTAATTTTGAATATTTCTGTACTGCATGAAAAGTTTGCGCTTGTAAATAGTAAATAATCACAGTGTTTGAATTGCTGGGGTTGGGGGTTGAACCCCCCAATTGTTTTCTAAACCCCCCCTCCTAACACACTGTCAAATTATGTTCTGGGGGGTCAGCTATATGCTATATACATACATGTACATAGGATTTATATCACAATTTTGGTCGGGTTCCGACAGTCGATAACTTTATCTCCCCCTGCTAATTTTTTCACAATTCAAACACTGAACAATCATATTTATCATTATGTCTGTGCCTCGCCATTGGATCCGTGTTTTTCATAAGGAGCGAGCGAGTGCCTCACCATTTTGTCATTATTGCCAGTGTGATTTAAGATAAAGTGCGTGAAATAAAGTTTGAATTAGATTAAAGGATTGTGTGATATGTTTTGAATTTTTATGTTGAATGATATGCCTCTCTCTCATATGCCGTGCGGAGTATTAATCATTGGTTTTAGGCCGTTCCGTTAAGTACACTTGTGAAAACAAGTTTATTAACAGACATGCAGCTATTACATGCATCTCATGTCAATGAAGCCAAAAAAGTTAGAACATAAAAAGCTGCAAAGGCATACTATTGGCCAATATTGGTTGATGTTTAAACTCCTTTTGTTGACACACTTTACATTTTTAGTGAAGTGGTCATTAAATTATTTGCTTTTCTACTTTGTGCTATAAATTTAGGTATTTCAAAAGTGGATAATAGTAAATATTTGTGTGATGGGATCTTTTATAAATTTGTTGCACATTTACTGCTCATTTATAGTGCCAGTGAAAGAATTTGGACGGTGGCCCACGTTTACTAAATCTCAGAGAAAAATGCGTCCTGGCATGTCCTTAATAGATACAGGGTTTACAGCATAATGTAGGGGCATATCTTATTGACCTTTGATAATATGCCATTACCGTCGTTTGATTGTCTATTTTAATGCACTGCAGATTCATTCATTGTATTTTCTTACAAGACATGTAGCGGTTGTGTGTATATTGTGTCATTTCTATTCTAATCCAATGTAACTGCAGTTGGTATTTTTATATCTAATATATTGTTCATGTACAGTTTTATGCATAAATGTGAATGTCTGTTTTAGTGCCTGCCTGTTGTTATTTGTGCCTTTAATTGGAGTAATGATGGTAGAGAGTTTTAGGCCACCAAGCTAGAGTGTTTCCGATAGCTTTCACTTCAGATTCAACTGGCAAGTTTTTTTTGTCGTGATTGCTTTAGCATGTGCCGGGTCTTTCAAAAGTCAACTTAGCAAACTATTTCCACGTTTTTGTAGTTTTTTTCAGTGTTGAAGGCACAGTAGAATTTCGAAGACTTGCTAGCCGAGCAAGGAAAATTACTGTTGACAGTGAATTCTACCAAATGCAGAAGTGGGCTAGGCTCTGGCACATTATTGTTGAGTTTTTATTACAGTTTTTATTTTTATACTGGCCACTTATAAATAAGGAGGAATACTTTGTAATGGGCTTTGAGCCAGAAAAAAGATTCTTGAAGCAAAGCTGGTGATACCAAAGTGACCATAGTTGACCACTGACATGTTTTTGTAGCAGCAGTTTGCTGTGTATCATTTGTTGTTACTGCTAGAAGAAGGTTATGTACCGTATTTCATCTTGACCATTATAGGATTGTCCAGCTTTGTATAGACATGATTAGTCAAAAGTTTCGGGCAGACTTTCGTGAAATTTGCGACGCGTAGGCCTCATGGTGGTTGCATTTTTGAAATCATTTGCAACCAAGACTTTTTGCACCTATTTGTAAAATATAGCAGTATATATCAGGTGTCGACACATCATGCAAACAACCTTGATGGTTGAGCAATTCAGCGTCATGTAATTGTAATAGGTTAACATTGCATAACAGAAGTCAGAACATTATGAGCGCTTTCTACTGTAGGTGGGCGGGATCGCAGTTTGTCAAACAGTTATTGTTCCGTTTATGTTATGCTGTTATCGATTATAATCACTAATTATCGTTATACATGTTGTTTGTATCATCGACTGCCTTGCACGGTGTTTTAGTGTCTGCTGACATTGATGTAGATCATAAAGACATGATTGAATAATTTAGAATTATGTGGCTGTTGCCATAATAAGAAGATAAAACACAAATTAACACATCTGTGTGAATTAGTTGATTCTGCTGTGTGTTAGGGTTTATAACTACAGTACTAAGCTATCCAAGTGTTCCTTTTATGTAGCTGTGTATCTTACCTATTTTGCTGAGCTCTTGGTGAAGATGTCTACATTGGACATAAACAGAATTTCAGTCACTGCTGATGTTAGTCTGATATGGCATTGGCAAAAAAAATATTTTCTGCTTCACATCAATGTGATTTTGCACACTGAAAAACTTAGTGCTGTAATGAATTATGCATATTTACATACAGGACAGTGAACCCAGCAATTGTGTACATTTGCTTCATTAGGGCTGCAAGCGATTACAACTGCAGACTGTAAACTAACACTATACAAGTAAAAAAATTAATGTCGTGCGACATAAAATTAGATTACGAACGTTTACTATCAGCCATTTTAGGCTGCTAAAAAAACCAAAATTTTAATTAATTAATTGACTAATTAGCTGTTTATTTCTGCGACCCTATTCTTTATGCTAAAATATCTTACTAAGCCTGAGCATGTTAACTGAGTTGCGAGGGCTGTATAGTATTGATATAAGTAAGTAACACATTTGATTTACTACACCGTTATGTGAAGAGACATTGCACCGAAACAGTATACAACCACGTGTCGGTGAACAAATGCAGCAGTGTCACTGTGCTAAAATGCTAGTTACAGCATTAACTAACGTTGCAGATTCACAGTGCTGAAAATTATGTGACTGAAATACTGCACAGTACAAAACAGATATACCGCACTGAACTCTAGAAACATTTAACTAAACCATAGATGTAAATAAGCAAAACCTTTACAGGTACAACATGTCTGAAGAAATAGTTGCAGTAGACAACTATAGCAAACTAAAATAGTAATGGTAAAATGCACTACTAAATGATACCAAAAATACTAACGTGCTAAAAAAACTAACGACTACCACAGGGAATGGAACAGAATGCAAGTAAAAAAGAAAACGAGCTTGAAAGTCTGATAAACACTCCGATGATAAACAAAGTGCAAACACTAAATTTGTCACAGTGTTCATATGACACAGATTTGTGAGACTGTGGATTCGCAAAGAAAAGTTGCTAATGACTTAATTTTACAGAAGTGGTGTAACGTGGTTCTGGCGCGCTCAGCCACTGCAGACAATGAATGCATCACGTGTATGCTTAGGGCGCTGACACGTTTGATAAAAAATAACAACTGTAAATCAACTTTTTTATTACATTGCTGTCAACGCGAACCCCCAGGATAAATTAAAATACAACTTCTGCAAGTTTTTAGCGCCACGTTTCGCTCTGTGATGAACAAACATTAAATGGAGTCGACGGCGACTGTTTCCAGTTGTTTTATTTTATTTTGTTGCAACTTGCAGCAAAAAGCGCACAGTTGAGTGAACAACAGAAAATTAGTCACTTTGCTGTAAATCAGAATACCGGTACTACAAAAACAGCGATGGCATGTGCAAGCCACCCAGTGCTACGATATTACCTAACTTCACAAATATTTTTTTCATTCAAAGACAGAATTTGACTCTGAGCTGAGCCGTGGTCCATAAAAAACTTGCCACTTTTATTTTTTGAATAGCTTCCTTAAACACTGGCCGATTTTAATAATTTTTGGCACGCGACATTAGAAAAGAACTTGACGCAAATGACTTAAGTTTTGGCCACTTCACTTTAATACTGTCGCTACAATACCTTGTGAAATGCAGAAGTCATAGCTTGGCCAATGACAACAATGAATTCATACTGGATAGGTGCATGCGTTGTCTCAGAAGTGATTAACTAAAAAGCGACAAACATGATTGACAACTGCTGTATCTCAAAAAGTCACATGCATCACATCACATCCTCCTGATTACAGCATGTGCTCAAAATGTCTTCCTCCAGAGCGAATGCAAGCGGCAAACGCTGACACCTCTCGCAAACAGCAGGCTCAACAACCTCCATTTCACAAGGTAGTGCTGCGACAGTATTAAGGTGAGATGGCCAAAACTACAATCATTTGTGTGGAGTTTCTTCTTGATGTTGCACGCCAAAAATTATTAAAATCGGCCCATGCTGTAGGGAGCTATTCAAAAAATAAAAGTGGCATGTTTTTATGGATAACGGTGTATATGGTTTACACACAGGCAACTCACGAACAGTTAGCAGTGACAACATCTGCCATTCATGACTAGCATATTATCAACAACAAGCACATCGAATCAATTCAATTGTACAATTGTACGCACGAAATATTTACAACATTAAACAAGTCAAACTGGTCCTAATAAAAGTATCGTTCTATGTGACCACTGTAGCTGTTACAGCAAGAAAAGTAAGTAAGTAAGTAAGTAAATGATTTATAAAGCGCCAAAGTCTCAGAAAGAATCAGGGCGCATAGGATGATGGACGCTAGGTGGCAGAAAAGGCTGACTGAAAGTAGTGGGTCTTTAAGTGAC
>Ga0209367_1013744_pt1 | contig 10379 bp, 6 predicted proteins | sample WorMetLIZISLAND2_FD_187412 | JGI IMG/M metagenome (GOLD analysis project Ga0209367, IMG submission 187412) | Marine gutless worms symbiont microbial communities from Max Planck institute for Marine Microbiology, Germany - Olavius geniculatus... ...
TAGTCCTAGAATACATATTTCGTATTTCACGCTTAATATCCGCATCATCTTTCATATTGTCCTTTATATAATGACCAAGGTACCGAAATTCGGTCACAAACTGGAGCTGTTGCCCATTCAATATGAAGTTAGGAAAAACATGAGAAATTACTTTCGATTTCTCAATAGGAGAAAAAACCATACAAACTGTTTTCTTGGTATTGCAAGTGAGGTCCAATTTTGAGGCGTTTTTGTCTGAAATCACCTGAGCGTCCGTGCGTCCGTCCAACGTTTGAGGCGTTGTATCTCCATAACGGTGCTTTGAAGATAGACGCATGGTCACAATGGACCACCCATAGAAAATGGCCCAACGCGAGTCAAATGGTCACGTGACCGATGACGTCACGTGACCTTAAAGGTCAAGGTGGTAATCACGACATCCTCTAGGCTTTATATCTCCATAACTGTATATAAAGACTGATAGTAACTTGGGTTTACGCTCACGGCTTGACTTGGCACAAAAGCGACTTAGAAGTCGCCAATGGCTTAAGCCGGTGACTTGATTTTTTGTACAAACTTTAATATGATCTATAGAGATGCACTGGACAGACTTCGTGTTCGTTTGAACATTATCTTGTTTTTTACAGAATTTTGTTTTTTGAAGTTGGATTAGCAAAACAGCGCATACATGTTTCTTCGATTTCTTTTCTGCCTTGCCGTCCTTTCACATGCACTCGTCTCTTTTTCTTCACAACGACACTTCATATGTATAGATGTAGTTATAGGGTTTGGGTCCTGAAGAAGCAGAATCCGCGGGTCTATCAGCGCAGACACATTTTAAAGCCCAGAAAACGTAAGCCTTTCATTTTAGTGGTTGCAAACGATGTTAATTTATGGTTGAACGAGATGACAAAACTTAAAGTACATGTATATGAATGCTTTGCTTTGACTAGCAATCATTATTGCACTATAGCCTACAGACGCGTTCACGTAACTCGCGATAGGCCTAGCAACTAGCAGGAAGTTACTACTAACAGTTTTTTTTACGTTTTACACGTGCTTTCATTTCACTTTCTCTCACTTAATTTCCATTTAAGACACTTTCAGATCGTTTTAGTTACTAGATTAAACTGGCAGCGTGCCTGTCAGTTTTTCAGTGCAAATCTTTCTTGTATCGATCGTAACAGCTAGGGCGTGTCTTCTGAAGACAAGGTGGGTCTATCTACAGCCATTAAAGGGTCTGGACATAAGAGGCTAAACGGAAGTATAGGAGGAAGGAAGCGAACTCACGTGAAGAATGAGCGGGTACGTAGTGCCTGCGGCGTGAAACGACGACGCTTATAGTAGAGTCTTCAACAAATAGTCGAGATTCCTTCTTCGATCAGAGCGGTTCGGCTAAACGAGAAGAGACGAGAGAGATCACGGCAAACAAACAGTACACCAAAGCAGCAGCAGCAGCAGCAGCAGCAGCAGTAGACAACTGCTCTTCATTCTTACCGCTCGCTTTCAACGAACGACCGCTCGTTCGGTCGTTCTGCCTGCGCAATGCAGTGACTCGCGGCGCCAGCCACTGCAGCAGCAGCTTAGTCGACGAGACCATCCACGTTACAGCCGCTAGTGATGCGCAGTGCTGGCCCATTTTGCAATCACAAATACGGACATTCTTCGACTTTGCTTTTGACGCCATTTTCGCCTATGGCTACGGTTACAGTTAAGCCCAGACCACACCGAGTGCACGCATGCAGAACGCTCGAGACGCGCAGTAAAATTTGTTATGCGTCGTTGTGCGCCCAACTTCTGTTCATATCTTGGAGTTAACAAACATTAGACGGTAAAGTGTTCCATATAGCTCTATAAATAGCATAGGCCTACTGGCTGAAAAAGTGAAGTCAAACACTGCTGCTGTAAGCCTATCTTGACTTAAATAATGTCTATTGAATTCTATTTCATTGGCGCTTCTCGACTCTATTCGATTTTCAGTTGCAGGCTGTCTAGGTTAAATAAAAGGGGTAGCTACTTTATTCATCACGGTATTAACAATTTAAACAGTATTTGTATGATAATGGGTACGCATATTGTTAAGATGCGTGCGAACCAAGTAAATAACAAGAAATTTGAGCTAATGCTCACAAGACGCGCGAAAGCCTATAGCAGTTCCGGTTCAGTAGTTTAACTAAAAATTGGGGTGTTCACGCTAAGTTAATATACAAATACCAAATTCTCTGTCTGGATCGCATAACGATAGTTCCTTGGCGCCACCCTGTAAATGATGTAGTCTTGTGTCGCAGCCCGAAATCGCCAAAAAATTTAATAAAACCGCCTATTTTGCCGTTCAAGGTCATTGAATTCGGCGCCAATCGAGAGCCAGTGTACGACTTCCTATTAGTGATTAATAGTAACCTAGGCCCTATCTCGCACCGTTACTGAGATACAGCGACTTATTGGCCAACAACCACACATTTTGCCCACCCCCTCTCATTTAGCGCCCTCATTTGGGGTGACCCCCTTCGAATTTGTGGAAAAGTTTTACGGTTCCTGAAACTAGAGTCTTCCAGGCAGCCGACGGTAAAGATTTGGTGATCCTAGCTTGCACCGCTTTTGACTGATCCACCCGTGTGACAGACGGACAGAATTGCGATGGCTAAGACGCGCTGAAAGCAGCAGCTGCTTTCGCGCGTAAAAATTTATCTATCACATCTGAGCGCAACTGAGGCTACCTTGCTACGTTGTAAGAACATAATTTTGGCGGCGTAAATGATAATACGGTATTCTATGAAAGATAAACTAAAAATCTAATACAACCCAATTTTTATCTTTAAAAATAAAAACTGTTATTCAGCCTTTCATTCCTGCAGAGTACGCTGGGGTTAAGGTGGGCACGTTTATTGTGCATTCTATACCATATGGCACGTGACACCCCGTAGTGCCGAGAAGGGTTTCCTCTCAAAAGTTGTACACCTTTGACCTCCTCCCCCTTTTAATTTTTTAATGCCAAACCTCCAACCACGTTCGAGCTGTACTCGATTTATTGTACAAAATCGTGACGACTTGCCCAGCACTGACTGTCTGCATGGAGCTGACACGTGCGAGCGGCCGAGATGATGGATAGAACGACTGCTGCTGCTGATGCTGACATTCAGGACTACACGGCGGCATGCAAGCAAGGTAAGTTGGCCGACGAAAAGCCCGCTGCGACTATAAAGCAAAGGAGTTATCGGCGAAGTATTTGTGCCGGTTATGTCGACCGCCAGTCAGGCCACGTACGAATGACGGAATGAATGACCCGTGTGGTCCAGTGACTGTTGGAGTGCCAGGAGAATGCGAATTTACGGCAAACCGCGTGCGTGCGTGCGTGCTTGGGGCGTGACGACACGACGTAAAGTCGCCGCTGAGCGCGTGTCATGGGAAACATAGCTGAAGCTTTACGACGACAAAATATCTTACCTATTGCCTTGCACCGAGTCCTCCTCGTGCCCGCTATGCAGCCACTGTAACCGACCGCGGTATGCAGGTTTTCCGAGAAAGTTTAATGGGTCTTGTTTTACGGGGCAAATACACAGAGGAAAACGGGGTTTAGACAGGTCTGTAGTAATTGTAATAGTAATAGTGAACGACACTATTTATGGTGCTGTCGTCGTAGCACAGCCACTACGAGAGTTCACCTGGTCCACGTGGTGAATGTAGCACGAAGCGGAGCGCCGGGCGGCACTTGCCTTGAGCCACAGATCCGCCTAAACTGGCAGTGGCAGCTACAGTAGTACCACGTTCACCGTCGCTGTTTATTGCTCCACAGCCCGAAAGCTTATACTCATTCAATATCCCGCAAAGGACAGAAGACTGAGTTGACCTTTGTGGCTGGTTACATACCGAAATTGTTTACCTGCCCGCAGACAGTCATTCATCCAAGTACTAACCGGGCTCAGCGTAGAGCAGCTTCGTTGATTCGACATAACGTGCTACTGCTAGGTCATGGCCATCAACCGCTATCCCACCGTATCGCGTACCACCAACATGCAATGAGATCCAGCTAGGCAACCAACGACGTTTTACGTGCGACAGCAGGAACTGCTATAGCGCGTCTTAGTTATCGTAAATTCGGTCCGTCAGTCTGTCTGTCTGTCACAGGGGTGGATCAGTGAATAACGGTGCAAGCTAGAATTACCAAATCTTCACCATCGGCTGCCTGGAAAACTCTAATTTTGAAGTCCGTAAAGCTTTTCCATAAATTCGAAAAGCGAGGGCGCTAAGTAAGAGGGGTGGGGAAAATTTGCGATTGTTAGCCAATAAGTCGCTGTATCTCAGAAACGGTGTGAGATAGGGCCTAGGTTACTACTAGTCGTTAATAGGAAGTCCTACACGCCGTACACGGGTTTTCGATTGGCATTGAGAGCAATGACCTTGGATGACATTGAACACTAAAAAGGTGGTTTGTATGGATTTTTGGCGATTTTGGACTGCGAGACACATTTCAAAAACGAACTGCGCCAAAATCCCTCGAGACAGACCACAACAACCTGCTGCATATGAAATTTTTAGCATTAAACGTAAATTTTAACGGTCCAAGTCTCAATCCCCTATGTTCAAGGAGGCCTGTGCACGAGGGCATCAAAGAGAGGTGTCTCTTCAAAATGCGCACTTTCGGCCTTTCAAACGGTAGCTGATGCGCAATACCGGTTACGCCCTATAGTTATCACACTATCATCGAATTCGGCGTTGCGAAGATAGCACTTTTGTGACTTGTGTGGAGAAACTTCCAAAAATGCAGCCGTTTGGAATTGATCTCATTTGAGACTTCTTGAGCCAGCCAGTTACAATTTCAGAAATTCGGGAGGATTTGAAATTTTTTGTGACAACTGTCATAACTGGGTTGTCGTGCGTGTGTGCGAGTGGTGATAATTTCCGGTAATCGTAGAAAACTCGTCGCTGACTCTGTATTTACACCCACGCTTTCTTGGAGGCTGGTGTGGATTTTGTTAAAGAACAGGAAGGAATCAACCCACAATACTGCTAGGCCATTATTACTGCAGCATCAAGAATAGAATTTTATAGGACTTCTCACGCCAGAAATTATATGGACGAGATATGCTCTGTGTCAACCGGAGATATTTTAGTAAGTAAAATGTAAACGAAAACGAAAATTGTTGGTCTTCGTTTTACGACAGCGTGTACTATAGAATTTTTACTTTGCAGAAAAAGGGAACTGAATGAAATCGAAATGATGGCAAGCAGAACGAATGAGATTTCTGCGATGCAAGTCAGTTTAACAATTTGTGAAGAAAGCGCCATTTTCCAGCGTGCAACGTTGAAACATTCGTGACACAGGGCTCAAGCATCGGTGCGATTTACCTGTTTATTGGCGAGACTATTTTTTACACGTACAGTCAACGCCAGTGTTGTCAGTTCGGCTTTTTCAAAGTCTCAACTTAACTGATTCAATTTTGAAAGCGTTTTCTCGAACGAAAATTGAACTAAAATTACATAGGCCTAAAATTAAAAAAAAACTTTTTTCGTAAGGACCATAAAAACGTATCCAAAATCGACTTGAAAACTAAATTAGCTTTCGTATCGACGATTAAATCTATATAAAAGTTCAAACCCGGCATTTTTTGTAGATTTGCGTATAGCTATAGACACGTCGCCAGTAGCACTACGCAATATTCGTAGTGACAGCTGATTGCTTGGTGCCGCATCCGTGCTTAAATCATATGTATTAAAGATGACGACGTGTACAACAGACTGATACGGTTAAATATAGCCGAGGCGTGTGTACTCGAATATGGGTTACTGATTGCCGGATAAGGTTTATTGGCAGTCATTTGTTGTATTGACGGTTTGCCACTAACAATGTGCGTTTGCCACATTTGTTAATAAAATACTCTGTTACTGTACGTGTTACTGTTTTTTTCCTTTTTCTTTCCCCTTCGTTATAAATTTGTCTCTCCTCATTTTTTCTCTCCTTATTTTCTTTCTTCTTTCTTTTTCAATTTTTTTCATTCCCAGACAGTGGCGTCATGTCAATAAATCATTGGGGGTTTCAGTTTGCGTAAGGTATTGTTCTTGCAGCAGTAACACTGTCTCAAAGGTATGGGGAAAAATTAAAATCATAAATCTTTCTTTGGGAGAAGGAGTCCGTACTTCACTCTCCTTCTAAATGACGCCCCTGTTCCCGGGGCTCACCCCTTGAATCCCTGGCTGAATAGGGGGAAGGGGTTTGCTGAAGCTCCCCCAGCGGGTCCGGGCGGAGCACGGCAGTCAAACTGCTTGTGGTCGAACTTGAGTTAAAAGAGCGTTTCTGGTAATAGCAATAATCCATTTGCAGTTTTTTTTGTGAAACAAGTTGCTAATTTCTAACGTGAGATGGGCGTAGGCAGCGGAAGAGTGTTCAATAACAACTGACAATCACATGCATTATTTGGAGGCTTCTAAAATCGGGGCCGCCCTAGCTCCAAATTGCAGCTTCGTTAGCTCCAGTAATGTAATTTCGTGAACCAATCAAGTAATGAGTAGTCAGTGCCGTCTGCAATGTTGTCGACTCCTTCGCGCATACAGTTGTAAAAAAGGTTAATTTTTTCTTCGTAAAGTCTGTTGTTTGCTGACGGTTGACAATCGCAGAAGGCATATAGCTTAAGTATCGTTTTAGTACCACCACGGTGACAACAATTATTGTCACACTATCAGCTGTTCGACAGAGTCGACGTTCAAATCATGCGGAAGCTGGCAAAAACAAAGCAGAGCCATGTTTCAATTCAATCGGAACTAGAAATTTTGGCAAAGCCCAATGTGAGCCTGCCCGGCGTCCTAAGTCCAATTGGAGGGGGGTTAATTCAGAGGGGTTGAAATTTCCCGGGTAGCAAAGTCACGTGGCCCGAAGTCAAATGCATTAGCATACGCAGAACACGCATTGCCGACTTACGGTGGGTCAACATCCGCGCCTGCAACTTTTTTGTTAGTAGACCAAAGTTCACCCAATTTTTTTGGTGCAATGCGGGAAGGATCATTTTCGTTATTGATTTTCGGTATGTCGATCCTCTCCAGAGATATTCGCGGTCAGATATTCGCAGTCAAATGCGCAAGTTGTCCAATATCGGGCCAAATTTTCGACTTTTTGGTGGCGCAGGCCCCCAAAATTTGTACCTAAGTGGCCATGCCCACCTTATGGCCCGACATGTGGCAAAGTTTCATGGGGGTACTCCCTTTATCCTTCAAAAGTTACAGCCACGGATATGTCAAATTTTCCTATAAGCCTATAAATCACATTATGCCTCTTAATGTTCGTTCGTCTGTCTGTCTGTCTGTCTGTCTGTCGTCCGGCTTGCACGGGCTTCTGATTAGAAAACCACAGTCCTGTGAACGTTTCCCATGGCAACAGGAACTGCCAATTTTTAGTTCAGTATGTTTAAAGTCGATCACCGGAGGTGAGAATTGCCTGAAGAAAATGACGCATATCTTGCATATTACGGCTTGGGCGTTGATTTATTTATTTACTGTTAACGCCAGCATGCATACACGCTCCGTAACTGAACGGACAGCTGCATATTATGTCGCCAACATTGCTTTTACGCGCGAAAGCAGCTACTGTTTCAGCGCGTCTTAGCCATCGCAATTCCGTCTGTCTGTCTGTCTGTCTGTTCGTCTGTCCGTCCGTCTGTCACATGGGTGGATCAGTCAAAAACGGTGCAAGCTAGGATCACCAAGTCTTCACCGTCGGCTGCCTTGAAGACTCTAGTTTCAGGAACCGTAAAGCTTTTCCATAAATTCAAAGAAGGTCACCCCGAACGAGAGTGCTAAATGAGAGGGGGGTAGGCAAAATTTGCGATTTTTTGGCCAATAACTCGCTGTATCTCAGTAACGGTGCGAGATAGGGCCTAGGTTACTATTAATCACTAATAGGAAGTCGTACACTGGCTCTCGATTGGCGCCGAATTCAATGACCTTGAATGACCTTGAACGCCAAAATTATTTTTATGGATTTTTGGCGATTTTGGGCTGCGACACAAGTCTATGTCATTCACTAGGTGGTGCCACGGAACTATCGTTATGCGATCCAGATAGAGAATTTGGTATTTGTATATTAACTTAACGTGAACACCCCAATGTTTAGCTAAACTGCTGAACCGGAACTGCTATAGGCTTTCGCGCGTTTCGTGAGCATTGGCTCAAATTTTTGTTTTGTATAGTTACGAGTTACAGAGCACCGAGTGACAGACAATGCGTGACTGTCGACGAATAACTCTGCCGGCGTTACTTAATCACTCGTCACGTCGTTACTTACTTGGAGTCACATGACTAACTCACGCTGACTGCTGCAGTGAAAGACGAGAGGCAAAAAAACACGCAAACTGACCGTTCTTCAACTTGTCTGTGCGTTGTGGACTGCTTTATGTGGCAGAAATTGATACGCGAGCATTTCACTTTGCAGTAGCTTCATTCGAAAGATACGATTTGTTGTTTGGAATGCCTAGTTACCGTAATTAGTCTACTTACTAACGATTAAAAAAAAATTAACCGCTAACTGTTAAAAAATTAACCCATTTATGCTTACGAACCCATAATGGGACACCTCGTTTAACGGTAAATGATAAAATAATTTGGGCACTAATGGGTTAATGATTAATTATTGATCATTAATTTCGATTCGAAACTAAACTCTAATCAAAAATTATTTTTTGGAAAATTAAGTAATTATTACTTTTGGGTGAGAGTAACTATAAGATTTCTAACGGTAAATATAGTTACTTTTTAAAGGAACTAGCACAACACTATTTTGTCTGCATTCTGCCATTAAGTACGCAGGTACTCAAAGCAAAAATTTCAAAAAAAATCCTGCGCTTATAATAGCACAGGCTTAAGCTATATACCTGGATAGACGACGTGATGACGTCATACGCTGATCGTGCTGTAAATGCTGCGGCTGCTGCAGGAAAAAAGAACTAGGCTACGATGTGCAAGTGTACGGTAATTATGAGGGAAAAACATGCAGAATATGACAATGATAATGACAATGAGTTTATTTCGCACACTTGCGGCCGAATAGCTGAATAACAATGCAATGCAAACTGTGCAACAAAATAATAACACAGTCCGTAAATGCGAAATAACAGAGTCCATAAGTGCAGAAAAGTAGATTAGTGCAAATAATAACAATAATAGTCCATAATAAAAACAGATGCAACTGGAGGTATAGGTGGAATGATATAACTGATTGGTATTTACTGAGAGCAAAATTTACAAATGATTGAAACTTTTTTGTTCGTGAGGTTGGGCGAGGGAGAGGTGTGGTGGAACGTAGCCTGGAAGTTACAGAAGTGCTGCGAGGCAGTGGGAGGAAGTGATGTAGATATGAAACCAAATTACACAGTTTTGGAAGAAAGATCTGGATAGTTTATCTCGCCTGACTTTTAGCGAGTTAAGTTTAACGACAAATAAAAGATTAGGATACCAGGGGTGTGACATGCCACGGGTAAAGTTGAAACTGATATGTACTGCTCTTTTTGGATTGATTCCAACTGCTCAGTTTGTGCGCGAGTGATAGAATAGTGCCAGACTGAGGAGGCATAGTCAAGAAGTTCTTGACTATGCCTCCCCAGTCTTGCATTATTATATTGACAAGAACTGCAATTATTGCAAACGGTATTGCAATACTTTTCCCACCAAGTATTGCCATTGCTATTGCAATACTCTTTGCCAGTATTGCTAACAATGCGGTGGGACGTATTTTCATTTGTTGTCCCCTGGAATAAATTTGACGACAAAAACCAGTTTTTTTCAAAATTTCTGGCAGTGTACGCTTTGTATCACTCAAGGCTCAGGCCCGAGGCAACCCTATAACACGTATTATTAGGCCAGTTATTCGGGGATGCCACATATGGCGAATATATTCTAATAAATTCTCGGCGTACATGTAACAGCGGGCTAACGGTGATGACGAGATATATCCAGGTGTGAAAGCGTTTCACGTGCAGTTTTTATGCAATCGTTAATCACTTCTGATTGCCTATAACCCCGTTTACACAATCGAGCAAACATCGAGCAAACATCGAGCTGGCTCGTCCAGCTAACATATAGCAGCTCGTCGAGCCAGCTTGATCGTGTAAACGGGGTATATAGCACAGTCTATGAATGGCAATTAGGCGAAGGCTGCACCCAGTGCAATTTTGTTTATTGCAGTATTTCGATACACCGACCGGTGTGCAATGTAAACCGTGTTGTTTAATTAATTATTGAATTAAGTAAAAAAAACTACGTTATATATAGGCTAGTGTAAGGCACAAAATAAAGCACCAAGGTTAATATAACTTCATGCCGGTGCAGACGGGCGTCAAAGACGGCTACCCCCATAAAAAGTGGTTAGTTTACGGTCTACCTTTATTGGCTCGTGTAGCGTGAAAACGGTTGCAGAT
>Ga0209367_1013745_pt1 | contig 10377 bp, 4 predicted proteins | sample WorMetLIZISLAND2_FD_187412 | JGI IMG/M metagenome (GOLD analysis project Ga0209367, IMG submission 187412) | Marine gutless worms symbiont microbial communities from Max Planck institute for Marine Microbiology, Germany - Olavius geniculatus... ...
TACATCGATTTTCCAAGTTTCGTTTCGTCTCGTGCATAATGCGTAATTCCTATTCCGTGCATTATCGTGCATATTCCGGTTGGGTGTGATTTTACTTCTTTCGGCTTACGCTTTCAAATTACAAACTGTTTCAAGTTGTATTCTGTATTCTTTCTGCAAGGCCGTAGTCGGGATTTTTGCTCGGACGGGGTTTCACTTTTCTCTCTTTCCCTCTGTCTTTTTCTTTCATTTTTCTTCCTATTCTTTTACTCCCGTTTTTAGACCCTTTTTCTTTTTATTCTTTCCCTCCCTGTCCTACTTGTTTTCCTCCCTCAAATCCAGCGGAGCGACAGTGAGTCATTTGGTGCATGCTCTCAGGTGCACATTTGGTGACGGGTTCAGATATTATTAGCAAAGATTCAAATGACAGCAAACACTAATGTATCCGGATATAACAGATAGTGATTACAAACGTTGCTCGGAGACGGCGACGCCGGAAGCATATCCTGTCACCATCATCATCATCAGCAGCAGCGGCGTCGTTGCCATGGTGACTAATGGAGTCGTTATATCAAAGAACTGCAGGCGGCACTTTCTCATACTGTCTGTATACAGTCACAAGGTATACACAAACTTACTCGTTCATTAAATCAGCAAAACAAGTAAAATAAAAAAATAAGTGTACAGTACTTGTTATGCGTTTTGTTACGGTCAGGAGTGTCTCATGCCAGTGTAACGAGGCATAATACACTCATGCTTATTTCATGATTGTGATTAGCGGCTTGTTCTGCCTGGGACACGCGTATGATGAACAGACATGAGCCATGTTTCAATCGTCAAGTTTGACTGGAGTGAAATTAGGCCTATGGGCGGTTAGGCTACAGAAGAAGAAGAAGAAGAAGACTAGGCTACAACACTGCTGATACTGTGTCGGTGTTGTGAGAAATAGGAGAACGAAGTAGGTTATGTTACATAGTTCAACCCAAAATTGCAGTGTTCAGCATGAACCCCATCGTTTCCTTAAACATTACACCGTTGGCGCCAAAATTTGATGCACTCAAATGCTTTAGTGGCAATAGGCCTAAAGTTCAAAATTTGGCGAAGTTGTGACCGCGAAAGGACGAGACACATAATTAGCATAATGCGGTAGTAGATGAGGCTGTCTCACAATAGGTTCACCAGCATCTTAGGACGTTCCCTTGGAAGCCAATCGTAGACATTATTAGGCTATGATATTAAGCTTATTGCAAAGTATAAAGCAATTAACTTCAATGAAGCTGAACAAAAAGACACGAAAAACTGCTCTTGAAGCTGCTCAAATACAACTGCCACGAATAAAACGATACTGCAGTGAAGCGGAAAGTCTCACTATTCTCTGAACGCAGTCAGCAATAAACCTCTGACTCTGCTCGCTCTCTCATTAAGCCAATAGGAGATAATGCTCCGAGAACCGTGGAGAAGAAGGTCAAGCGGACTCTGTCGAATTCAGCAAGACGGAAAGACAGGATTTACAGCTGGGGCATGTCCACGCGCTCTGTGTTCAGACTATAGCGTTAGAGAGGTCGACCGATACCGGATGTTTAGCTTGGGACGTAACCGAAACCGAAGATATTTGCCATTGATAAAAATTTAAAACAAATCAACATTATATTACGTGAAAAATCAGGATGATATAAAAACATCTACAAGCTGTTGTCTGGTGACTCCGTTCACGTGTCTATGTGTCTAACTGTTTTTTTTCATAAAAATTTCTATGCAAATAATTAATTAAAACAAAAAATGAAACGCAGTAAGATCACAAATATTGCTCATCTGACATCATTAAAGATTGAAGGTTAAACTTGGTGTTATAGATCTGTGTGGGAAGCCGATCTCAAAGCTACTGGGCGTCACCTGCCGTAAGGGATCACACAGTGTTGCCTGCCACCCGACACAGGTAAACGTGCCCCGCCTTAACCACAGGCACGTACTCGATTTACCTACCGCGGAGGAATGGAGAGGTGAGTTGACCTAGAAAGTCACTTTCGTTATTCGTTACAGAAACCACTCACAATTCCGGCCGAAACCGAAACCGAAATTCGGTTGCGAGCAGCTGGGCGTATTATGCGACAGTCGTGCGGAGGTCGGGTCGTAAGTTGTAATAATAAACGACGGTTTGAAGCGGGTCGCGCGAATACGATACGTTTACTGATTCGAAGCACGACTGTCCGGTACTCAGACGATTCGTACACTATTTTCATATCTGCAGTGTAACGTTTTATGTACAAAGGGTGAAGGTGGGATAGTATTTTAGTGCAGTCTTTGATGCTGCATCAGCCCTGATGTATCGCTTATTACATTACGTCCTGGCTTTTTATTTGAAGCTTCATAATAGGATTTCTTTATATATGACAGTCGAAACTAGCAGTATTTCTTGTCGAAGCTAAAACTACAACGATGCTTATTGGTTACAGTACGCCATTCGACTGTCTCGCCTTCTCCAGCAGCGGCAAACCCGCTCACTTCTGCCATGTAGCTTACATAAATCGTCAACCCCGTGTGATGAAGGGTAGAAAACGTCACACAATCAATTGCATGGAGTGTGTGTCGGAGACACATCGTGCACGGTCCATGGAGGTAGGACGAGGTGTCGAGGATAATTTGACCGATAGTCGCAGGACAGCGACGACGTCACCAGAATCCGCCGTCGCGAGTACGCATTCGCCACAGCACCGATCACATTAACTCCTCAATGCAGCCTGGACAGTGACTTCTATCCCGGAAATCAAGAATCGAAATCGGGCTCATGTCACCCCTTTTCGGGCCCCTTCCCTTCCATACCTCCCCCATCCGCCCCATTTCCATTATCTTTTTCCCACTCCCTTTCTGTCACAGGAACAAAGGGAAAGTTTTGTTAAGAGGGTAGATCAGAATTTTCCGCTTATTTGTTCAGTGGGCGCAAATTAGGCCCATCACGTATAAAAACAGAAGCCTCTGAGAGTGTCCGTACACGCGAAACAGAAATAGAGCAAAACAAAATCAGAAAAAGGTAAGTAAGTGAGTAAGTAAGTAAACATTGACAGTGAGCCTAAAAACCAGTTGAGTTGGCTTAATCTGCCTTACTTAAACGCCACAACAGACTTCTAATTGCGTTGTTATTTCTATGAGCTTGTTTTTGTTCCACGTGTACGCACAGCACAAGCCCGCACACCACTACATTGATCTGTTACGCCGTTACGGACTTGCTACAAGTTGATGTTTTTTTATCTTTTTAAATAAAAAAACGCGTTTTGGTGTTATCTTCTCAATTTTTTATTAAGGTTTATGTCATTTCTGAAACTGTCGCTAGCTCGAAAGGGTTAAAGCGGATCGTTGAGCGGACAGACATTCGGCATCACGCAAGCGTCCGCACAGGCCACTAAACAACATTAATATTGTGACTCGACGAGACCAGACGACACATGTCCCACCGACCGTCCGACACCCATATGTAACATAAGCAGTGACCCGCTCTGTGTCAAAGACACAGTTGACCATCATGGGTCACTTTTATCCTTTCGCACAGTTGCAGTTCAAAATGTAGAAAGTCTCTCGCACAGCCGCCCACTGGCTCCCAGGGTCGAGTATAGTAAGTCTATTTTCAGCCGCTACCCCCACCCCCTTATCTGCCCAAAAAATTCAAATTTGCACAAATCTCATGGGTCGTTCTGTTGGAGGCTAGGGGGGTCCAGACCCCTGTACCTCCCGCTCGCCGCTACCCCTGTTCCTCCTCCCCAAAAAACAAGCTCTAGCAAACAATAGTTTTGCAAACATTGTATGTAGCGGCTTGGTGGGTGTAACGGTATGGTGTCGAACTAAAGATCGAATAATCGTGGGTTCGATTTCCGGTCGCGACACTATCAAGTGGTTACTACATGGATAGGTGACTGTCTGCGGACAGTATAAATCAACTTGGTATAAAATCAACACCACCGTCAACTCAGCCTTATATCCCTCCGGGGTAAACAAATCGAGTACCGGCTTGTCTGGTTGGGGTTCAGACAGGACGCGTTCGCCTGTGTCGGGTGGCAACTAACACTGTGTTATTCCATATGGCAGGTGACGCTCAGTAGCTCTGTGAACGGTTTCCTATTAAGAGCTATTGTATATACCACCTTTATACCTTTACTTTTTTTATCCATCGCAACTACGCGACCTAAGCAGCGAACGCAAAAAAAGTAAACTTACGTAACGAATGACAATAAAAGTATGCAACAAAATTGCAGCTGTCGCAGCTGGTGCAACGGTCAAAACGCAAGCGAAGAAGTGGTCGTTACGTCAGCTACGTCACGTAACTTGCGTTGCGTAGGGGCCTACGTTGCGTGCGTGCGTTGCGTTGAATGAAAAATCCGCTTAAGGCCTATCAGAATCTGTATCGTCATCTGTATCGACTTTCGTGGTAATTTTTGAAAGCCCGACCCTACCCGTATGATCTCTAGGAGAAACTTTGGATCCGACTTGACCCGACCAATGGACGGACCTGAGTCAAGTACCCGACCCATGACAAACTCTGGTCCAAGAGCCGAGAGCGGGTGTGGAAAAAAGTACGACTAGCCGAGCATTATATTTTTCAGCTAGGATCTTGAAAGCAGGCTAAGCTCTTCCGAAGGGTCGGGAGCCCTGGCCACTCGAACGGTTTCCGCCATTTAGTACTTAAAGTGGTGACCTCTGTTGACAATATAATGTGGTATATTTTCAGTCGTAAAGAAGTTGCTCATTAAATACTAGATTTTGGAATTTTTAGTGAGATCTTAGAAAAATTTCTTATCTTTGAAAATACTTAGAAAAAGATGCATTTGCATAAAAACGCTTTTTAAAAATCCTAACTAATTTAATTTAAAGGAGCTTAGAAAAAAATATGGTACAAAATAATTCACAAAAAAAGAATGCAAAATGTGAATACAATGTTCTTGGGTAGCATGAACACTAAAGGAGATAATTTTCTTTATAACATTTACTGTGAAAACATTGTACACTCGAGAGACTTTTCCCACATTCTCTTCAGACTTGATAGAAGAAAAAAGAATATTGGCTATCAGCAAGAACCGATGTTAAAAATAGTTCTTTCACCGTCACACTCGGCCGGAAAGTTGCAATAAATCGACCACTAAAATATCCAACCACCACGCCCGAACCGCGTCGCTACGCTACCTTGTAAAATATTCATCTAAGAAAACTACCGTGACTTACGCATCGAGACGTAAACATAAACGTACAGTCTTTCCGAGCCTTAAAGCCCATAAGGCGGCTTCAATTTATCTGCTTTCTTAGCTGTGAGCCAGACAACAGTATACACTGCAAAACCATGGATACGGAGCTAGTGCATCGCGCGGTGTGCCCGTTTACGTTCCAGCTTTCGCTGGTACTTATTGCGCCTATTCATGGATGGATGGCCATTGGTCAGGCTGAGTCCACGTGATATGTGCTGGAACAGTTTTATTTTGTCAAGACCGGTAGCTTGAAAGCGAAATAAAGAAAATATTTGATCACTTTTTAGCTGAGATTTTTATTACTAAGCTCACTGCCAGTTTCACAATAGTTTCGTCAACAAACGCAGTGTTTTCGTTGTTACATTCAGTTCTTAATAACAAGGTTTGAAACGTATTAACAGTAAATGCTTAACGACGTCAAACTTTTGTTAATACTCAAAAAATGTCTTGTGAACTTTTAAACAAATTCATAAAATTTTCAAACGTTTCAGATACAAAGTTTTTAGTCCAAATTCTTTGCCGAATTACACCACGTCACAAATGTCATGGCAGCATCCGTTGCTTTGCGGCAATGTTTGAGAATAAATATTATGAGTATGTTACAGACTACTGTGGGCTATTTATCCGGCAGCCGTGCATATATGTTAAAAAATATTTGCACGGCTGCCGAATAAAATTGTCACTGCGAAATATTATTTGTAAATTTTGTATATTTTAAATATGCATTGTTTTAACGTATTTCGTTTTAGCGTACGCGTAACCTCAAACACTGGTTTGCGTTGCTTTAAGCCGGTGAGGGTTAAATCTAATTAAGTTCTAAAGCACACGATCCAAAGTGTCGGCCGAATGTGTGCAGACGCCGTTAACACGTAAGCGAAAGTGCGCCGAGAAAATAGAAACAGCTGACAGGTCGACGCGTTATTTTTCAATTATCTCTTTGGTGCTTTGATTGGGCAAACACTACCATGGAATCGCGACAACCTCGTCATCAGCCCAACTGCCCAACTGTTACGTAATTTCGACGCTAGTTTATTCGCCGTTGCAGAACCCAAAGCCTGGAATCAGCTTCCGACAGACATTCGTGCGATTGACTCAGTCAACTCCTTTAAGTGTTTTTAAAACTTTTTCGCTCCGCTGACAATTTGTATAGACCAGACAACGTTACGGCGCGTTAGAAATAAACATTAATATTTGCAATCGCACAATTAATTGTGCGACTAAAATTTCTGCAGCACTTACCATCGTGTAGCCTAAGCCTTCCTGTCTCGCTTAATTACGGCCGTGCTATAGCTATGTTGCAGCATACACCGGCTACTGTGAGCAAACTTTCGAAAAATAAAAATAAATTTTGCACCAAAGCCGGTGGTGCAATCCAAGCCCTTTCATTACTTGTCTGTTTGCTTCGACGGATCTCGAAACGCGGTGCAGGAAAGAGTCATTTCGTCACATGGTTCATGTAACACCGGTCTAAATTGATTGATCGGCTAATTTCTAATAGACGCTGAATTGGCTGGTTTTGCCGCGTCACCAATTCGTCACATCTCATGGGAGTCTGCAATCCCCCCATATCGTCGTACTAGCAAATCTGCTGGCATTAAGGGTGCACTGAGGCATGGCCGAAGAGAAACATTGTCTTCCATTTTTTTTTCCAAGAAAAGAACACATTCGTCAATATTATACAAAATATTCTTGTAAAAGTGCAATTTTGTTTGAAATATTTTAGTGCATTGTATGCTCATAAATTTGTTATCTATTGTTTTATGTTTGTAAGCCTGATCTTATTTTACTGCGTTTTTCTGTAGGCCTACCTAAAAAGATGGCTTATTTTCAATGCGTCATAATAATATTATTGTTTTTATACATGACATAGTTTTGAAATAAAACAAGAAAATGCAGCAATAATTCAGTCTGCGTTCAGTAATAAAATCATGTATATTTAATACTGGTCTCATACGACAGGCGCTTTGCTTTTATTTCATGTATTTAGTCCTCCCATCTCTCACCATAGTGTCGCTAGTATTATAACTGGCCACAATCTCATTCCAGTCAATCGTGACGATTGAAACGCATCTCGAGTCGGTTTATAACACGCACCTACGTCCTAGACAAACACACCGCCGATTACCGTTATAAAATAAGCACGTTTCAACACGCTCTAAAATTTATTTATTATGCCTTGTTACAGTTGCATTAAATACACTTTATAGACCATAATAATACGTAATTTGAACCAACTTAGCTGGCAGGGGTAGCCCCCGCTGTTTTTTACAACTTTCGGCTGCAGTGTAAAACCTGCGATCAGAGCGTGATTCAAGTATGTTACAGCACTGTCTAGAGTGGTATAAGCTCAAACTGCGTAGTCGCTTACCCATTCTAGAGCTGCTGTAATTTGTAAATACTAAGCCACTGAGCTCGAGGCGTACCCCGCCCACTTCTTTAAGAACTGCACCCCCTACGAGCAAATCTCTGTTTGCATCGAGACACGCGATTTGGCAGTTGTGTCTACGGAACATTGTCATCGCTTAATGGACGTCCAGCCGCCTCGCAGATGCTAACATGCACCCCATCTCCATCCTGCTGCTGCTGCTGCTGTTGCTACGGGCAACATATTTATCTCACTACGGTCCATTTGCCTCTTTCCCATCGAGTAAATCCGCTGGCAGAATTACAGCATAATGTTTTTGTCCACGACATTAAAGCGTCAATAAACTCCATTGCATACTAAATCTTTTCAACCGTTATAGCCGGTGATATGTGTAATTTGTCTCGGCTGTTAGGCCTACTGTTCAGCTCTTAGCAATAATTAATGACTGGCGTAGCAGTGTGCGTTCTATTGCAAAACCCGCGACTAATCGTAAACGCATGGCATAAAGAAAATTATGAAAACAAAAACATTTTAACATCAAAAAAATAAAATGTGAATTTTCGAACACATAACAAACAGAAATTGAGCATTCACAGCTCTGTGACACGGATGTTGACAGTGCCACTACACACTAGTAGTCTATAATTATGTGCAATTAGTAGCCCAGCATTTGTGAAACTTTTAGTTGTGATTTGTGATAAAATTATGACTTATAATTTGTGTATCACTGCAAAATCACCAACCAACGCGTATATCCGTCCTGTAGGCTATCTATAATTCGGTAGAGTAAGCAGAAAAATAAGCAAGTAAAACGTGTAAGAATAAAAACCTTAATGCGGTGACCATAAACAAGACTGGTGTCGTGCTATTGACTGATTTTTACCAAATAAAACTCTTATGCCTAAGGTACGTAGTCGGGAGCACTTGAGATAAAATCATCAAAAAGTTGATGATTCAACAGAATTTACACTAGACCATGCCGTGCGTTAAGCCTAAACAGTTTTCAAAGCATTGAATGAGGAATGAAAATTGTTTTATCTCCGTAAGGCGTGGCGCCGATAATCGAGGCCGAACTAGCACTGAGTGAAGGTTTATATTGAATTTATTAGCTTATACATTATTTCACAACTCACGTAATTTACTGACTTGCTGCACCATGAATGTAATTAACGTTAGGGAAAAAAACGTTAAACGCGCTTTTATACAAACATTTTTAAAACGTGAAAAATTGTTTTTATAACAAAAAATATAACATTCATATAGGTTTATGTCCACTGTACAACAGTGGACTACACTTAGTACACTTATTCCACGCTGGTATTTGTACTGCTTTTGTCTACCATACCGTCTACTGTGGGATAACATATCGATAATAGGGTGTCTACACGATCTAGCAAACGTCCAGCAAACTTTCAGCAAATGTGTTTAAAATACACGTGCTAATGCTGGACGTTTGCTGGATAGTGTAAACACTCTATAAGCCACCGGCGCAATCATGCGTGACTAATACCCCGTTTACACGATAGAGCAAACATCGAGCAAACATCGAGCTGGCTTGTCCAGCTAACATATAGCAGCTCGTCGAGCCAGCTGGATAGTGTAAACGGGGTATAAACGAACGACCCTGTAGGACACACGATCGACTATCGGCTAGCGTGAAATTAGTGTCCGTTAAACCACTGTCGAGACTCTGGAGTGTAATTTAAAGTTCATTTAAAACGTCGCTTATCTTACTCCAGACCGTAGTTCGGCATGCACCGAAACCATTCAGCCGAGTAACCGCAATGTGCAGGTAACTTACCTTGTGAAGCGATATCGAGAAGTCGTGCGGGCGTGCTGAATGACACGATGAGTTCTGCAATCTCAGGCCTATGCAGCAGCAGCAGCAATGACGTCACAACAAGTGCCCGCTCGCCGAGGCTTGGATGCGAGTAGGCCTAATAGACGCGTAAATATCACTATTCACCACTACGCTAGTGGTGTAGAACGTTTTTGAGCCAGCTGCAGGCCACATAACGCGGTATTGAAGTCACCGCATGAAAGATCCGTGAAAAATGATAATATCGTTGTCATTAATGACGATAAACAGCAGACGCTGCATAAATGTATAGACATGGCGTGTGCTCTTTGCTGAAGACAGCGCAACGTTCTCGCACAAAATATGAGCTGTGCACAACTTAATGCAAGTCATAAAAGCAAGTAAGTAAGACTATCGGTGAAAAATTTTTATTTACCTGTATTTTTTTCGCTTCCAGGACACTGCGGGCTGGATATCAGGCAGTTGCATTAGTAACACGAAAAAAGAGCTACATTATACATAATGCTATGTAGTCTGTACGTTGCGTGCATTATATCTTTAGACAATATATCTAAGTATCGACATTATCATTATTAATCCATACCGGTAGCACACAAACAAAGTTGACAAAATTCAATAAAATACGATAGCAAACAAAAGAAATTAAAAAAAACTAGAAATTTGGGGCAAAGCCCAACGTGAGTCCGCCCGGCGCCCTAAGTCCGATTGGGGGAAATTAGGGCCGGGGGTAAAGAGGGGGAGAATTTCCCCGGCATCAAAGTCACGTGGCCCGAACTCAAATGCATTGGCATACTCCGAACGCGCTTCGTCGACTTAGGGTAGGTCAATATTAGCGCTTATAACTTGGTTCGTAGTGGACGGAATTTCACAAAAAATTTTTTTGTTCAATGCAGAAAGGATCGCTCTCGTCAACGCCGTTTAGATTATGTCGTTATCTTCATTGGTTCCAGAGATATTTGCGCTCAAACTCGAAAGTTGTCGTAAAT
>Ga0209367_1013747_pt1 | contig 10376 bp, 11 predicted proteins | sample WorMetLIZISLAND2_FD_187412 | JGI IMG/M metagenome (GOLD analysis project Ga0209367, IMG submission 187412) | Marine gutless worms symbiont microbial communities from Max Planck institute for Marine Microbiology, Germany - Olavius geniculatus... ...
GACATTCTGTTAGGAACAGAATATCGTTCAATGTGGAGATCGCTATGAACCTTGCTAGTTACGCACAGTAAACCTAGTCAGTGAGTGCAAGTGCGTGGAATTCGGCCTAGGATTCTGGATATGGTTAGGACTTAGGGTAGACGAAGAACTTCGTCCTAAATATTAGCCTACAGTAGGACAGTACGGACAGCTGAGAACTAGGCTAGGTTTAGGGTAGGATAAATGCCATGGTTAAGATTAGTGGTATGGTTTATAGTTAGAGTTAGGTTTGGAAATGGGGGTATTTATTGGGGGACGAATGTCAACTTTAATACAGATGGGGGCGGAAGTTTCAGCGAGTGTTCTGGTAGAAGCCAGCGCTTCCTTTATAAGGTTTACTCGACTGGCGCTGTTACCGGTTACTACACTTAAGCGCTCTATATTTGATAAAAGTACACATCAAAGCTATAACACATAATGACATAAGGTGACCAAGTGAGTGAGACGCCTTTGCGGACTTTTTATGGTGCAGATTACTTGCATGAGAAGCCGAAAGAACGACAATAGTATGCCAACTGTTTACAAACGTTGCGTCGCTATGGAATCAATATGGCGCCTGTGACCTTAATAATGGGCCTAATTGGTGGCATGACCTAGTTTTACTCTATAGGCTTTGTACTAAACTAAGTTGGCAGAGGCATAATAAAATATTATTAGCCAAAAACTCCCAGGAACTGAGATGGATAGCGAAGAACTCACCTGAACGGCCAGGTTGGCCTCGATCTCCGGCCGAGCCAGGACGACCAGAGCTGCCCTTCATACCTGGTAAACCAGGTCGACCAGACACACCTTTCTGACCTTGCAGACCTGGTCGGCCTGCGCTTCCTCTGTCACCTTTTGCACCTTCATAAACAACCGTCACAAGACACTAGTCTACTACTCCAAACCTTGAACAAGTATAAGTTGATATAACTGTAAAGAAACTCATGAGCCCAGCACTTTCTAACTACTTACAAAAAGCCAGAAATTAGTATTCTCAACGTGCATCTGAGATTTGGAACACTCTCTTCTTTTGAACCTCGATTGAGTAGTTGCAGCAACGATAAGGCAAAGAATTTACCTTTGTCATCACGCCCATTACAGCTTTGAAAATTATAGCAGCAGATTATAATAGTTGAGTAAGTGCTGAAAAAAATTTGACACTTAACATCTTTTGTAACTATGCCTTCAAACATCAGGTAATGTAAGTAAGCAAGTGCAAACATTAGTAAACGAGGACGAAAATCTCAAAAATTGCTACAACAGTGCCATTGAGTATTCATTGCTTATGCTAGTAACATTCGTTCTACGAAAAAATGTAGTCATGCAAGTTACTATTCTGAAAAATATACGCCAAAGCTGGTCTTTTTCAAATTTTTTATTAGAAATTCCAGTGAATTAATCTTTAATTTTAAAAAATACATAGTACAATTATACATTATGCACATATTTAGTAAAAATATAAGTTTTTAAGTAAGTCTCAAAACCGAATGGGATATAAAATTAGGTTCTAGCTTGCTACTAACGAAAATCAAGATCTTTATTAGCCAAACAAATGGCAAATAATTGTAAGTTGCAACAAACAATAACAAAAATTGCAAAAAGATAAAATTCGAAATAAATCCCAATACGTCAAAAATAACATACACAGGATGACCGTCTGAACTAAGCGCTCAAACGAGTCAGTTAATTACCTGGTGTTCCTGGAAAGCCGTCTCTACCAGGTGAGCCCGGGTCGCCGGGTAAACCATCAAGACCTGGTAAGCCACTTGCACCGGCACGGCCAGGGTCACCGGTAGGACCGGGTCTACCGGCATCACCAGGCTGGCCTGGCCGACCGTCAGTACCCTTCATTCCAGGCAGACCTACAAAGCCACCCAGAACAGAAACTAGTGTTAAAGACACAGTATAACATGTTTACCATCTATGTTACAAGATCGATATTAACTGTAGCATCAAGGCTTGGTGGCAAATGATCAACGAATTACTCTACGAAATTTCTGGATGGCCGACGTCGTCTGAAAAACATCCTGGCATGTAACGAGCCACCCAGGTCAGGTCAACTCAACCTGGCCATCGCTTCCTGGGTGAGTGCTATGAGTATCAGCAAAAAAACCAGGCAGCAAACAGGCACATCGCATGATGCCCGTATCCATGGCTTCACAGTGTAAGCTGTTGTCTGGCTAAGGGCTAAAGAAACTGAGATCAACGCCACCCTATGAGACTAGTGGCTCAAAAACGACTTTACGCTTTCTTTAACTTTTACTGCAAAAACTACGAGACGAAATGCAACACACAATATTATGAATATAAACAACTGTGATTACCTCCACCGAAGAAAATCAATGAAAAATATTGTTTTGGCCCAGTCGATTTTTGTTAGCTGGATTACTGCAAAAATTATGAACAGACTGATGAACTTCTGTGTATGTAGCCGGACATACTCAGAAGAGAGAATGATTAGACTGCTTGCAATCTGCATTTTTTGTGAATTTCTTGCAATTAGGAAACGGCAGCTGTATTAAGTCATTTGTACTCACCAGGCGGAAGCACCATTCTCGGTGGAGGTTTGAGATCTCTCAGCGCTTCTAGTCTGTATAGTTAGAATAATTTACGAATGAATTACCTGGAAGTCCGGGAGTGCCAGATCGACCACGATCACCCTTGGGACCTGCTCCTGCGCTCGGCCCTGGCTCCCCTCGACCTCCCTTACTGCCGGGGAAGCCTGCGATGCCTGGTCTGCCCTGATCACCCTTCAAGCCTGGACGACCCGGCCTGCCACGAATACCTGCAAATATCATGCAGTCGTTATCACCATTCAACAAAGCTGTTGACTACTGGATAAAGTCATTAGGGATCGTGCAGTGTGGAGACAGAGTTTCACTTAAATAATCGTAATCATAGTCGTAAATGTAAATGTGCCATATCTACAGCTATGACACCGATAGTACATGACAATGTCTAGAGAATAATAGAAAATCAGAATGTCAGTTTGCAAAATACACAGGCTACTTCAAGCCCACTACATCAACAATACGTTTATATACAACATCATATCTCATACATAAAAAGCATTCAACAAACATCGTCCTTAACTACGTTAAACATAATTTTACAAAACATGTAATAATCAAGCGAAGATAAACATGTTTTTCGAATTTGCATAATTTTCTACATAGCAAACAGAGTTGCTGAATATTTAGGAAAACACTGCGGAACAGACCCGGTTCTCCTTTGTGGCCACGAATGCCAGGTACTCCAATGGGACCAACAGGCCCTGGCTCACCCTTCGGACCAGCTAGTGTATCCAACTCCGGTTCTGGTGCACGCGGGCCTTTCTGACCTGGTCACAATTATTCAGTAGCATAAATCACTCAATAAATACGCACATTAAAATAGCAACAGCAGTAGTGGTAACACTAATGTTGCATGTACCCTGATAGTACTACATATAATAATACTCGTAGTTTATAACAAAAACTAGAATTACAAAATGATGTAAAATAGCAAGTATACGACAGAAAAGAACCAAATGCCTGTAAGAAAAATCTGGCACTGATAATCTTTACAACGACTTGTCAAAGTCAACCTTTCAACTGTAATTCATTTCTACCTCAGTCGCAACTCGTGCAATTTCAAGGCTTATGCGTAGTTGCAAATCTAACAGGTTTGGAACTGACTGGCCTCGATAATTGTTGTAAGTGTAATTACGTTGTACACTGAGTTCAACTGTTCAACTTTTGCTGCAACGACTGAGGCCAATCATTATAAAACTTTCAAATTACTCGATCTATGTAACGCACGTATGTTCCACTTTGATATGTGCCATCAAGTATAACAAAGCTGTAATGCAATCCTGTTCTGTGAGTCAGTAAGCAAGCAAAATACCCTTGTCTCCACGTGGCCCGGGTGGACCACGACCTCCTGGCAAGCCTCTCTCACCATGGCGTCCCGGATCACCCTTGTCCCCTCGCAATCCGGTGAGTCCCCTTGCCCCCGGATCACCAGGTCTTCCACTGCGACCAGGCTCGCCCTTCGCCCCAAATCTACCGAGGTCACCACTTAAGCCAGGACGACCTTCACAAAACACATTACAATGTACGCTCTGTCTCATCTTGTGTCACCTGACAGGAGAAAATCACCCTGTAGAGTTCTGGGTACGGCTTAACAGATAAAGCCATAAGTAAGCAAGTAAGTAAAACGTGAATTTATATAGCGCATAACGTTAAAATTAACCTCTAATGCGCCAGATAAAGCCTATCCACTATAGTAAGTCTTAATTCATTAAGCTTGCCCTTGAAAATACTGATGCTACGTATAGGTGCATCAACTGTATCTTGGTAAAATTAATGCCAGAGCTCTACCACTACTTGAAAGAAAAAGTACTTTATATAGTACTTTCTCTGAAAAGCATTAGGCCTATAAAACTGAGATGTAATTTCTGAAACTGAAAAATTACGCCTGAAATTATAACAACTACGGTACTAAAAGACCAAACGGCAAATATTTACGCTCTGTCATTGCGAATAGTTTATTTGCAAAAGACATTGCGGCATAGATTGAATTAACAACTGATACTAAAAAGTGCTCTTTTATAAGCAGCGCTGTCGTAAGTGTCAGGATCTATGGTAAGTTTTATCTGTAATCTACAATCAATTTGTAAGTCCTCATGACATGTCTACTTAACTGTGCAAAAAAAGCTCAAGGCATTATCAGAAAAATTCCAGTACTTCACATAGTGCTACACACAGTACACAGAGTCAGACTCATGACCAGAAGTGCTTTGCTGATTGGCATGAGCTAATGATACCCCAGTGCACTATGCGGCCATCCATTGCCTGCCCCAGCAAACAATAAATACGTAATGCAGTCAGCCGACATACCACCGCATTTAGCCTATAACCCGTAAGCTACTACTCATTTCCCATCCCGCTAAAGGTAGGAGGCTGAGTTGACGTAACCTGTTGAGTTGTATATTTATTTACAAGGCTAGTCACAATGACATGGGATTCAAAGATTGAATCAGTTGTACCTGGAGCACCGTCCACACCTGGACTGCCTTCGAGACCTGGCAATCCAGGTAGACCAGGTGCACCCGGCTCACCGCGCTCACCTTTCTGTGGAGTATGCAACGATCGCCCTGCCAATCAACAAGTCAATCAACTTATTAATAAATCAATTGAAGTTGTCTTAATAACAGAGCTACATCAAGGCTGATAGTAAATTGTTCAGAACCACCACAGTACTTCGAACTCCAAATCAAAACAATTTATTACTGTTCCACTGTTCTACAGCAACCTGACAGAAGTATTATTTCACTACGTATAAAACTTGAATCATATATCCGTTGACTGGACTAGATATCTAAAACAATTTATTTTGACTACTCCAGATACCTAATGCTATTTTAAAACTTTCCTGTTTGCTCTTTGTATTAAACTAAATCAGAAATTTCTAGTGCCTATGTGCTGTAATAAACTTATTGCTATCTCAAACTGCATCATATCACACTGCAACAACTATGCCCGAGTGAGAGACATACCTGGTAAGCCTTTGTTACCCTTGGGCCCTGGCACGCCGTCCAGTCCATCAGGCCCTGGTCGTCCAGGCTCGCCCTTCTCTCCAGGTCTACCGGCTCCGGGTTCTCCTTTCTGACCTGGCAAACCAGGCAGCCCTGGGCCGCCAGGCCGACCGTCCAGTCCAGGTAATCCATCATCACCCTGTTATACAGAAATAACATTGAGGAAAGTGTCACCTAACCACATTTCAACCGAGAACGACCATTATACAGTTTCGACCCCAGAGGAAAGAATTAGGGGTCAAATCCCAGCCAAAACATGCAAATGCAAATTGCTGTTGCCACCTGATGAATGCAACCGAGCAGTCAGGTGGACTTGCCACAACCATTTCGCCTTTTGTCACATTACTTTGGTGCTTCGCCCTTGTTTTTATTAATCAACATCATTAACACCATGCAAAAAATTTTTTAAAATTGCAACCACACCTTCTACCTTCTCCGTTGTACTAAAACTATATACTCTCAAAAAATATATATCATTAGCATGCCAGCAACTATCTGAATAATATTATTCGTATTTGAATCAAACAGGGTACTTAATCTGCTAAGATAACGAGCAAAACTGATTGCAGAGTACAATCATAACTACAACATATATGAGATAGAACTAAATTGTGGATATAAAAAACAACACACCTTTGCACCAACGGTGCCAGGTAGACCACCTGGGCCCGCCAGTCCTGGTGGTCCAGAACGACCGATCAGTCCAGGCATACCTTCTAATCCAGGTAGTCCCATGTCACCCTTTGGACCTGTACATACCGAGTGCAGGCAGCATAGTCAGTCCAACAGTGACAGCAACAAGATTTACAATAACAGTTAAAATCTACCATGCACATAATGTTTATTTTTTCAGTGTTCGTGTCACCGTTATGAGAAAAAGAAGTGGTTGTTTTTTATGGAACAATGTGTACACTAATTAATGCTGAGAATTGTTTTAAACAGAAGTTTGTGATTATGTAATTTTACACACAACTTGCCTTTACTTTTGCTTCTCTAGTGGTTACCATAAATACTGCCGGTACTCATTTATACAACCAACGAAGACATGGCCAAACTGAGTTGGTCAGAGTGGCTTGGTCTAATACGAAGATGGTATATACTTGCGTATGGTCGGGCGGTCAATCATATAGCAAATACTAGAAAGCAGTCATAGCCCGTAGGTACCTCCGCCAAGGCAACGTTATTCGCCAGGTGGCGTCACCATATTCACTTTGCCAGCGGTTCCCTTATGCCCCCTTTAACGCAATGGTAACTAAAATTTCAAAGTGATCCAGAATCCAGGATTCCTTTCGGATCATCCCCAAAATTGAATCGCTGGTAGTTTGTGCCATGCCCGACATACCCTTAAAATTTCAGAAAAATCCATCCATAACTTTTTGAGTTATCTTGCTCACACACAGGCAGACAGACAAACAGACAGACAGACAAACAAAGTCTGGCAAAAACATTACCTCCTTGGCGGAGGTAATAACGAGCTTATGCCACAACTTGAACGACAAATTAACTACAGGCCTACATATGAACTAAGTTTTCAAATACTATCTCATCATGTCTACAAGTTAACTGCACATGCAGTTGAGTTTATAGTGCTACAAATGAAAAAAAACTAAAATTCTCCTGAACCAAGATAATTAATTACAGTCATTAGCATAAAACGATAAAACGTTTCTCATCAATGGATACTTCACATGTAAACGGTGTTTTATAAAAAGGCACCCTTCTATGAAACACCGTGTATAATGGATGGATAACTAATAGCAACTAATTACCTGGAAGACCTGGCAGGCTGTCAGCGACAGCGGTTGCTCCCTTCTGACCCTTAGCTCCGGGCAAACCAGGTAAACCCGGCTGACCCTGTGACAATAAAAATTAATGCACATTATCCATCAGGAACAAAATATTCACGGAATGACTGACTGGGGTATCTGCTGCAACAAAGAACTAAACAATATGCCATCCGTACACATAAATGGCGTGTCAAAATTGTGCTACATGGGTTTGATATTTTGGTATTTGTGGATTCCAGAGTCAAAGCAAATTAAACAGTACTACCTTAACCTGCTTCTGTCATAATGCGCCATACGTTAAGTTTCTGGTCACAAATTAATACTTTGCCATCGCAGTGATCCACCATACAGAACACACTATTTTTCGAATACTATTATTTCACAAGGTAATGTAGAAACTTATTTTATGCACAGTGGGATCTTTTTTGCGTGCTACATTGCAAATTTCTTAAAGAGAACGTACAAGTAAAAAAATTTTAACTAGAAATACGTTCTGTGGAAGGAGGTATCTGTCCCATTGCCACGCTATATGCTTAGCAGCTGCATATAAGGGGGGTAAGTGCAAACAGCGTACAATTATCTTTCACGGGGGCCGAATTGTAGTCAATTTTGTCCTAAAATTTGTTGCCATGGCAACAGGGGTCGGCAGAGGAGAAATTTAAATGACACCATCAAATAGCCCGGGCCCAAAAATAGGGGGTAGGTGCAAACAGTGCGCAATCATTATCTTTTACGGGAACCGAGTTATACCGCTGTGAAATCTCCATTGGCTGTAATGCAAAATTTTGCAACTTTTAAATGGTTGCTATGGCAACAGGGGTTAATATGGGGTAAATTTAAATAGCACCGTAAGATTGCCCGACCCCGAAAATAGGGGGTAAGTAAACACAGCGTGCAATTATCTTTTACAGGGACCGAGTTATTTATACCGCTGTGAAATCCCCATAGGCCGTAATGCAAATTTTTAAAAATTTGGGGTAAAATAGGGGAAGTATTATCAGATTTTTATCCCAACCAAACTCGATCTTAATTCTCGAGCCACGAATCACTGTGCAAAATTTCATCAAAATCGAATCAAAATTGCGGCCGTAGAAGTGTTTACAGACAGACTGACAGAATGACATAAGTGATTTTATAATCTGTTCCATGCTATGCTATAGCAATGGGACAGATAAAAATCGGCCAGTACTTAGCCAATATACAGACAAGCATTTAATTCAGTGTAGAAAATTTGCAACGCGTAAAGTGCTGCGTTGTGCTTTGCGCTACTCTGTACAACCTTGATCACAAGCTTACATTACTGTAATGTCTGACTGTAGCAATAAGCCAAAGTAATATAATTGTAGAGGTGTAATACAAACCGGTGGTCCAATAAGCCCTGATGCACCTGGTCTACCATCATCACCAGGTGGTCCCTCTGGACCACCTTCTCCCGGCGAGCCACGGTCACCCTGCTGACCAGGGAGACCATCCAAACCAAGATCACCTTTCTCACCTTTCACTCCAGGTACACAAGCAGCACACGTGCCGCCCGGCTCACCTGAACAAGACCAGATATCAGCCACCTACGAACTGCTGACAACGATAACACTGCTTCTATTGCCTTAGGTCTTTGCATTCATTGTTTTTTGCTACTGACGCTTAAGTGTATGTGTCTAAAGTGAGATGTTGAGTGTTAAACGAACTTAAACTCCATACAGTGGTTATTCCATGCTGGCCGTCCTACTTCATTCGTTTGGTCGAGCTGAAATGGATGTTGCAGAAAAAAAACACAAAACGTTTATTGGAACATATCTTCACAACACGCGATTCAGAGAATCACGTGTTTTTTTATCAAGTGTCTAGAAATCACTTGGCAACAACAAATGTTTGTCTGACTAGTAAACAGCAACCAATGCTAAAAAAATTAGTGAAACAAAATGAGTTAACTTTTGGGCGAATGGTACAAAAGTTATCAAAGGGAACTTTCTGCGTTTTTTCGGGAACGCCCTGTTGATTACATCAGCATCGGCTTAATATCAGAACGTTTACCTTTCTGTCCGGGAAGACCAGGCAGGCCAGGACGACCACTTGTTCCATCAAGACCCTTGTCTCCCTTTCCGCCGCGTGGTCCAGGCGGGCCCCGAATGCCCTCCGGCGTGTCTCCAGGCGAGCCTGGTAAACCAGTCACGCCCTTGTCACCCTTCAGCCCTTGTCGACCACCTCGTCCCGGCTGGCCGGGGGACCCAGGACTGCCAGGAATAGTCCGCCCTGGTTCACCTTTTGGTCCTTGATTACCTTTTGCACCTGAACGCCCGGCCGGGCCTGGCGGACCGTCCAGACCAGGTAAACCTAAAAGCATGACATCATTATGTTTTACACCGTACAGCATAGCATTGTCAATAATTTCATTTGCTCCAAAACAACAACACTGTGACGAATAGAACAGTGCACATAAACAACAAGTAAGATAACATCAGAAGAATAACTCCTCGTGAAAAAAAAACAAAATTGACGAAAGAACAAGTAACAGCTAAAATAGCGAACTGCCAACGAAACGCGCAAGTGAGAAAAGATACTTGTCAGAATGCAGCCAAGAGCAGTTAAAGTGTTGCAGTACAGTAAATGCAAAACGTAACTGTCAATCACAGACTGACATTCAAACGTGCACACAAATATAATTATATTCGAAAACAATATTAAAACTTGTTATAAACCACAGTATGGCACAAAATCTCGCCCACTACATAACGAGCAGCTTTGACAAAATGAAGCTGATACACATATGCACTATACCCACCACTACAGGGTGGTCCAAAAAAACGGATACCCAGTTTTATTTTTGGGATAACTTCGGTAATTCAGCACCGATTTTAACCATTCTTTCACTGTTACAATCAGAAATTAATGGCGCGTAAACGTGAAGTTCTTCCACCCACCACATCTTTATTGTGTGACCACATTACCTAGCAAAACAGTTCTCAGTTCGTAAGCCCATGATCAAACAGCGA
>Ga0209367_1013748_pt1 | contig 10375 bp, 4 predicted proteins | sample WorMetLIZISLAND2_FD_187412 | JGI IMG/M metagenome (GOLD analysis project Ga0209367, IMG submission 187412) | Marine gutless worms symbiont microbial communities from Max Planck institute for Marine Microbiology, Germany - Olavius geniculatus... ...
TGGTTTAACTGCCCACAGGCAGTCACCCATTGCAGTATTAACCGGGCCCGGCGTACAGTAACTTCGCTGATCGGATCAGACGCGTTACCACTACACCATGCCTACCGCCCAACTAGTGCAAACTAGGATCACCAAATTTTCACTGTCAGCTGCCTGGAAGACTCTAGTTTCAGGATTCGTAAAGCTTTTCCATAAATTCAAAAGGGTCACCCCGAGCAAGGGCGCTAAATGAGAGAGGGTAGGGAAAATTTGTGATTTTTGACCAATAAGTCACTACAGAGTGTGCCAGAAAAAGTGACCCAACATGTTTTGTTAGAACTTCGTCAAATCTCAACCGAATTTGATAATTTTTTGGCAAACAGATAACCAAGACAATAGAAATATGTAAGGTACACTCATTGTCCATCTCTCATAATTCATGTCAATGCACTACCGTGTAAAACGCAGATGCTCCAAATTGTTGCATCATGATCAGTTGTTGTCTCCGTAAAAGTTTTAACAACTTAATTAAGCACACAATAAACTAAGATGTGATTTATTTAGCAGAATTATAAGTTTGTGTAACATCTATACAGTGGCTTAGACGTGACCACACGGCTGACAGCAGCATTAACAATCAACTGATCAAAATCCCGTCGAGAGCCACAGCAGGGCCCGGGGAAACGTTCTCGCAGGGTCCCTCTGGGCAGAAAATTCTTGATTTTTTCTTTTTAGAATGGTGTACTAGTTTACTTTATATTTTTGAGTACGGCGGTGCCCCCCAAACGTTGCAGGGCCCGGGGTAGCTTACCTCTTCCCTACTTCATCCTCTCGACGGGCCTGATCAAAATGCACAGCACTCATTCCTGGATAAAATGTGTTTTAAGCTCATCAATCAGTTATTTTGTTGTCTGCTATTTTCGGCATAAAATATTTAATACCACAAAATTATTACATTACATGGCACTTTCTGTCAAATTGATAATAAAAAAGTGAGCAATCTGATACTGATAATTACCGTGTAATGTAACAATTTGGAGCATCTGCATTTTACATGGTAGTGCATTGACATAAACTATGAGAGGTGGACAATGAGTCTACCTTACATTTCTCTATCGTCTTGGCTATTTGTTTGCCAAAAATTATCAAATTTGGTGGAGATTTGACGAAGTTCTGACAAAAACAAGTTGGGTCATTTTTTGGCACACCCTGTATATCTCAGAAACAGTGCGAGATAGGGCTTAGGTTACTATTAATCACTAATAGGAAGTCATACATGGGCTTTCGATTGGCACCAAGAGCAATGACCTTGGATGACCTTGAACATTAAAATAAGGGTTTTTATGGATTTTTTGGCGATTTTGGGCTGCGAGACACATTTCAAGTGCGCCAAAATTACTACAGATAGACCAGGACAAGCTGCACGTAAAATTTTCAGCATTGAATGTAGATTTCAACGGCCCAAGTCTAGACCTTCTACGTTCAAGGAAACCTGCACACGAGGGCATCAAAGAGCAGTACCCCCTAAAAGTCGTCATTTTACCATTGTTGGCCAGTCTAGCATGAAAGCGGTTGCAGATAGGCATGCCTATGACAACAAGCACTAGTGATGAGCTTTTTAGTCGTATCAACGTCGATGACTTTGAAAGACCTTGAACTCCCAAAATAAGGGGTTTTTATTGTTTTTTTGCAATCTTCGGCTGTGCCACACACTTCAAGAGTGAATTGCGATGAAATGGCTGGAGATAGACTAAGGCAATTTGTGCTATAGGCTTTCACACATCTCATGAGCATTAGCTCAAATTTCTTGTTTATTGTCGTTGTTGTTGATGTTCCAAGAAATAATTGACGTTGATGCATTTGTGTGGAATTGGCAGGCAATACGTGATCTACATCTGTTCATTCCTTTTGGGTTTCGGTGACAGTTGTTTCAACACACAGGTCTGACTGTAATTTGCAGCTGCTTATCTACCTGCTCAATGTGCAATTGTTACCTCCGCCAAGGAGGTTATGTTTTTGCCAGAGTTTGTCTGTCTGTCTATTTGGGTGTTAGCAAGATAACTCAAAAAGTTATGGACGGATCTTTCTGAAATTCTGAGAGAATGTCGGGCATGGCATAAACTACAAGTGATTCAATTTTGGGGGTGATCCGGCAGGAATCCTGGATTCTGGATCACTTTGAAATTTTTGTTACCATTGCATTAAAGGGGGCATAAGGGAACCGCTGGCAAAGCGAATATGGTGACGCCACCTGGCAAATAACATTGCCTTGGCGGAGATACATGCGGGCTATGACTGCTTTCTAGTTCATCCTCTTTTCGAGATATTGTTATAGCACAAATAGTTCCCAGTTTCATCTCTTTGCTTTTGGCAGTCTACTGCTGGTGTTACACGGCTCACAATATTTGGACGTTTGCATTACACTTTGCTGGATTTGAGTGGATTGGCGATTGATAAACAAGAAATTTGAGATAATGCTCACGAGACCCGCGTAAGCCTATAGCAGTTCCGGTTCAGTAGTTTAGCTGAAAGTTGGGGTGTTCACGCTAAGTTAATATACAAATACCAAATTCTCTATCTGGATTGCATAATGATAGTTCCATGGCGCCACCTTGTGAATGATATAGACTTGTGTCGCAGCCCGAAATCGCCAAAAAAATCCATAAAACCTTCTATTTTGGCATTCAAGATCATTGAATTTGGCGCCAATCAAGAGCCAGTGTACGACTTCCTATTAGTGATTAATAGTAACCTAGGCCCTATCTTGCACTGTTACTGAGATACAGCTACAGCGACCTATTGGCCAAAAATTGCAAATTTTCCCTACACCTCTCTCATTTAGCGCCCTCGTTCAAATTTATGAAAAAGCTTTACGGTTCCTGAAACTAGAGTTCCAGGCAGCTGACGGTGTAGATTTGGTGATTCTAGCTTGCACCACTTTTGTCTGATCCACCCATGTGACAGACAGACGGACGTACAGACAGAATTGCAATGGCTAAGATGCGCTGAAAGGAGTAGGAGTAAAACAGTATGATGTTAAGTGCTTTCCTGGTTTTCTTGTAGACGATATATAGCACATATGAACTTAGGCACTATTATGGAGATGATATAATATGAAAGGCTAATATAGAAAAAGTGTGTGTATGCATTTTCATCTGCAAGTATTTTGAGTGCAGTCAGTACCCCCATTTGGGGAATGGCATATTGTAGGGGGTCCAAATTGGTACCACATGGACAGGATAGTGTTGAGACAACCCGATTTGCTTTGTCAGACAGTTTTTCTGGTAAAACCTACCATTTGGCCAGAATATATGCATTACAACAGACACAACATTGTGCCACGATGAGCACAACCATTTTTATGGTTAGCTAAAAACCATGGTTTGTGTGGGTTTGTGTAATCTTACTGTTACGACATGCATGCAGTAGACTTTAACGAGAGTTATTAATTTGTACAGATCTATCCAATTGTCGCTGCACTCTTTACTGCCAATAGTGCGCCAGCGTTTGCTTTCTTCAAATTTATGCAGGTCGGTTATTTGTAAACTGCTCAAAAATACTTGTGTGCAATCCACTCGTTCTATTGATTTGTTTAGTTATTCAGTGATTTAATTCAGTCCAGAAAGATTTGTTGGCGGCTTCGTGGCATAATGCTAGGGCACGGGACTTGAGATCAAATGGTTGGGTCACTATAAAGTAACAGCTCTGGGTAGTTGTTCACACCCATATGTTTCTGTCACCATTCACCAAGCAGTATAATTTGGTACCAGCCAAGAGGCAGTGACGCTCTGCAGCTGGAAAGGTAACCGTAGGTCTGGCGTCGCACTGGCCATGCGTCGCGGACTCAGTTGTTTATCAACCTGTGGGCTCAGTGGCCTCGAATTGGAGACGAGCACCCCATCTATACAGCTCGCTTTGCTTTTCAAAATAAGACTTGCTCTGCGAGACAAGATGTGGTGCATTAAACAGCACCTGAACATCTACGGCTAACTGAGTTTTGATGTGCTCGGTGTTTTTAGTCGATGGCAAGTGCGGCTTCGTTCATCTACAGTATGCATCTACTGATGCACTGGCAGCTGGCCATTATGGTTGCTTTTGCAACAGTCGGTATCATCATGTTCTTTGAAGCCGAGCGTTTGGCCACTGTACGCACAAGACGGGCCATTGCAGAAGCAAAGCTGGCAATCCAGTCAAGCTCTTAGGACAGTTTTCCGATCTTGTTAATAATGTTTTAGCATGGTGTACAACTGCAACATTACTATCGTACTACTGTTTTGTTTTATAGATGTTGTGTTGTACTGTTAAGTACGAATAATAATCACGTTGATTCTTGTGATAATGTGCATTTATATTTTGTATAGACATTTATAGTAGTAACAAACAGACTGTTTTTATTCATACAGAAGGATTGCAGAATTGTGGTACGGTGTATTTGTGCTTTCACTGCTTCAGTGTTTTGCTGTTGTTGACCGTTGTGAAGAAATTGTTACAACGATCTCCAATAGCTAACTTGGAACCCGAGGGACCAAGAAAGTTGTGTCACATTTTAACTATGTTGAGTATTTTTTTCAGTTTTATTTTTACTGCCTGTGGAGGCAACAATTCTGAAAACATTACTTTTTCAGCATCATTGCTAAGTTTTTGCTGTTTCTATGTCAACATGACAGCTCATATAGGGGGCCTGCCACTGCACTTAGCTTGATGAACTTTTGCGAGAACATGTATCTCAACAACCTCGAACCCTATTGGATTTCAGGGTCATGCTACGAGGACAAGGTCACATGGGATTTTGTGCATTTTTGTATGCATGATACTGATGGGCAGTACTTAGCCTCGAGCAAGGGTTTTACTTGTTTTAAAAGAAATTTCTATTCCATTTACCATGACCACACTGTTTATATATATGCGTACACTTTGTCGTGCAAAAATGTGCAGTCTCAATGAAAGCCAAGACATTAAGTTGTTCTAAATGTTCCGTCTTCTGCGGTTCTATGAACAGCAGAAGCTACTCAAGTGAGTAGCTTAAATGAACCGTGGTGCATCGAAGATAAAGTTGTATTTTAATCATGTTAGTACTTGGTGATGATAGTTTTCACCTACTATAGTTATGTCAGCGATGTAGCGGTAATATTTTGTGTGGGACTATGCCTCCCCTGCTTAGAAGTAGGCCCTCTTTAATCCAGTGAGCAGATGTGGGGAAACACTGTCAGCCCCCCAGCGGGGTCCATGTCGGAGTCCCAGCTGCAACCTAATTTGAAAGAATTTTTGCACCACAGAAACCACATCTGGTCATTTTGGTGTGGTGTATTGCTTTTTATTTTTGGATAACTAAGGGAACAGTAATTTTCCATCTTACCTCAGAATATTGTTAGCGCAGTAAACCTAAAATATTTGGGGAAACAGCATTCCCCTGCTTATCGATGTGATCTTCTGCCTCAATAAAGAAAGTGTTTGCCAATTTTTATGCCTCCGCCAATGTAGTGGCCGGAGGCATTATGTTTTCGGAGTGTTCGTGCGTGCATCCATGGACTGAGCACGAATATCTCTGGAATGGATGGAGATGTCGACACACAGTAAATGGTGCTGCCAACTACGATCCCTCCCACATTGAACAAAAAAAATTCAGGTTAACTTTGGTCCACTAACAACGACGGTTAGTTGGCTAATGTTTTCCTTCTCTCTGCGATAGGAGCTTCTTTTCAGAGTGTTAGTCAACAGAGTCGTAACAACCATCGAGTTTTCTAAATTGCAAGTGACTAGATGCTAAAGAAAGCCAGTGTAAGCCACGTATTTGACTTATGCAGATGGCATCACCTGCTGTTTTTATTTCGTTACTATTATTTGTGTATTCAGCAATGTGTTATTGCTATGACATGCTGCACCCAGCAAGAAATACCAAATTCTGCACTGACCAGCCTCAAGCCTCAATCTTTTTAACGAACGTCAAAAAGCTGACGTCTTTCGGCGTACAGAACCTGCAAGTTAATATTGCCAGACACTTTCAGGAAGATGGTCTTTATTGTTACTTCTGCCAAGAAGGCTATGCGATGTCTGGCGTTTTATTTATCTGTTTGTCGGTTTGTTTGTCAGCGGGTTACACAAAAAGTTACAGGTGGATTTGGCTGAAATTTTCACGGAAAGTTAGTGTCTTGGCCAACTTAGAGGTGATTAGATTTTGATTTTAGACTTCCTTGCCACTGCCGAATATCCGGATCCGCCGAAATTTTTGCCGCTGCCGTAATCACCACCAAATTTCTTAAATTCATCATAGCCTCTGTCTTCCATTAGACAGCATTCTGAGATTGATGACTGTCTGGATGATAAGAGGGAAGGTTTCTAGAACTGCCATTACCGTTAATATATGTAATAAAAACCTTACCAGTTTACAACTGTGTGTAAGGACGATGTGATGATATCAGTCCTCTAAAAACAGCAAAAATCATTTGGGTAACCTTAGATGGGGCTATGCATATGGCGTCCTTACAAGCTGACTTTAGTTGCTACCGGTAATCACTAACATAATCTAAAGCCTTCTTCATTTGATGTTATTTGTCGTGCCTCCTCCCCCCAATTTTTTTTTGACTTTTTCTTGCAAAATGGTGCATTTTGGCGCACTCTGAAGGGCTTCACGAACAATGCGCAGCTTATTTTACAAACGCTGTGTTGCTGCAGCTTTTTAGACTTAAGTGTAGTAGAAAAGACACTGAAGACCGTAAGGTAGAACGCAGCAGATTGCCTACAGTGGTCAACTGTCTTCTGTGCAGTCGGTACTGTTTGGGGTTCTGCAAGAATCTGTACTGGGCCAGCTGTTGTTGACCGTGATCCATGGACTCAGCCTGCAGCATGCCGATGACACACAGGTTTACATCAACACACCCGCCGGTGACGCTGAGGCTGCTGTCCGACGTCTCACTGCATGTCTCGTCGACATCGAGGCATGGTTGAAAGCCAGCCAACTTTGACTGAACCCCACCAAGACCCAGGTGATGTGGTTGGGTTCTCGACAGCAGTTGGTGAAAGTCAACGTTTCAGAAGTTCCGGTGGTGTCAGCACGTATCGACGTCTCGGAGACAGTGTGCAACCTTGGCGTCATCGTTGACAGCCAGCTGCCATTGTCTGCACAGGTAGTTGCAGTGGCTGCTACCACCTATGGCACCTTCAACCGGTTATCAGATCGATATCATCTGACGCCATCAAAACGTTGGCCTATACGTTTATTTGTCGCCTGGTCTACTGCAAATCCATGTTTTATGGCATCATTGACAGTCTGATGAGCCGGCTGCAGTCTGTTCGGAATGTGGCTGCACGTTTGGTGTCTGGCGCTTGATGCGATGTCCACAATCCACATAACTCCGGTGTTAGAGGAGCTGCACTGACTTGCGGTTCGGTGTCGGGTGGATTTTAGGATAGTTACTCTGGTCTACTTGTCCGGCATGGCTCCAACTTACCTGGCCGCCGACTGTCAGCTGGTCTCCGATGAAGGTCGTCGTCAGCTGCGTTTTGCCAACTCAAGGACAATTGTGTCGTCTGACAGACCTACAGCAGCTATGGAGACAGATGCTTTGCTGCTGCAGCTCATAGGCTGTGGAACAACCTTCCATTTCATCTGAAACAAACTCATTAACTTTGTACAGTTTAAACAACTGCTGAAGACATTTCTGTCTAGTTGTTGAGAATGCAGTGCATTGTGGCTAACGGTTAAATTGCACGTTCTAAGTCATCTTACTTACTTGCTACTACTAGAGAAAGATGGCAGCATGCTGCAGCAGCAGAATGAACAGACAGTCCTCCTGCATGTGTGTGGGTGGGCAACTGGGCCCTTGCATCCAGGGGTTGCAGGTCAATGTTGGGAATTATTGCATTGAAGCATCTGTGGCCCAGTTGCCCAAGCACTAATTTCTGACTTTTTGGCCCACAACCTGCATGTTGTGTGAATGCTGACTCTACTTGCCCTGAACCCCCTCCTGGCCTTCTCCCTTAGCTTTTGTTTTCATTTTGGCCTACCTCTCCCCGCACAGTGTGGTGTCCACATAATTTATGGATGACCTCCTACCAGTGAGACTGCTCAGTTGCTGCAGTCTTGTGTTTCATTTTGGTATCAAATGTATTACATGTTATCTATTAAATTAGTTCATTTTCATCAGTTGTGTTGCAGCGAGGGGGCAATTCCTTTCATAGCTTTTCTTTGGTGAGAAAATTTGCATCCAAATATGCAATATCGTGCGCTGAAAAGTCTTCACTCCCTACCCCAAACAAAGCTAAATAAAACACATTTTCCTACTCTGTATTTGCTGTGTCAACTCAGCACCATTTTGTCTAATGCCACATTGTGCCAAATGATTTATAAAGTGTGTTAGGTGGAAGGTAACAATGTTTGATCCCAGACGCTCTGTGCAGCTCTGTCAGGGACTCCCACAAAGTACTATACCCACCTTTAAGCTTTAATCTTTTAATTAGGGTTCGAACGATACTGGTATTGGGGTACCGGGTATTGGCCAATACTGGCCGGTATTGGGGTGGATCGGGTATTGGGCGATATTTTTTTGACTGTGAAACCCGATACCCGGTACGCGTACCGATATCTGCTCACGCTGCCCGCCGCTGGCTGCTGTCTAAGCCGCAATCAAACAGCAGTCGGCAGCGGGCAGCGGCCACTATGCAACATAATTGTCTCGATTTGCTAGCAAACAACAGTGGCAGGGAGAGTAGGGTGGGGCGGAGGAGGCAGGAAGTACACCTGTAGAACGGTGGGCATTTATGACAGATTGGAAGGACTACGGGTTCTCCACCGCACGCGCCGTCTCACAATATAGGCCTAATTTCAGTAACCGACGTGCCATCAGTAGCAGACGTGTGGCAATTAGCACGGTGGGTGACGTGGTTTCTCCTGTCACCAGTGCACTGCGGAAAGGTTACTGGCGCCAGGAAGCACGCGCGATTGTGTGACGGTTAATGTACCTCATTACACGGCCTTCAAAGCTCCTGGTTGACGGCTGTTGCGATTATATCACCGCTGCTGCATAGAGAAGACATTAGAGTAAATCGCTATTAGACCAATGACGTGTGGTAACGAATAAGCGTCTTGGTAGAGTTAACTATAGTACAAAAACTGCTGGTTTTAGTTGTTGTATTAGAGCACATGAGAGGTCAATTTTGAACATAATGCGCTATATAAATTCACGTTTTATTTACTTACTTACGTTTATATCAATCAGTCATTGATTTGAGTACAATCCATGGTATTGTAGGCCTAATAGCCTATGTATATAAAATTTAGCACAAGAGACATAAAAGAAGTATATGAATCATTGTAATACCACACACAATGGATCACCCGTGTCTGTTCAGGCACACTGTCCACTGAGTGTGGGATGGAGGGGGAAGGGAGGGAAAGGCATGCTGCCACATCGTGGGTGGTCATATGCAGCCTTCAGTCAGTGTTAACACTTTCCCACGGTATTAATGTTTGTTCACACTTGACAGGGAACTGCATGGAAATTTTAAAAGGCAGAATATAATGTAGTCTAGTACTGTATATCACGGTGAGGATCAAATGTGGCTGTCCTACTCCTGGCACAGCATACACCACAGCACCCATAGGCTGAGAGGCAATGGACAGAGAGAGCAAAACAACGCAAACAGATTACATTACTCATTAGATTAACACAGTGTCTAGCCCCGACAGTGCAGCAGTACGTGGCGGGAGGCTGATTATCCGACGGGTATGGTATTGGTATCGGTATGACCCAATACTATCGGGTATTCGGTATTGGGTAGCTTCTCTGGTATCGTTCTAACCCTACTTTTAATGCCATATATCTATACTAGAAGCCATAAACAAAGGCTAAAATCATGTATAAACTAGAAATTTGGGGCAAAGCCCAACGTGAGTCCGCCCGGCGCCCTAAGTCCGATTGGGGGAAATTAGAGGGGGGTACATGGGGGGAGAATTTCCCCGGCATTAAAGTCACGTGGCCCGAACTCGAATGCATTGGTATACGCCGAACGCGCTTTGTCGACTTAGGGTAGGTCAACATTAGCGCTTATAACTTTGTTCGTAGTGGACGGAATTTCACCAATTTTTTTTGTTCAACGCCGAAAGGATCGCTCTCGTCAACGCCATTTAGATTATGTCGCTATCTTCATCGGTTCCAGAGATATGTGCACTCAAACTCGAAAGTTGTCGTAAATCGCACTGATTTTTGAACGTTTTTGCCCTCCCAAATTTTAAGGGGGGGGTGGTGCCCCCAAAATTTGTACTTGCGTTAACACCACAACCCAGAGCCGCGTCAAATGCCAAAGTTTCGTCAGGCTACACCCCCTAACTCCAAAGTTATAAGCGCTAATTTATTACATTTTGAGCCAATTTTCGACCCCCCTTTGAAAAAAGTTGTAA
>Ga0209367_1013749_pt1 | contig 10374 bp, 11 predicted proteins | sample WorMetLIZISLAND2_FD_187412 | JGI IMG/M metagenome (GOLD analysis project Ga0209367, IMG submission 187412) | Marine gutless worms symbiont microbial communities from Max Planck institute for Marine Microbiology, Germany - Olavius geniculatus... ...
GCCGACGTAATCAACCCTGCCAAATTTTATCTCAATCGGGTCAGGGGTTTTGATTCTGTGGGGGGTCGAATTTTTGGCTTTCCCATAAGAAAGAGAAGTCGCCGTTAACACAGGGCTTGAACTACCGTTCAGCCTGTGATCAATAAGTTCCAGTATAAAGCATCGATCCCTTACAGACCGTCACATGAAAAAACGATATTGGCTAAATATGTGTAGGATGCATCACTAATTAACAATATGCTATCCATGAAATGAAAGTATCGCTTTAAAGTAATTTTCAGAGAAATATGTTGTGCCAGCTGAATGCACCCGAACGTGTCACAATAACTGATGATGCCACTCACAGGATGCTTGGTTAACACACTGACATTCGCGTTGAAAAAAAATATAGCAAATCTGTCAGTTTTTACTCAGAATGATGTCAGAATTATAGTACAGGTAATGACACATAGGTGACATCAGAAATTACATCGTTGTTTATCTGTTCACTACTAGAGGTGTGCAGTTAGTAAAATTAATGATGTGCTGCAATATTGTGGTTCTTTTAGTGGACTAACTATTGTTGAAAAATTTGGCATTTTTTGAGGCCATTTGGCTGTAAATTACGCTGCATTTGACCTCAAGGCAATAAAGCTAGTTAGCAACCCTCCTGTGCAGGACGTCAAATTTCCAAATATGGCCGCAGCCGTGAAATAGCAAAAGTGAGTACTTTAACCCCTTTAAACCTTATTTTTAGGGCATTAAGATGTATTAGGAAACAGAAGATTAGTGAATATTGACAAATTGGCATCTGTTGAAGCCAATTGGAGCTTTATAACAGTTACGTAAATCGATGCGACTTGACCTTTAATACACGTTCATGCCACGCAGCACTATGGAAATTCTGTGGGCGCTCAGAACAGCAAACACTAAGACTTCACAACCGGACAGTATCTCTATGACCTACAGGCAACGGGCATGACTAACACACCTGGACAGAGCATAGACTACTCTACAGAACTAGATCAGCATGGCAGCTGGCAACGGCAGTGCCAATGAGAACACACTGGAAAAAGTTTACCAAATACAAGTCAACAATACTAAACCAAATAATCCTGCAACATTTTCATAGCCGTACCACTGTTAATGTGAACTGCATAGATTACTATGTATGCAATGCTTTTATGCAATTAACATCGGAAAGCCAAAGCAACTGCTTATATGGCAACACAGTGCTCTAATGCCACGCAACGAGACAGGTGAGCTAACTTTAGTCTTGTCTAATACTCAAGCCCAAATTAAACAGCAAAACCAATAAAGGAAAATTATCTGGTAGCTGAGCTAGTGTGTGGTTTAGAAAATGCCAAGCAGCTGCCGGCCTTGCAATAGTGTCAACAGAGATCTCGAGTCCAAAGGAAAACGCCACAAAAAACAGTTTTTAACAAATGTGAAAAAAGAGCAAAAATGAACTATAAAATCTGAACATTCCACGAGAGGCAACTGTATTTTGCATGTTAACAAGACAAACATGGTGCCGACATTATTTCAGTTGGAGGGAAAGTCACCAGTCTGCGTTGTGCCAATGACTTCACAAATGCCATTTGGAGATGACGAGATAGATAGATAAGATAGATGACAACATGCCATTAATGTCATCCCAACTTTCCTGCTTCTAGTGAAAGGCAAGTTTGACCTAGAATGAAGGCACATGGTTTACCGGCACTGTGCATATACACTCTGGTGCAATCACAATAGCACACTGGTTCATTCGTGATCATACTTTCAAAGTAAAGACACAAGTGAACTGCACTATAGATTTCACACGGCAGTAGATTTGATACAAACATGACGAACTGTGTACAAATTTGTTCATCACCTTGGCTAACTCAATTCATAGGCTCAATTGGCAAAGTTGCCAAAGCGCATTTCCAACAGATAAAGTCGTCCACAGGTAGAAACTGCAAAAAAAAACAACCACGAATGCACGTAACAATTACGAAATTTACAGCACTGCTGAAAAAAAACAAAACAACCATGCGCAGCAACTTCATCACCAATTTGTTAGGCAACATTCGTCACTGGATTTTCGCATGACGACAGCAAAGAACTGGAGTTGTTTGCATTTACGAAAATGTCATCGACATCAACTGTTACTGTTGTGTCTGTTTCATCACAGTCTGCGTGTAAGTGCTGGTCACTACAATCATGACCAGGCTCGGCTCCTGTATCAGTCAACGTCGTACAGTCTTGTGACTCGGCATTCACGATGTCGTCATTGCCGATCGGCGAAAGTCGAAAAGATGACAGTCGAACATTCACATCATCCGACCTGTCTTCTTCAGCCAAGTCAACAGCCAGCGGTAAGAGCACCTGACTCTGACTCGACAATTCCACTACATACAAAACGTAACAGTACAAAATCACAAGTCCGTTTCTCAACAGCTCTTCACATGGCAGAATGTAAAACGGCTGGAATTATCAGCAGTACTGAACAAGCCTCTGTTTGAAAGCGAAAATGGCTAGATGGCATCACAAAAGTTACTACAGCCAGAAAAATAAGGTACTATCTAATGGTCTAAGTGCGTGAGTACAGTTTTACATTCCACATGGCACATAATAGGTCACTTCAGAGATGGATCTTTCCAGACAATTATTTGCACGGGTACTAACCTTCTAACACAAAAAATACCCAAAAAAACACACAAGCTAACCACAAAATGAAGACACAGATGCTATGCAAAAAACAATCAAAAACTTGCAATGCAATATTGTATAGTATAAAATGCATTAGACTCATTAGCCCCTGTACATACAAAATGTACATATTGAGTCAATTACTTTATTTCGCGTCTGTGATGTACCAGTAATGAAAGCCACAAATCAGGATGGCCAAATCTAAGACATTAACATACACTTATCGTATAACGTCAGGTTTGGACGAGGCCGCTATCATATTTGTGCGGTCATCACTCTGCGGCCATTGCAGATTTCTCCATCGTGATTTGTAGCCACCAAGTTTTTGCCCTCATGGTCTACAGACTGGCAGTCATGATTTGGAACCACTGCGGTTATTCCCCGAGATGAAAATCCAAGGAAGAGTGATACTGACTTGTAGCAGCTGGCAATGGCTGAGCATCGTCATCTGACTGTGAGATGTCGATATAAGCCGAGTGATTTGACATCAGTAGTGACGGCTCGGTGGGCACCTTGTCATTAGCAACTGACTGCACCAATGCCACATTCTGATGTTGTTCCGCTGTTACACCATTGGCGTCTGCCTCCACAAACAAGCTCTGAGCAGATGTCTGATCCACAGCAAACTGTCCCGACGTGTGCCGGTGACTATCTTCCTCGGCCTTGCACACCACTAGACCCTATCAACCACACCAACTATCCACTCATCACAAAACTACAAAACTTGCATCAAGCCAAAAGTTTGAAAATTAAACCCAGCATCGGTAAAAGGCATCTTGTTACATAACATCAGTAACAGTAAAAGAAAATTGAAAAATGCACATTTTTCCTACTTCCAATTTGAAAATGTTCCCCTTGGATTAAATCGCTGAAATTTTGCACGCCCAAGTTTAACACACATGGCTAATTATTCATGCAAAAAGTTTTCCCCTATGACCTACCCGCTAGCCAGAGTACATCCGTTACAGGCGGATGGACGGACAGACAGACAGCAACCATGCCAATAGCTCTACCAAGTACAGTCGGCTAAAAAGCAACGTGCCATTCACCTGATGGTAAATCAGAATTTTTTGGGTTAAAATTAGCATTAGCGAATGGAAAGAAAATGTGCATTTTCTATAGCAACTTTTGTCACTTATTCGGCTGCACTATGACAGAACTGCTTAGTGTGTGCACACAGACAAAAATGTTCACATTTGCTGGGGAAAATGATTATCATGTATCAGAAACCTGTCATTTTATTTCTTTATAGTTATCATAAAGAAATAAAATGATGGGTTACTTCCTGAGTGATGTGAAATTTTGTGAATCAATATGATGACAAATCGTGAAAAAGTTTTTAAAATTTTAATTTTAACTGATACATCTCCAAGGATTACTGTTACTGTTACAATTGCTGACAAAAAGCCTTGGAAGAGAGAGAGAGGCGTGGTACTGACAAGAAGATGTGTCAGATTGTGCTGCAGCTGACAGCCGACAGTGATGAGTTGTGACAGTGTCGGCATCAGTCCAGGCTCCATAGGTGATGGCTGAGATGATGATTCTGTCAGCATCACCAATCAACATTATCACAATCAGTGCCATTATCTCCAGTGTTCACGATGTAGCTTTCTATTTGACTAAACAGAACTGTGAAAGCAAGGACATCAGCCAGCATTTGTAGTGTGCCACATGCCAAAACAGGGTTTGAATCCACAGACATGTTTGAATCATAGGCAAGGCAACAGCTCGATACAAACTTTGCTCGAAATAACCAGACATTTAGAACTAGCTATAGAACATCCAGAACTTTATATTTTTACCCGACTTCTATCGTGCTGTAAATGTGACCTATGACCCCAAAACCTAATCATATGCACCAGTTCTGAAACAAACACAACAACACAACAGAAACACACAACAATGAACAGAAAATACACAACAAAATAAAATACAGTCAGTTCGCACGGGGAAACACAAGAATTGAAAACATAATGTTGTAATAAGTGGGAACATATCAGATTGACGATGAACAAGCCAACACATTTGTGGTATGCAGTACCTTGTACGGCTGATGAAGCTGGTAGTGAGAAGTCATCGGCTGAGGCATGTGTATGATGACTGTCAACGACAGACATGAGGCGCTCGGTCAGCTTGAGTGAAGCCAGCACCAGCTCACCCGCATCCTTCTCATCAGTACTCTCCAACGACATCTACGCACAACAACCAGAAAATGCTCTGTTATCATTACGAACTAGAAATTTCGGGCACAGCCCAGTGTGAGACCACCCAGCTGACAGTGCAATCTGCGATGTATTCATCCAGGAGCACAGCACTCTTCCCCTGCGTTTTAAGTAGGAACAACTAAACAATGTATCACTGATGGCCTTAGTGCAGATTCGACCAAAGGCAAACAACCTCAAACTCCCACTTCACTCTACCTACCCACTCTACAACTTCAGACCTACACAGTTCGTGGGATATCATCTGACCCACTCAGATCAATACGACACCTGCTTTAACTAAACAGTCTGAACTGCACGCTGCTTATTGCACACAACAAACAGCAGGCAGCTAGCATTACGTACTTCAGCAATGCTGTAAAAGTCCTGGTAAGGAAACTTCATCAGCCTGGCTAGCAGCCGATGCTTCTCCTGCAGCAGTCGATGCATGGACTCATTCGTCTCCAATAACTTGTCTACAACAGGGAACCAGCGCACCCAATAACATGGTAGCAAACAGCAGTGAGTACTGGTTTCAACACAGTCTACAGTGTGGAGAAGTCATTTAGCTCAACTCCACTTTGTCTTTTTCCATCAATTTTTATACAAATGAACTGGTCCTTCTCCTAGACAGCCATGCAAAAATCGAAAAACGGGTCCTGAAATTCCGACTCCAATCTGCAGACCACGTTAAAACGTAACTATTTCACAACCGATCAACAATCTGTTCTGCCTAAGACTGAGTGTTGTACAGAGACCCAAGCCACGTTTCTGTCGTTATGCTTGACTGAAGTGAGAGGAGGAGCAGTTATAATACTCCAACTATTGCAGCGAGGTGACAAAAGCAGGTCATGACATGAGAATTAGCATCAAAGTCAACAACAACAGCGCAACAATGCACTGATTCTAGTAGTACATTTTGGCAGCAAATCACAGTGTACTTTAATGGTAATCAATGCAGTGGCATGTGTTCTCCAACAAATTTCTTCTGCCAGCAATAAAAACTCATAGGAGCTAGAAAACTAAAATGTCTCAATACAGGAAGCACAAACAGTGAGAAATAGAACTATCAATGCAAGCAAACCAAACAGCATTAAGAAACTGATCTGTTGATTAGATGAGGGAAAACAAGTTTCCCGTGAATGTACAATACTACGAAACGCAATAAGTAATAATTATTATAGCAGCAATGGCTACAGCAACAAAAGGACCTAGAAGAGACCAACCTATAATTGACTGATGAGTGTCACCATCAGCCGAGTCTTGACACAAGTCGCTGGGCACAGGCTCAGTAGACTCGATGTCGTTGTCAGGTTTTGTAGCAGCAGCAGCAGCAGTACTCGTCTCCACATCACCAGTCCCACCAGCAGTACAAGTGTCATCAGCACCGGCTACCGCTGCTGCATATGATGGTGGGTCAGTCCTGACAAATACACAATGCACTAAATAACCAACAATCAATGATGTTATCAAGGACTTTGTGCTCAAGGCCAAGGACATGGTGTTTGGGGCCAAAACCAAGGCCAAAAACTTACAAAAAACCAAGGCCAAGGACAAGGACAAAGACTTGGGGCTGAGGTATTAACCCAGTGGGTGCCGGCACACATGGGCCATTCAGCAGCTGGCCCGGGAGGGCCAGGCGGGGGAGCATGCTTCCACAGTCATCCGCTCCTGTGGGCCTCTCTTCAGCCGCCGGGGCTCTTGAGTGGCGTCGGCGGAGTGTCGCTGGGGGTGGGTGCCTCGAAGATCTGCATGCAAGGGTCCATAGGGAGTTCGCGGGCAGACAGCACAGTTGCCGGCAGGAATGGTCTGGCGGCCGATGTGTCGCGGTGGCGCAGGTGCGCACTGGCCATTCTCTACTGGCGGTGGCTTGCCTGCACCATATTGAACACCGAAAAAAAACAGCTAAACATCTGGTGTTCCACTGTCTGGCTTGCAGTCGGGCCGAGAGGGACACGTGGCCAGGAGATACCTTTACAACAGATCCGCGATGCCTCTGGAGCTACCTGGAACGGATTGGGGTGGTGACCCGCCCCCCTGACCAGGAATGAGAGAGAGGACTTGAGACTAAAGACAAGGCCAAGGACAAGAACACAACACTGCCAAGGCCAAGGACATTGTCATCAAGGCCAAGAGCAAGAACAAGGACACTGCTCTTTGTCCTTGAAGTGCTTCGAGGATGAAGACAAGTCCTCAAGGACACATCACTGCCAACAACACATGCAACATTATTTACACTATTGAAAAAACCCAATGTCCAGCATTACCCAGTTCAGAACACTCCCAAAAGATGTAATATCATAATCACTGTGGCATAACTTTCACTGAATGGACGTCTCTTTGTATAAAAGCATAGTGAATAGAATCTATAAAAGTTTTGTGCATCAGAATTGTTATCTGCATCCAAAGATGCTGGAGCGTGAATAAGGTTGGACAAAAGACTATTAACGAGGAACGTCTTTAGGTGTTACTTTCACTCGTAATAATTTACTTGTAGAGATTAGAAGACAAAGCCAATACCACCACAAAGAGCAGGTAAAATCCTAAGTCCAATCCAAACAAATTACTGTTTTACTGTCTGTGAAAAAGTCAATAAGAACAACAACAACAATAATAATACATATATATGTAAAACGCCATATGGCAGTAGCTTCAGAGGCGCTGGCGACAGGTGGCGTTTTACTGTAGATAGGCTTGCCTAAAGAAACAAGTGTTGAGATTAGCTTTAAAGGATGAGAGAGAGGTAGATTGAGTTAAAGAGGTGGGCAGAGAGTTCCAGAGAAAAAGCGCAGTGCAAAGATAAGCACGTTTCGCAAAATTAGTTCTAACGAATGGAATGTTTAAGTAATGCAGAGTCCGAGGAGCGCAAAGTTTGCCAACAGTTCCGAGTGTGGAGGTGACCCCTGAGGTCAACTTTGGCTAATGCTTACATTTCACATGCTTCGGGCACATCCTGCATCTTCACCAGTGGCTTTGAAATCCGAGCTGCCCTCGGTACTCTTGGAGGTGTCTTGAGAGGATTACTATCTTTGTACACGTCAGCTGCTTCAGTGATGTATTTCAGCCATCTAGATGCACAACCATAGATCAGCAACATAAGACACACTGCTCATTAATACAATACAATACAATACAATACCAGTGCTAATTATACAAATATATTAAAGTTATTATTATTACAATACAAGAATATACAGCACACCATACAAAAATGCCCCAATATCACAATTACCAAATGCTTGTAATAACAGCATATATGATAGCTGCTGTGTTAAATTCCCAAATATTACTCATAAAGACAAAAGTGCATATCTCAAACATCCTGCACATAAAGCTGCTGCAACAATCCCCTTTGGATCCAGCCCCACAAACAGAACTCCAGAAAAGCAAATAATCAAATATAAACCAACAGCAGAAATGTATCAAAAAATAATGAAACCATCAAATAAAGTAAAGTTACTTGTTGCGCTCGTCTTTTGAGCTCGTCACCAGCTCGTAAATCTGAGGACCAATCTCCGACGTACTGACGACGTACAAGGCACGCTTGTCTGTGCACAGTCGCACCACTCACAGTTAAGTGCAGCCAAAAATTATAAATAGTCAAACAACAACAACACATTCAACTGACAGTGACAGTTCACGGACGGGTGCAAGCCATTATAGTGGACAGGCAAATGATGAAAATTGTTAATTTAATTTATATCACGACTTTGCATCAATAAACTGTACAGACTTTGCCACATCACTGTCTGCTTCACAGAATTCAAACAAGATTGCACATGCCGTCGTGTCTCTCCCAAGTTCCACTAGACACTTCTGCAGGACCAGCCAGTGAATTAAAACAAAGACCATAAACCAATTAAACAAAACTAAGCTAAGAGCGATAGGTTCAACATAGACGTCAAATTAAAACAAAAGAATCGCAGCAACCGACCGTTGGCGACGCTGCGCGTGAGCATCGTTGCTAGTCGTATGATGGGACTGTGAGCACACTGTGTGATGCTTCGGTCTTCCTTCATCTGACAGCGCAGCACCAGCCGTTCGTCCTGCTGCTGCAGCAGCACTATAGCATCCTCCAGCAGCACAACGTACACCTCTATCTCCTTGACACGTGACAGTCGCCATGTCAACATCCCGTCATACAGCAGCGTATGACAAGTGAAGTCCAGGTTCTACAATGTACATAGTTTATGCCACGTTCACACAGACAAGAGTATGAGTCTGCATTCCCATATATGGGTTCCAGTAAACATGAGTTTGCATGCATTCCAATGGCGGAAATTCACATTGATACGAGTACAGGTTACATGTTGAGCAAGCAGTATGTAAATAGTCAGTGGTAAATTGTTCACTGCTACAGATGTGAGATTAGTAAAATTATTAACAACGTAGTGAAATATTGTTCTATTCGCAAAGCATTCACTCATAAACCAAAACCCAAACTCGTACTTGTGTCTACGTGAACATAGCCTTATGCAAAAATCTACCAATTTCATCCATTTCTGGATGCCACTAGCTTCTTTCTGCCATCCATTTATTCACTCACGATGAGAGTCATACAATAGTACACGTATACATAAAACACTGAACAAAAAAATCAAACCTACATATAAGTACGTAACAAACATTTATAGGTTGACTTCAAAGTCAGACTTACTGCTTACTGACCTTATCCATTTAATGTGAACTGTTATTTGCTTAATGCTTAAATGTAGCACAGCTTAACCTTTACCAACCACTTCTTTCCTCATTACATTTGACATGCTTCAACAATCAACATTCAACAAACTCCACTTAATAATTCACTATATACACCGTGTCCCAAAATTAGCAGCCCCCTTGCTTCAAGCACGCCTAATTTAGTTTGTAGCTCATGGACTTTAACGAAATATCGTACACTGCACTGGCTTAACATTACTTACAGTCACACCCATTATGACGCACGCACCTTACATTGTGTGCTCAGTGAAATGTGATTATGACGTCATAGTTTGTCTACATTAGGTTTACTTTCAATACGTTGTTATTAACAAAGGGATCAAATAGCAGCATATCCACCTTAACCTAAAAGCTTCTGTCGAGGCCAAACGTAGCCATTTTAAGTTCAAACTTGAATACTATACTGTGTCCCAAAAAAAACATCCCCGACATTTTTGGCTGTAACTTGAAAACCAATTATCAGATTTTGATAATTTTTGGTACGAATATTTCTGACACAATCTGACATCAAATGACCATTTAGTTTCCCACCTCACCCAATGTAAGCTTTTGCACTACCTAGGGAAAGCAGATCAAGTGAAATATGCATTAAAATAAACTGAAAACCTGAAAAAACATCCCCAACATTATCGATCCTACCTTGAATAAAGATTGTCAGATTTTAATAATAATTGGCAGAAATATTTATGACACAACTGGCTATGAAATAAGTGTTTTAGTTTTTACCTCACCCAACGTCTGCTTTTGCACTACCTGGGGAAAGCAGACCAGGCATAATACG
>Ga0209367_1013750_pt1 | contig 10374 bp, 2 predicted proteins | sample WorMetLIZISLAND2_FD_187412 | JGI IMG/M metagenome (GOLD analysis project Ga0209367, IMG submission 187412) | Marine gutless worms symbiont microbial communities from Max Planck institute for Marine Microbiology, Germany - Olavius geniculatus... ...
TACCCGTGACCCACTGGTGTTAATGAAGGCATTTAATACATTCGTTCGCCCCATAGTTGAGTATGCAACTGTTGTCTGGAACCCGTCTGCAAAAATGTCAATAAGAAGAATTGAAGCCGTCCTTAAGAGGTTTACTAAGCGTCTACACGGGTTGCACAATCTCAGCTATAATGCTAGACTTGAAACACTAAATGAGCATAGTCTTGAGAGTCGTCGTATTAGAGCCGACCTTACTTTTTGTTATAAAATGCTGCATGGGATAGTAGACATTGATTGTCAGAAATTTCTTAAACCAGTCCAATTGTCTGTAACACGTGGACATCAGTTCAAACTCTGTAAATTCTCATGCCCATCTGTTTTTATTGCTAGCACTTTTTGGCACCGGATTGTCAACATGTGGAATGCTCTCCCAGAAAATATTGTTGCAGCCACATCCCTGACAATGTTTAAAGCTCGACTTAACGATTTTGACTTGGCTCGGTTTACAGTTGTGTTTTAACTTGGTTTTATTGTGTTGTCTTTTTTGTATTTTTTTTTGGGGGGGGTTCATGTAAGAGGCTCTTGCAGCCCTTTGTGCCCTTGTTCAAGCTCTTTCATTATTCATTTTGTCAATGCTTTTGTATCTGCTTGTCTAAATAAATGATTTCATTTGATTTGATTTGATATTTATTCCCCAATAAATTGCTAACGCGATCGCCAAATTTCGCTAAAATATTACCGGTATTTCTTAGCGGAGTTATTAGTTGTTGAATACCGATAACAAAATATCTCTGTTACCAATATGGCGTTACACATGTAAACCCCTCAGTTACTGTACATTTGCGTAACTCCAACAAACAACATCCCATTCTAGGAAAATTCTACGTCAACTATGCACCACTTATTGGCAATCGAAGCGCCAAATAAGACTTGAGTGTGTTAACGAAAACAATAACTACAGCGGTTTTTGTAAGGTCACTCCAAAACACTTCAGTTTCAGGTCTTTGTGTATTACGTCAGACCTGAAATTGAGGTGTTTTGTGGTGACCTTACAAATGTCGCTGTAGCTATTGTTTGCTTCAGCAGATATAAATAAAATTTAACAGTTCAATTGTCAATAAGGTGATGCATTGTTGACGCAGAATTTTGCCAAAAAATGTTGTTTGTCAAAGTTATGCAAATGTACTGAGGAGTTTACTTAGGCCTACAGGGTGGGCCAAAAAATGGCACAGTTTTTTGTATACCTCATAACTTCACCAAATATTAACCGATTTTCAAAATTCTTTCATTGTCAGAATCACTAGACAATTTGTAATAAAACTGTCACTACAGATCCCACCACACCTCAAATGTGTCGTTACACTACCTCGTGAAATATCATATGACGCACTCAAGCCTGCAACGCCACTGACCGGTTGCGTGATCAACGTTGATCGAGCCTGGCATGTGGTTCCCAAACAACCCAGACTTAAATTCAGTTGATTATGCTGTTCGGGATGCCCTTCAACAGAGGGCCTATCAATGTTGACGATTCACGTCAGTCAATTAGCTAAAAAACCATTGTCGCTGATTGGGGCAAAGTGCCGCAGCGTTTAGTTGATCGCGCCATTGGTCAGTGGCGTCGCCGGTTTCGATGCGTCGTCCAGCAGCAAGGCGGACACATTGGAAATTTGATGTGAAAACTGTAAAGATGTGATTTTTAGACAATAACTGAAACAACAAGCGCGTTGTTTCTGTTGTTAATTTTTTAAAATGTGTTGTTACAAAAGTCGTCTTGTTTTAATTGTCATTTTTAAGACACTGACATTTCACAAGGTAGTGTAGTGACACACTTAGGGTGTGGTAGGATTTATAGTGAGAGTTTTATTGCAAATTGTCTCCTGATTCTGACAGTGAAAAAATTTTGAAAATCGGCTAATATTTGGTGAAGTTATGAAGTATACAAAAAACTGTGCCATTTTTTTGGCCCACCCTGTATGTAACGCCATATTGGTAACGGAGCAATTTTGTTATCGATATTCAACAATAAATAAATACGCTAAGAATAAAAATTTTTCAACAAAACTGGGTGATTGCTTTAGCAATTTCCTGAGAATTAGGCCTAAGTGTACAAAACTTTATTCAGATTCGTTCAGATTTAACACTTTTATTGTGCGATGTCTAGGGGGTTACTTTTTTCCGGACACAGTGTACTAAGTAACCTAAGCAGATTATTTTCTAACAACAACGTAACATGGCAAGTAATTGTGACATGTAATTTACCAAAAAAATTCGCCGCACTCAAAAAGTATTTAGCACTGTTATCTGTCAGAAGTGCACCAGCTTAGGCCTACTTTCTGGACTGTCTGTAGTTATGGACTTATAATCATGTACAGTACTGTACATATCTGCGATAGCCAATCTGCAAAAATACTTCAATTATCACTCAGTATTCAGTAATGTTACAGCAGTTTAAAACGATCGTAAATTAGGAACGCAACCGAGCGCAACAACCGAACCAGAACGCGTATGCAATGCATTCTAGCCTACCATCAACATCCGTGGCTGGCTCGGTATTGCGGTCATTAAGCGATCGTATATATACGAAGGCTTGCCCCAGCTGATGTGCGCTGTGACCGCGAGGTCGGTCTACATACAGCCACGGCTTAACGACGGCGCGTCATGTCATTATGCACGCTCAACGAGTTCTCCACAATTAAGGGCGTAGTAGTAGTGCTCGCGAGCATATATATAGAACTTACGACTATGCTAAGACGACGTTAGCATAATCGACTCAGCTACTGTTTGACGATCATCGCATGCTATAGAGCTGGCGCTGGCCACAGCTGTCAGCGACCTGTGTTGACGGACCGACGATACGCCCTTGTACGTCGTAGTAGACCCACGTCTTTCTTTCTCGCTCTCTCTTCTCTCTTTTCTCGACAAATTCATCCCATACTGCACATGCATTCAACGCTATAGCTCGAACAAACGATGCGTGAATGCAGGCCTCCCTCTCTGTAATTAAAAAAACGCCAAAACCCTCAGAATTCAGAACATTCAGCTCCAAGCACTGCAGGACATTTTCCCATTAATTAGTTGATCTCACAAATGTGAACAAAATGTGTATTGAAACAAAGTGCTAAAACTTGAGCTGCGCAATTGATATTTCTTCAACACTGTGTCCGCGTACCTTGAAAATGAATAAGATTAACGCCGTTTCTAATTTTTGCAAAATTTGTGTTCAAAAAAGCGGAATAAAGAACAAGTCCGTGTTGTTTTATGACCTAGATTGACTTATAAGCCTACAGCGAACAACAACGCAGTCTGAAAGACTGAGTCTTACTAAATAAGCTATTTGGTATATTTTGCCTTACCGGCACTTCAATATGCTGCTTTTGACACGGGGCGGTGGCGACGCCAGGAAAATGCATGTTTGTGTTACACTTGCAAACAAAGTCCCCTTACTGTGAACGGAAGTCAAACGTCTTTGACCGAATTAAAGGGGAAAGTCGTGGCCAAAAATGGAAAGATCTGGATTCTCGGCTGTCTTTCGTGTCGTCTCCAGTAATACGCAGCCGGCCGCTTCGAAATGACGTTATCATTTCTACTAATTCTGCAAAAACTCAAGTTTGACGTCGCGAACACGATTTTAATGTCACATCATAACGTTTCGACGTTGCCTAGGCCTCTGTACACCAGGAAAGACAGTCGCGACTCAAGCAATTCCAATTTTATACTTTCATTTTGTCAGAAACAGCAACGACACAACAGTTATGGACAAACGTTAAGTAAAAAGTCACATAGCTAATAGTTTAACAACTTCAACTGTCTACTGCGACACTGAACTCTAGCCTACTGCAGATAGGCGATAATGCGTGCACAGTAGCAGCGTATCTACACCGTGGTCCATAAAAAAGTGCTACTATTATTTTTTTGAATAGCTCCGTGCGGCATTGGCCGATTGTAATAATTTTTGGCGTGCAACATCAGGAAAAAAACTCGACGCTAATGATAGTACTTTTGGCCACCTCACTTTAATACTGTCGCTACACTATTTTGTGAAATGTAGGCTGCGGAGCCTGCTGTTTGCGAGTGGTGTCAACGTTTGCCGCTTGCATTCGCGCTGGAGGAAGACATTTGAACACATAATGTAATACAAAAGATGTGATATGACACGTGTGACGTTTTGAGATACAATTATAGTTGCCGTTCGTGTTTGTCGCTTTTCATTTAATCATTTCTGAACCAACGCGTACGCTATCCAGTATGAATTCATTGTTGCAAATGGCCAAACTACGGCTTCTGCATTTCACAAGGTAAAACAGCGACAGTATTAAAGTGATGTAGCCAAAACTATAGTCATTTGCGTCACGTTCTTTTCTGATGTTGCGTGCCGAAAATTATTAAAATCAGCCAATGTTTTACAAAGCTATTCAAAAAAATAAAAGTGGCACGTTTTTATGGACCAGGTGTAGTTCGGTACACCAATAAACTATCTGCATTTTTTTGTTATTTTTCAGCCTCCACAGTCAGCAATAAATGAGTCTGCAAGTCAAATATTAAAAAGTTTATAAAGGTCGTTCAACTATTTCTTAGTTTTGAGAAAGTTTACTTGAACTAAAAATAAGAAGTTTGACCTCTCGCTATAACACAGCGAGCAATTTATATGCACGTTAACAGATATTGCTAATAAACTAAAATAAAATAAATAAAAAAAGTATACTAAGAATAATAGACCATCGGTATCGCAGCTATTGCAAAGTTAGCTTCAAGCATAGATGTGAAAATATTTTTTATGTTTATTTTTATAAAAGTATAAAAAATATGTTTTTTTCTGTTTTTAAATATTTTTTTTGTGTATTAAATGTTTTGTTAATTTTTTTTATTTTATTATATTTTTTGTGCTTTTTAATGTCTTGTGTTTTGTTCTTGTTAAATCGTTAGAATAAATTGCTACAGATGTGTTAAAAACTGTTAACGTGACTTGTATACTTAACATTTGTTCTGACATTTGATTGTTTAGTTCATAGGTAAGTATGTACCATAATCACGGTTACGTAAAATTAACAAGAAATTTGAGCTAATGCTCACGAGACGCGCGAAAGCCTATAGCAGTTCCGGTACAGTAGTTTAGCTAAAAATTGGGGTATTCACGCTAAATTAATATACAAATACCAAATTCTCCATCTGGATCGCATAACAATAGTAGCGTGGCGCCACCTTGTGAATGATATATACTTGTGTCGCAGCCCGAAATCGCCAAAAAAATCCATAAAACGATTTATTTTGGCGTTCAAGGTCATTCAAGGTCATTGAATTCGGCGCCAATCGAAAGCCAGTGTACGACTCCTATTAGTGATTAATAGTAACCTACAGGCCCTATCTCGCACCGTTACTGAGATACAGCGACTTATTGGCCACAAATCGCAAATTTTGCCCACCTCGTCTCATTTAGCGCCCTCGTTCGGGGTGACCTCCTTTGAGTTTATGAAAAAGCTTCACGGTTCCTGAAATTAGAGTCTTTCAGGCAGCCGACGGTGAAGATTTGGTGATCCTAGCTTGCACCGTTTTTGACTGATCCACCCGTGTGACAGACAGACGGACAGAATTGCAATGGCTAAAACGTGCTGAAAGGGGCGTAAATGCCTAAAGTAACAAAAAATTTGAGCTACTGCTCACGAGACGCGCGAAAGCTCATAACAGTTCCGGTTTAGTAGTTTAGCTGAAAAATGGGGTGTTCGCGCTAAATTAATATACAAATACCAAATTCTCTGTTTGGATCGCATAAAGATTGTTCCGTGGCGCCACCTTGTGAATGATATAGACTTGTGTCGCAGCCCGAAATCGCCAAAAAATTTATAAAAACCCCTATTTTTGCGTCCACAGTCATTCAAGGTCATTGAATTCGGCGCCAATCGAGAGCCAGTGTACGACTTCCTATTAGTGACTAATACCGTAGTAAACTAGGCACTATCTCGCACCGTTACTGAGATACAGCGACTTATTGTCCAAAAATCGCAAATTTTGCCCACCCCCTCTCATTTAGTGCCCTCGTTCGGGGTGACCCCCTTCGAACTTATGGAAAAGCTTCACGGTTCCTGAAACTAGTCTTCCCGGCAGCAGATGGTAAAAATTTGGTGATCCTAGTTTGCACCGCTTTTGACTGATCCACCCGTGTGACAGACGGACGGACAGAATTGCGATGGCTAAGACGCGCTGAAAGCGGTAGCTGCTTTCGCACGTAAAAAGTAACGATTGGAAACATTTGCAGTGTAATGTTTTTATAATGTTTTTATAATGATTTTATAAAAGTATAAAAACATGTTTTTATGTTTTTCATTTGCAAATAAATGTTTTTAACATCTATGGCTTCAGGCACACAGCTTAATAAATAAATTCAATGCTGTCACATACTTACCTTAAATCACCTCTTTACAGTAACTGTACTAAGCCAAATTATAGCTCACACAGTCTTACTTATAAGCATATGGTCAAATAAATAAAATCTGAACAAGTGAATAAATATGAAGCTATTTCAAGCTAACATACGTTAAACAGTGAAATCTAACAGACCCTTTACCACATAACGCTAAATACAGTTGATCTAGCCTACAGTAGTACAGGCAGACAACGTACGGCTTCAATCTGTGATAAGAAGCCCAGCTGTCGCTACAATAGCCGACCGTACTGGTTGTCGTTTACCTTCAAGGTCATCCAAGGCTGATGATTTTTATTTCGTCTGAAAGGCGTATACCGCAGTCTTCCTATTAGTGATTAGTGATTGGCCGTATCTCTCACCGTTTCCGAGACATGTCCAATTTTCCGCTGAAAACGCACATTTTTCCTACCCACGGTTCATTCAACACCGAATTTGAAAATGTTCCTCTTGCTCGCTGCAATTTTGCATGCCTAGGTTTATGACACTTGACTAATTATTCGTGTAAAAAGTTTTCCCCTACGACCTACCGTTTAGCCACAATACATCCGAGACAGACGACAGACAGACAGACGGATGACAACCATGCCAATAGCTCAACCGTTACTTAAGTACGGTCGGCGAAAAATTCTACGGTACGCCAACAGTGTCAAAATTTCAGCAGCCCACGTTTAAACTAAACGCCAGGAAAAAACTAGCGGATAAAAGAAGTAAAGAGTTGCACTAGTAATAATAACCCAACGAGCAAACAGCGTCTAACTCTAAACCGCCGCTGTAAAACAGAACGCACGTTTGCTACAAAAATTTTAGAGCGTTTCTGACAATAACGCTGTAACGCAAATAACAGAACCAGCTTACAGAAATGCTTTGCAAATGTTTTGCATTTTATTTCACATGTAGGCCTAAGCCTAACTACGAACACGGCCTAGACTATTTGCAAAACTGTTCTGCGCTAAAAAAATTCTGCAAATAATCTAAACGTCGCTACGTGTTCAAGACCAGACCAAACTCGGCGGCATCAACGGTTGTCAGCCATAAATACGAGTAAACATTTATAACTATTGAACTATGAATCAGACTTTAGACACTCGGGCACATACCCGAAAACACAGTGGACTTCAGTAGATAAATCACGCACCTAAAAACCCAACGAAAAAACCCAAGCAAAATCCAATTTTTAGTTATTTTTTTTGCTTCACTTACAATGAACAATTTTATTGCGGTTGATTTTCTTCAGAACTTTTAAACTCACGAATTTGCAAATTTTTAAACATTTATTTTACGATGACAGTATCTAGCAGTCTTCGCTGTAATAACCAACAAGAAGCCCAGCTATCACTAGGATAACCGACCGTACTGGTTGTCAGTGACCTTCAAAGTCATCCAAGGTCTATGATTTCCATCTCGTCTGATTGGGCGTATGCCACTTCCTATTAATTTTCAGTAGTAACCTTGGCCGTATCTCTCACCGTTTCAGAGATATGGCTAGTTTTTCACTGAATTTCCTACCCCTCCATTTAACCTTTAATTTGAAAATGTTCCCCTTGCACTAGTGCACTACATCACTGAAATTTTGCATGCTTAGGTTTATAGCACAGAGCTAATTAATCGTGTAAAAGTTTTCCCTTACGACCTACCGTTTAGCCACAATACATCAGCGACAGACGACGGACGGACAAACGAACAGACGGACGACAACCATGCCAATAGCTCGACCGTAACTGAAGCAAGCCTACGGTAGGCTAAAAACCCATAAAGAGCAAAAAACACGACCCATCAAGTTGGGCCTTCCAAAAAACCTAAGTCTAACCCAAAAAACCTAACAAAAGCCACCGCGTTAAACTTAAGACCCGTTTTTCAGTTCCCCGGTTTGAAAAAAGTTGAAACACGCTGAACAACGGATGTGAAGTTATGAACGTTTTGATGATAAGTGATGAGTGGATTGAGTGGATTGGAGGGGTGACTGAGTGGTCGGTCATTCCTCCGAGACGGCAACGACTCGGCTGCTTGTGACGCCATGCATCTCCAGCTGTCTCCGAAACGCCGCCAGCTGATCATCGCTCTAAGGACACGTACACAGCGACGTAACTGAACTGAACTGACATGGTCTACACAGTGTTTCATAAAAAACCGGACCCTGAAACTTCTTGTTATAACTTCAAGAAAACGGCTTTATTATCGAAAAAACGTTGGTACAAGCAATCTACACGTATGACTAAAGTTATAGTAAATGTTCAAAATGTTGTCCTTTGGCCTTGACGCAGGCTTTGAGTCGTTTCCTCCACTGGTCAATGGCCTCGTCCACAATCGTCTGTTCCAAGTCAGCCCAGACATTAACAAGTCTGCTCTTGTTGCCATGGAAACCGTGCAGCTAGTACTCAGCCCATACCAAACTTTTCAAGCACAATGAATCCGCAACTGAATGTCAGTGCACTGTGTGAGAAATCATTTTAGGCGAACTTATTTTGATAAATTTATGCCGACCTGCCTTAGGGGTCCGGTTTTTTATGAAACACAGTGTAGTTTTTGACGAACAGACCAATGGGCAAACAATAGTAATGCATTACAGTTGGCACCATCTAACGTCGTCGGTGTCCTACGCGACTACGCTTACGTACGCACCAAACAATGACTAGTGGGCTCGCCTTGCTTACCCAATGGTCAGTTCGTCCAAAACTAAACTGCGTCAGTTCAGTTCAGTCGCTTTGAACACACTTTAACGACGCCGCAGTAGTTACACGCACAACTTGATAAAAACAAGAAATTTGAGCTAATGCTCACGGGACGCGCGAAAGCCTGTAGCAGTTCATACCCGCAGGCAGTCAACCATCGCAGTACTAACCGGGCCCGGCGTAGAGTAACTTCGTTTCAGCCGAAACGCGTTAACAACTACGCCACGCCACCAACGCCATACCGTGGCGCCGTCGTGTGAATGATATAGACTTGTCCAGGCCGAAAGCGCCAAAAAATCCATTAAACCCCCTATTTTGGCGTTCAAGGTCATCCAAGGTCACTGAATTCGGCGCCAATCGAGAGCCAGTATACGATTTCCTATTAGTGATTAATAGTAACCTAGGCCTTATCTCGCACCGTTACTGAGATACAGCGAGTTATAGGCCAAAAATTGCAAATTTTGCCTACCCCCTCTCATTTAGCGCCCTTGTTCGGGGTGACCCCTTCGAATTTATCGAAAGACTTCACGGTTTCGGAAACTAGAGTCTTCCGGGCAGTCGACGGTAAAAATTTGGTGATCCTAGCTTGGACCGTTTTTGCCTGATCCACCCGTGTGACGGACAGACGGACGGACAGACAGACGGACGGACGGACAGACAGAATTGCGATGGCTAAGACGCGCTGAAAGCAGAGCTGCTTTCGCGCGTAATTAATGAGAACAAACTGTTTGAAACTCTAGTGGCGATGCTTAAAGTCTATCAGCATTAGGCTACTGATCATCGATAAACGGATAATGATAGATATGGTGCATTATTGTTTCGTGACTTTAGCCCGCGTTTCACAGTGTTTTTTTCTCATTAACCAAGATAACAAAAGATTATTTTTGGCTCAAGAAATCTGTCATATCATTCTGCAGTATTTAAATACTCTGAATTTAGTATTTAAATACTCAGCAAGCATGTTACTTTGAAAGTTCGAAGTATTTGCATAGCACAGGGTATTTAAATAGGCACTTTCAGTTTCATCAAGTATATGTCACAACACTGGCAACTAATGAATAACATTCATAGTCAGTTATGTTGTGTATCTTCGTCGGACTTTCTTGGGGATTTGAAAAACTATACATTTTTGAAAACTACACAGACGGTATAAGCAATCAGAAAACTAATGTTTCCATTTGCACAGGTATCCACATAGCGGCCATCTTGGATTTTTCAAAATGGCTGCCGGAAAATGTATATTTGTCAATTTCTCAGCTTCCAAATATCAGTAAGCGTTGATGTTAACGCCTAAGACTACATTTT
>Ga0209367_1013752_pt1 | contig 10373 bp, 8 predicted proteins | sample WorMetLIZISLAND2_FD_187412 | JGI IMG/M metagenome (GOLD analysis project Ga0209367, IMG submission 187412) | Marine gutless worms symbiont microbial communities from Max Planck institute for Marine Microbiology, Germany - Olavius geniculatus... ...
TTAAAATAAATGAACACCCGATTTCTTTACGTTAAGCCTAGTGTTCAGCATTCAATACAAATATTATAACATTGTTAACAAAAAAAAATATTCAACACTGTATGCAAAAGTAGACGGCTAGAAGCGCAAATTTTGAACTAGGTATTTGGTGCTTATTGCTTCTATGGCTTGGTCTGGCGTAATTTTGCATGCTAGGTTAATTTTTTTTACTGACCATGCAGCCGCGGAACCCTTGGCAGATGCTCGCAGAACCCTTGGGTTCCGCGGAACCCCGGTTGAAAATCACTGTATTAACTGGTAACACTAATGTATTCTGAGTATGTGAATTCTGAGTATGTGTATTCCGAGTATCAGAGTATTCTACTCTGAGTATGTGCTCTGTTGTACTAATGCAGAAAAGTATAGCATCTGTATAACGACTGTAATTGTATAGGATCTCAAATTGCACGAATTGTCTGTATTATGTGTACGTTTTATAATTATTTTTGTAGCAGTATGTTGCTAAAAGTGCAAATTGTGATAGAAAACTGGACAGCACCTCTTAATGAAACCCAGCTGCATTTCAGAACAATCTTTTTGCTGACTGAACACTTTAGTAAGTAAAATGTAAATTTAAGTACATGTAGTGTATAACATGAAAAATCTCCAATACAGTAGTCGTACTAGTAAAAACTGATTAATATTGTTTTTAAAAATTGTTTGAAGCTGTCATAATTACTGTTTCTGCCTGTTTCCTTGAGAGTTGTACATACGTGTTGTTTGTTGTGACTGTGAATGCAGAAGTCTGCGTGCATGGCGGTGCGTAACGTTGTCGCAAGACGTCCTGACCTCATGGATGCATTCACAAGTCGTGGCGTCGAGTCACATCTACGACGTGCAATGTCAATGCACCAGACATGCCATGATGAGGCTCACGCTGCACTCAGAGACCTCGGCTGTCAGGTCAACCTCAAGGAACTCTGGACTGGCTCAGGCACGCAGCTCCAGCAGTAGACATCTCTGCTTCTCAAACCTCTCGGCCATTTTTTGCAGTGGATTTTTCGCAATATTTGGATGCTGCGCACACTTCAATACTGAATTGCAACGAAATGGCTGGAGTTACACCAAGACAATCTGCGTATGAAATTTTCAGCATTAAATGTAGATTTCAGCAGTCCAAGTTTCGATCTCCTAGGTTCATGGAGCCCGGCGCAGGCGGGTGTCAAAGACGGCTACCCCTCCTAAAAAGTGGTTATTTCACTGCAATTATCTGGTGTAGCGTGAAAACGACTGCAAATAGGTACAGACATGCTGTTTATTATTAATTTTTGCGATCTTCTGCTGCAGCACAAAATCCAAGAATGAATTGCGACGAAAAGGCTGGAGACAGACTGACAGTTTGCGAACAGGAACTGCTATAGGCTTTCGCGCGTTTCGTGAGCATTAGCTCAAATTTCTTGTTCAATAATTATCACGGGCTAAAGCTACTGGGCACTAGGCACTGTAAAGTGCAAGCATGGGAAGAAGGGAAAGTTGTCTCGGTTTGGCATGTAAATTTTCACTGGGGTTTTCCAACCCCCAAATCCCCAGTATGGTGAAACTTGCAGCCACATAAACGTCTTGCCAAATGGCTGCTCATAGTTGCACGCATGGCAGATATACAGACTGACAAGCGTCAAAATGTGTCGTTGCTGTCTATAATGCCACCTAGAAAGTATTGCACTAGGCCTATTCTTCAGACGTTTATTGAGTGATACGTTTATCCTGTTGTACGTTAAGTGCTCAGCTGATAGGCAGTATTGTCATTATTGCAATGCATCTTAGCAGTTCTTTTTCGTTTACGGTCAGATGTCAGTGCTTTTTTATAAGGCAGCACTTATTGTTTACATCGTTATGGCTTTGGCTTTGTGCAAGTATGTTATTAAAGTTCCACATTTACAAACCGACAGTATCTTGTTGCCATAAGCTAAGATATCATATTAGCGTAGGTAGATTTAGTGTGGCCCCTAGATGCCAAAATTTTTGCTTTTTGCTTTGCTTATGCAGCACATTATAGCCTGTGCAGTATAACTAACAAAATTTTTACCCACTAAGTGCATTTTCATGCCCAGAAAGCGTTTGTGACTGGGGCTGTGATGGTCCCCTCCTTTACCCTTGCCTGCCCTTAGGCTTTTGCCTTGATTTTTGGCCCTTTGGGCATCAGTTCATCTCTCTTGACTCCCAATTTCTGGCTACACGTCGCTTATGTAAAAAAATAAGCAATAATAAACAATAAATAACGCTCTTTATCACATTCAAGTCTAGATCCTTTTGACTCTGTGGCAGTGCATACATTCCAGACTGTTTTTACTGCTTTTTGTTATATGAGAAACGAAATTTATCACCAGATTCCACGAGAATACATCATTTTGACATTAAAATATAAACGTTTTTTGTTGGAGGGGGGGGCGGAAGGAGACACACACTTCTCGCACCCTACACCTTCGGCCTTCAGCGCCTCAACTTGATTTGCCCCTTCTCTTCCGGGGATCTGCCTGTGCACATTTGCCGGCAAAGTGTGAGTTGTCAGAGTTTCAGCCTTCACTGTAACTGACATTCAGCAATAGACCAAAACAAACATATTCTCAATCAAGGCAATGCATTCTGTTTGATTCTGTAAAAATACGATCGGCCTACATAGTTTTACTGCCCAACACAAGAGTTTTTCACCACTGCAGTGCTTTTGGACCTGACGCCTCGTATTATTTTCACAACGTAAACTGTTAATATTGTCATTAATGTTGCTGGAAATACACGTGTCTGTACAGAACATTACGTTACACTGACGACAATATACTTAATAGACTATACGTGTGTGGATAACTTTGAAAGCATAACACGAGTGAGAAGGTGGGGACTGCAGCTGACTGCACGATGACGCTACTACTTCTAGACATTTAGCTATAACATAGCTGGCGAAACACAATGCAGCAAACGACCTACGCGCCTTCGTATCGTGCGTCACAGTTTTCACGTCTCGAACCGGTGGCATCCGTGTAGCGTATTTTTAACAGTAGACTGAACTAGGGCAGAGACGAGCTTTGCTTGCTTGCTACGGTCGTATATCCGAGCTGCTTCGCGTGTGCTGAAGCAGGCTAGACGGTGATGATGAACGAAAGAGCATTTTGAGTGGGTTACGTATAGGCCTATGCTGGAGAGCAGAGATGATGAAAGTTGAATCGAAGTGTGGCGTGAGGGCAGCAGCGACGTATATTTCCAAGAGTCGACAGCGCAGTGTCAATCTGACCATCGACAGACAGTGAAGAATCGTAGATGATTGATGAACGACGACAGAGAGACATGGGAGGACAGATGAGTGGAGTGAGTATAGACAGCTGCACGAGACAAACAGATTGATGGCAGGCATTCCAGGTCATGGAGCTGCTTAGAATCCGGTGAGTTCGGTGAACGTGGAGTCCAGCTCGACAGTGACCAGGCGGAACTTGTCGCGCTCGCCAACCAGCTCGTCTACAACACGCCACACAACGCAGCCGTGCAGGATACATGCTATTCTACACCGTGTCCGATAAACTGTACCGGTGTTCCTTGTGAATAACTGTGTAATGAATTCATTGCTGCAAATGGCCAAACTACGACTTTGCTTTTCCAAAGGTAGTGTATCAACAGTATTGAGATGAGGTGGGCAAAACTAGAGTCATCCGTGTCAAGTTTCGTAGCATGCCGAAAATTATTAAAATCGGCCAATGTTTCACCGAGTTATTCAAAGAATAACACAAACGTATCTCGAAAAACTAGTTTACCAGTATTATTTTTTGAATGACTCCGTGAAACATACTAGCCGATTTTGATAATTTTTGGCATGCAACATCACGAAGAAACTTGACGTAAGTCACTCGATCTAGTTTTTGCTCATGTCACCTTAATACAGTTGCTACACTACCTTGGGAAATGCAGAAGTTGCAGTTTGGCCGTTTACAACAATGAATTCATACGGGGTAGCGCATGCGTCGACTACTGCAATTACCGTTTTAATGTGGTCTTTACTGCAGACGACAAACAGTTGAGTAAGAGTTTAAGGCAGTTAAAAAGTTGCAGTTCACACAGGTTTCTAGAAGAATTTCCGCATAAAAATTGGGCGCGCAGTCGCGCACTAAAAATAACTAGGCCTACTTGCTTTCAGACATTGGCAAATGTGGAACTGCGAAAAAGAGTTAAGGCGCGTACAGAGCGACATAAGTGAACTGAACTGAATTGGCATGGGCTAGTTTTTGACGAACTAACCAATGTGCCAGGAGTTATGCATTACAGTAGGCACCGTCTAACGGCGTCGGTAGCCTACGTGACAGTGCCTATGTGACCAATAGGCTCGTCCAGCTTACCTTGTCAAAAACTAAACCGTGTCAGTTCAGGTCAGTTACGTCGCTCTGTACGCGCCTTTAAAGGCAATGTACGCACGCACGTTTGGCAACACGATTTTAAGGAGGGAAATAATGTTAAATAAATAACAGATTTTCAATCATTTCATGGTCTGGTAGTGATTTTCTGAGCAATTTTGTATTTTTGCAGGAAAATTTTCCGACGAAGACTTATTTGCCGACCGGCAGAAAATTAGTGAGGAAGGGAGCAAGGACATTATTGCCTCCCTGCTCGTCTATTTGTAAAAAGCGTAAAAAATCGACGTAAAATTTACGCTTTTACCCGTTGTGTTTCAGGTTTTACGCTTTTTAGCAGATGACACGAACGGCGAAGACGAAGACAGAGAAGACGACGCTTCTGAGCAAAAATTAAAAAAAGACGAACACGACGACAGATAATTTGAACGTTTTGCGTTACATAAATTTACGTTTTACTGAGTTAGTCATTTATGAGGACGCTGGCAGCGAAAACGTCAACGGATACAATGGCAAAACATTTGCAGTGACAATGGAATTCTGGCATCTGATCACTGTTTAACTGTGTTGTTTCAACGATGTTATTAAATTGGTGCTGTATAGCCGGAACATTTTTGAATGCTGAAAAATTGGTAGACGGTCATGTTAAAAAATCTGTAACTTCGTCGTTTTTCAACAAAGTCAAATTTTACTTGTCAAATAGATGTAGAAGGTTTTAGTGAATAAATCTGTAAAATTTCAAATTAACATTCCAAACGGTTGCCGAGAAAACAGCGAAAAACTGTAGGGGTCCACTTTTTGCCGCACCCTGTATACTATAGGTTTAGGCCTACTCTTCTTTGCACAAGTGAAGAAGTAAACAAGCGTTTGTGTGACAGCTAATTTTCTACTATGTAGTAGGCCTATGTACCTACAGCAGGCAGGAAAACAGGGAATGAAATGCTTTACGTAAAATTAAGTGAAATAGTAAAATAAACCACTTTCCAAGTTTCCATCCTCTGGTGAGTTCTTTGATAGACAGCGAACAGCATTGACAATTGAAAAATTCATCATACGCCCTAGCATACTCAAATCGTTAACTATGAGCCTATAAAGATATGCTTTTTAATACGTTTTTTACATTTTACGTTTTACGTCTTTTACCCACATCACGCTAACTTTTTAGGGGCCTAAGTTACGTAATTTTACGTTTTTTACCCATACCTTCCCTGCTCCCTTGTCTCGACGCTACTAATCACACTAACACTAGCTAATAGATAGAAGAAAAAATGCACAGGAAATTCTAGATCGATGGCCTAAATCTACGCTGTAGACTACCTTCGAGTTTGTCGACTTCCTTCTGCAGCTTGGTAACGTTGCGCTCGTACTCAGTGGCGCGATTTTCCGCCTGCCACAAAAATAAAACAGAACATTGTAGACGTGCATGTAAAAAAGCAATGGGCGTTATAGACCTACAGTGTGCTTACTGTTATGTATTGAGACTTGATAAGATTTCTCAAGTAAGCTGTTTTTCAAGTAAACGATAGCAAGGCGGCCGTTTGCACGTGGACCACCCGACAGCGTAGCCTGTACTGCCGGTACGTTAAAAACGTCGAGGATGACGAAGGAAAGTTCAGTCATTTTTTCGGATTCGACGGTCTATCATGTACTTTGTTACGCTGTGATTTAGCTCCGTGTTTTTACGCGCGACAGCAGAATGTTTCGCGCGTCTTATCCATGACCTGAGCGTCTGTCTGTCTGTCCGTCTGTCACACTACTGTACTGTATCAAAACGGTGCAAGCTAGGATCACCACATCTTCACTGTGGGTTGCCCCAAGAACTCTAGTTTTTTTGTGACGAACTTTGGCGCCGCTGAGTGAAGGGGTTCTCGTCAAAGAAGGGTACCCCCTCTAAAAGACGTTATTTTGCCACTATTGGCTCGTCTCATGTGAAAACGGTTGCAGATTATGTAGAGATATGTTGCTTATCATGACAAGCACTGGTCACGAGCTTTTTAGTTTTATCAACATCGATGACCTTGAATGACCTTGAATCCACAAAAGTGGGGTTATTGGCGAATTTTTCGCAATATTTGGTTGCAGCGCACATTTTAAAAGTGAATACGAAATTTTCAACATCAAACGTAGATTTTAGTAGTCTAAGTCCCGAGTCTCGACCCCCTAAGTTCAAGGAGGCCTGCGCACGCGAGCGTCAAAGAGTGGTACCCCTCTTTAAACTGTTTATTTTACCGATATTGGAGCGTCTAAAGGTGCGTTCTTACTGCGCGCGTTAACGTGCATCACGCGCGTTAATGCGCGTTCTAAACGCGGGGACCGTCTCAATTGAACTGGTTATGTATCCGCTCTTCTAGGGCTTAATTAAACAATCACTTGAGAATGATGGTCCCCGCGTTTAGCGCGCATTAACGCACGTCACGCGCGTTAACGCGTGCAGTGAGAACGCACTTTAACGTGAAAACAGTTGCAGATAGGCATAAACATGCTGCTTATCATAACAAGCACTGGCGACGAGCTTTTTCGTGGTATTAACATTGACGACCTTAAATGACTTTGAACCCCCAAAATAGGGTGTTTAATATTTTTTTGCGATTTTCGGCTGCGTTGAACACTTCAAGGCAAAAAAAAACAAAAAAACACATAAAAAACATTAAACTACATTTGGCAGAAATTAGCACAATAACGTTAAAAACAAAAACCTTGCCGATGAGAAATGCATCATATTTGTAATTTTGTAGGGCCTACGTTTATGTTTTAATAAGAACAAAAACGCAACATTAAAAATAGGACAAAAACATTTTAAAAATAAAAAAACATTAAAATATTTTTAAAACAACATTGAAAACATGTTTTAAAAACTTTTATAAAAAACATTTTTAAAATGTTTTTACATCTAGGTCTTAGGTCTATGCTTTAAGGGTGAATTGCGACGAAATGGCTGGAGATAGATTAAGACAGTGTGCGAACAGAAACTGCTAAAGCTGTCGCACGTCTCATGAGCTTTGCTCAAATTACTTGTTATTTCTCAGTCTTAGTAGCATTTGTAGCTACTAGGTCTATATTTTGTCGACCATGCATTCGACTAACCCCCAGCGGGGTTCGCGGCGAAGCCCTAACCCTAAATGCATTTTGATAAACCGCATGCGCAATTTTTAAGCTACTGAAAAAACGTGGCTACGCATCTTGGGAGGGAGTGCACCTGCAGTCTGGCACCAAATGATAGCCTACGCCACTGCTAGTGCCTATTATTTCACGAGTCAGGGCACGCTTAGGTGTGAAATGGCTAGGGTACTTTCAAGTTGACTGCTGATGTGCATGGCCAGTGACAGAATTGAAAATTGGTAAATTAATATTTGCCGAAGACATGACTGTATGAAAGTCAGGGACTTACTTTTTATGGACCACCCAGTGCATAATTATATCATTGTACTTACGTCCTTGAGTCTCTCCGTCAGACTCTGAATCATCATCTCAAAGCTCTCTTGTCTCAACGCCGCCTGCAAACATTCAAGTGAAATAGAAAATATCACATCACAATTTCACAGAAAAATGATCACAAATTGACAGCGCACAAACTATTATCATTGTCATCGTAATTTGCAGTAATTCACGTCAACAGACAGCGACTAAAAGGCAAGAACATTTTACAACGTAGAATGTACATGTACAATATAGAAAATGATGCGTTCAACCTCACTGGCACAAATTATAAATCATAACATAGTAAAATAGCAAACTAGCAATCAAAACCATACATGTATAAAGATTATACTATGGAAGATGTTGATCACGATGGGTTCGGATCTTTTTAGGGGGCACGCACGGGACCGACGCTTTCTTTATTGGTGAAAATTTCGTATTTTTAGCTATAACTAAAGATAAAAACCCCGTTTTTCACGGCAGCCTACATACAAACTCAAATAGATTAGTGTCACATAAGGTTTCGTTAATTCTGCAGTTTGATCGATAAACGAGTTCACAGGAGCATGTGCGATAAGCGGAGCTCTTACTTCTTGTTCGGCAATCTCAAGCGACTTCATGTTGTTGCCGACGATCTTCAACTCTTCTTCCAGCTCAATGATTTTGCTACGCACAACCACACCATACTTTTTAGACAGAATCGCTCTTGCAGCGCACGTGATTCTGCATAGGCTAAGCCTGTACACATTTTATTTTCTCTGTAGCGTCGTCACTCTGTCTGTCGTCTGTCAAATTCGCGCACCTGCTATATGGGGCCTGCTTAAAAGATTCGACGGATTTAGATGCTGTTTGTAAAGACGACTCATTGTGTTAAACGGTTCCTGGCATTCAGCGTGAGGGGAGATTTGAAAGTTAGCCCCCTCTCCCTCTCCACCCAAAAAAACACGCAGTTGCAAATTGCAGCAAAACCGTTAGACCTACGATGTCACCGAACGGAGTTAGGTAAACCAGACTTTACACAACCACTCGGCTTTTTGCCAAATCACTTAGGTCCTTGTGATCTTCCGTACACCGGTATGGTACAGCTACACTGTAGTTTCCAATTCAATGGGTCGTGAGAATAACTAAATGAAACAGTTGTAAAAAAATAATTACGCAAATTGCGTAAAAACAGTGATACGCTTGCGTGCGAAAAATGAAGAAAAATACTTACGCTTCGGCAGTGTCGACTCGAGATTCTGATCTCTCCAGGTCGACTTCTGTGATGGCCAGCTTCCTCGCCGTCTGTACGTATACCGCAATCACGTGCTTTCAGTGCAGTATGGTTTTGATTTTTGCGATTTTCTCATGATATGAAAAACTTGAATGGCATACAGTAAACTATAGTCAATAGTGTTGCAACTTTATCCGGAGGTCGACATCAGAAAGGCCACAGTGGCTTACAAAAAGTCAGCCAATTCACAAAAGTTCACTGTTCACTTTTTAAAAATTGAAACCCAGCGTAGAAGAAAATAAACCGGTTTGTACTTGTGGTCATTCTGTCTGTGGTATCTACCGTGTTTTTTGGTAAACAAAGATTGATACAAGTAATTTGAGCAAAGCTCATGAGACGCGCGAGAGCCTTAACAGTTCCTGTTCGCAGGTTGTCTTTGTCTATCTCCAGCCATTTTACGCAATACTCTATGTGTGCCTCGCAGCCGAAAATCGCAAAAAACACTAAAAACCCCTATTTTAGGGGTTCAAGGTCATTGAAGGTCATTGACGTTGGCGCCATTAAAAAGCGTGTCACTAGTGCTCGTTATGATAAGCTTAGGCGGATTTAGGGAGGAGGCCAAAGGGGCCATGCCCCCCAAGATGCCAAAGTCGCTTTTTTGCCTAGCATATGCAGTACATTTCTGCAGTAAAACTAATTAAATTTATACTCAATGTATGCATTTTTAGGGGGTTTTCATGCCAAAAAATGTTTGCTTCCGGGGCTGCGCCCCGGCGACAGGCTTCTTTCCAAGAAGTCTACCTTTGTTTTCGGCTTACGGCCACAATTTTTGGCCCTTGGGGGCTAGTTCGCCTTTTGTTACTCCAATTTCTGGCTATGCCTACGTAAAAGTAAGTAACAATAAACAATAAATAACGCCAGGGGAGTTTAAACCATATAAACCTATAAAGCAAACGCTACAAAAAAAACCAAGAAAGGTTTTTTTGCAAAATTGGGGGAGTTGAATATTATTATTATTTTGCATTTTCCACAATATTTGCGATATCTTGCAACTAGAAGGGTTCTGTGACGATTAGAATGCACTAAATTAGTTTTCGCCAGGGCTCCTTCCCAGACCCCACTGGAGGAGCTCATGACGCTCCCCCAGAGTCCCTAGTCGGCTGGGGAGAGAGATACTTTGTCCTATTTCCCTCCCCGTCGACGCCTGCGGCGCCTCACTTTTGAGTTTGGGGAAATTGCTCTAAGGACTTAAAAGTATAGACGCCCTTGAATAACGCTTTATATCGCATGCAAGTCAATCTCAATGGCAGTCTTTATATTACTGCTGTATTTCTATACTGTTATGGTTATGCAAAAAAAACGAAATTTAGCAC
>Ga0209367_1013754_pt1 | contig 10372 bp, 6 predicted proteins | sample WorMetLIZISLAND2_FD_187412 | JGI IMG/M metagenome (GOLD analysis project Ga0209367, IMG submission 187412) | Marine gutless worms symbiont microbial communities from Max Planck institute for Marine Microbiology, Germany - Olavius geniculatus... ...
TCTCTCATTTCATTTTTCTTTTAAACAATTCAGTTCTTTTTAGTTTATGTGCTAGATTAAACTGACAGTGTGTTTGTCAGTTTTTGAGTGCAAATTTTTCATTGTATTGTATTGTATTGTATTGTACGGCTGGCACCGTGTACAACGCATCACCTCTGCCACTGCCGCTGCTGCCACTGGCCATTCTCTGCCAATTATACAATTAGTTCTGACTATATAGGCCTAGTAAAATTATACGAACTACCTTCTTTTTATGCGGCCACGTTAATAGCCGCAGTATAGCCTACGTGTCTTGTTCGTCCGTTTGTCTGTCTCTCCTGCCGTACCGAAAACAGTACATCACGTCAAGATGCTACAGTTCTTGCATTAAAAATGCAACCGATTCAAAAATCGAGTCTTCACGCAACCACTAATGTCGATCCACCCAGAAGACTGTATTGGTGCAGAAAAAAGGCCTACAATTTCATTAGGCCTCTTTGGAGTGTACACTATAACACTGCGTTTATGAATTTTTATGCGTTTGGTAATGTGACAAAGCAAATAGACCTATAACTTACGCTGCACGTCGGCGTAAATTCTTCTCTTCTAATTTCAGCCGCTCACACTGCGAGTTACGTCGCCTGAGAAACTAGTTCAAAGATGGTTAGTTTCAGGCCCTACGACTTGACAGCGCTATACAAATGTGACTCTGTGCTTATGGCCTATTCGTGTCACGTAGACCTAATGTTTGTTGTTCGACGCATCAGACGCAACGCCACAGTAGCACTGTACATTCTACCTTGCATGTATGTACCCGGTACAGGCAGCTTGTTGCAGCCTAGGCTGTATAGACTCGTAAATCACAATGACATAGGTTAACAAGAAATTTGAACTAATGCTCACGAAACGCGCGAAAGCCTATAGCAGTTCCTGTTCGAAAACTGTCAGTATATCTCCAGCCATTTCGTTGCAGTTCATTCATGGAGTGCGCTGCAGCCGAAGATCGCAAAAGTCGATAAAATAACCCTTATTTTGGAAGTTCGGGGTCTTTCAAAGTCATCGATGTTGATACAACTGAAAAGCTCGTCATTAGTGCTTGTTGTGACAGGCAGCACGCCCATGCCTATCTGCAACCGTTTTCACGAAAGACTGGTCAATAACGGTAAAATAACGACTTTTACGGGGGTACCGCCAAAGCATGGTACCGCTCTTTGATGCCGTCGTGCGCAGGTCTCCTTAAACCTAGAAAATCGGGACTTGGACCGTCGAAATCTACGTTCAATGCTAAAAATTTCATGCACAGCTTCTCCATGTCTATATCAATTGATTTCGGCCCAATTCGCTCCTGAATACTATGTCGCAGCCCGAAATCCATAAACCCCCTATTTTGGCGTTCAAGGTCATCCAAGGTCATTGAATTCGGCGCCAATCGAAAACCAGTGTACGATGACTTCCTATTGGTGATTAATAGTTACCTATAGGCCATATCTCGAACCGTTATTGAGATACAGCGACTTATATTGGCTAAAAATCACAAATTTTTCTTACCCCCTCTCATTTAGCGCCCTCGTTTGGGTTGACCCCCTCCGAATTTATGAAAAAGCTTTACGGTTCCTGAAACTAGAGTCTTCCAGGCAGCCGATGGTGGAGATTTGGTGATCCTAGCTTGTACCGCTTTTGACTTCATCCACCCGTGTGACGGACGGACAGACGGATGATTAATATAGTAACATAGGCCTAGGCCTATCTCGCACCGTTAGGGGCCTACTTAGATAGGCTATTGGCTGATAATCACAAATTTTTCCCACAACCTCTCATTAGCGCCCTCGTTCTAGCCCTCGTTCGGGGTAACCCTCATCGAATTTATGGAAAAGCTTTACAGTTCCGGAAACTAGAGTCTTCCAGGCAGCCAACGGCGAAGATTTGGTGATCATAGCTTGCACCGTTTATGACTGCTCCATCCGTGTGATAGACGGACAGACAGACGGATAGACAGAAATCACCGAATTGCGCTGCTTTCGGTACGCAAGCTCAACGCTGTCGCATCACACGTACATGGGAAAACTACCAAATGCGTGAAGTTGTTATGGACTCCAAGTCGCGACCCTTCCGTGAGGAGCCAGAGACACTTCTCTATTTTAATTAGCACCTAGTTTTGCACCGGGACATCGTTCATAATTTTTCTTTATGCACTCAGCACTGCCGGCATGTCCACAACCACTACTGGTCAGGAGTCTTCAACTTGTTGAAGTTTGACCATACGCCGAAGAAGAAGAAGAGGTATGGAGACCCCATGCATGGAGGGAGGATCAAGCCAGAGCAAAGCATTGCTAAATCGACCTGAAGTCGCAAAAGATAAAAGACTTCCAATGCTTATTGTAGGCCTATGCTGAACATCGGCCAATTAGCCAAGTAATCTAAGCAATGCTTAGGCCTACGTGACGCGCGACAGCATCTGTGCTCCAACCTCAGGAATCAGCACGTTCAATATGAAATAATTATGCGTTTTGAAACGATACCCAAATTTGATGCCTCCGTCTGGAAGACTCTTTGAACGCAAAAGATCGAAACTCAAAGACGGTTAAAATTTGCATTGTGTGATAAAAATTTCACATGCAGTCTATCTCCAGTAATTTCGATGCAACCAGTGGCGCCGCCAGAAGTGTCAATTGGAGGATCTCGTCTCCTCTTCCCTCCCCTGCTCTTTTCCCTTTCGTCCCTCCCTCCCTTTTCTTCCACTCTATCCCTTCCCCTATTTTTCCGTTTTCCTCTCTTCTCCTTTCCCTTAGAAGTAGGACCCCCTATAACTAACAGCGCTGTGAGCTCCCCCAGCAAGGTCTGGAGCGGAGCCCCAGACGAAATCAAATTTGGTGCATTTTAGCTTAAAAAATAAGATGTGGTGGCAACTGGCAACAACTTTCATTATTTTGTCGAGAATAAAGTACAGTTTAAATGTATGCTTACATGTGTGTCTTGTCTGTAAGATCAAGGGGCCAGCCCCCTATTGTCTACGCCACTGGGTGCAACACATTGTTGAAATTTGCGTTGACGCCTAAAATCGCAAAAAACACTAAAACGCACTTTTTAAATTTCAAAGTCGATCAAGGTCATCAATGTTGTTACCTTTTAAAAGCTTAACAACAGTGCTTGTTAAGGTAGGCGGCAAATCTAAGTTCATCTGCAATCACGCTATATTAGTGGATATTAGCAGAAATCGTGCATATTTGAGTTTTGACGCAACGGTAGGCTACGGACAACTTCCTAAACGCAGAACGCCAAAATATAAAGTGCTAAAATCTGCGTTAAATGCTGAAAATTCCATGCGCAGGTTGTCCATCTTCAGCCACTTCGTCGCAATTCACTCTGTAAATGTGCGCCAACACCGTTAAACTTCGTACTTTTGGAGAGAAGATCGTTCAAGGTCATCGACGTTAATACTCCTGGAAAGCTCGTCACCAGTGCTTGTTATGATAAGCAGCAAGTCTGTGCCCACCTGCAACCGTTTTAACGTTAGACGAACCAATAGCGGTAAAATAACGAGTTCTTAGGGTGTACTCCTTTGGCGCCCTCGTTCAAGAATATCTTCACCCAATGGCACAAAAAACTAGAGTCTCTATGTTAGCCCCCAGTAAAGATTTCCTATTCGAACTTGCGCCCTTTTGAATTTTGATAGAGTTGCAAAGTGTGAAAAACACACAGACACCTCTACGACAGCTAAGACGCGTTTAGCATAGCTGTCGTACGTTAACAAGCGTTACACTACTGCAGTATTTAGTGAAGTATAAATGTGAGAAAATCAGCGCATGACGTCGTACTGGCTATTGTGCGATCCACAGCAATGACTTGATTGTTTAGTTCAAATCGTTCGTTTAATAACGTATTTCCACGTACGCAAATCACGTGGTAAATTGCAACGAACAGGGCGCCTAATAAAAATCTTCATTCGCCCTGTAATAGGAGCAACGGAAAATTTCAAGTGTGGTGGGATTTTAACTGATTACATAATTACTAGCCACTTTCATCGCACACGTTTTTTTTCTAGGAGACTTATGTTTGCATCTTGGTGCTGGGATTTACTTATTGACGCGCTACTGCTACGTTGTATGGAGTCCTTGGCATCGCTGTCGTCTGTCTGTAACGGATGACATGCATTGTGGCTAAGAGTTAGGTCTTAGAAAAAAAATTACAAATTAGAAATTAGAAAAAAATTAGTCATGTGTCTTAAACACATATATGCAAAATTTCAGCGGTCCAGTGGAAGAGGAACTTTTTTTAAATTAGGGGTTAAATGTAGGGGTAGGAAAAATGTGCGCTTTCCAACGTTAAACTGGCCATATCTTGGAAACGGTGAGAGAAAAGGCCAAGGTTACTATTAAGTCACTAATAGGCAGTGGCATACGCCCTTTCAAATAAAATGAAAATCATCGACCTTGGACAATTTTGAAGGTCAGTACTGCTATAGCACATCTTCTCTAGTGACAGCTGGGCTTTCTTGTAACTTTTGTCACATGGGCGACAAACAGTAAACAAATTGTGCAAATCCAACATCACTGATGGAAACTACACAACATGTGCATCAGTGTCGACAGTACTGCTGTAAAAATTTAGCCCCATAATTCCTAATAATTCTATTTTGGAAAAAATGATGAAATGCTATTACAGAATTAACGTGGTAAACCAGTCTGCCTCCAAAAATCACAGAAGAAAAATTTATCTTGTCAAACAAATACAGAATTAACAACACAATAGAAATCAACCATGTCATGCTGCCATTACTGTCGGCCATCTTTAGCAGACAAACACATGCAGTTCACATTAATATACACATCAATGTGCACAAAAAATAGGAATATGTAGTGAAATGTGCAAAATAAACACAACACCACACAATATCATTAAGACGGATAAGGCCAATACACTTTGTAAACAACTAGTGAAACAAACAGCTTCAGTACATGTATACTGAAATATTCTTTATAGATAACACTACACAATGAATGATATACACAATAACGCATTCTATGCATAGTATCACGAAGTAACAGCATACGATAGATAGTGTCAATACAAGAGCTGACTAGTCACTATGCAATACCAAACAGTAATAAAAAATACAGAAAAGTATTACAGAATCATGGCAGTGATTTAATACAGCAGAAATATGCTAAATCTTTGGTGTCCTGTTGCAGAAATGGAACACAGTTGCATGCATGATACTTCAACTAAAAAGAAAGATCTCTTATAACACTGTGTCACTTCGACAGCTATGTGGTGCCACATCGAAAGTAACACCATGCTGGATAATTTTTTTCGAGCGCCATTCCCGATAATAACAATAATAATAACAAGCACTAAAGTAATTTGGCAAAAGGTGGAACTGCTGTGGTAAGCCTAGCCAAATACTCATTTGTATTCACCAGATGGCAGCAGGACACTGATGGTTTAAAACAATTTGCAATTGCATCATGGTTCCTACTACTCTGCAGAATTGATTTTTCCTGACTTAACAGGACAAAGTGAATCATTTTCCCTGACTAATCTGTTCACGAGAAATATCAGTGTCGGTTTTCAATCGCTTGCAATCACACTAGAAACAAGAGCAGAGGAACAAATTTAAAAGTAAAGATACAAATAATCTGCAAGCGAAGCGAGTAGAAAAATTTGGAACTGTTGTACACAATCTGTGTACAACAGTTCAAATTTTTTTGTGTGCATCGTTGTTAACCTTTGCACACTGGTACTCTGATTTTCCCTGACTGTAGGAACCATGTGCATGTTTTGGCCAAATCACCCATTCCTTAGGGTCAGTGACCCCATCTAACACAATGTATCCTTGGACCCCACATGGCATGTAAATCCACTGAATGGCTTAGGCAGCAGACACGAATGTGACAGACAGCAGGGTTGGAAAATATCGCAATATATTCAAAAAATTAAAAATATCATGATATTTTCGATATTTATCCACTGATGTGTTTAAATTACATTCTACTAAACAATACGTTAATATATGTTGTGTATGAATGATATACTTATACAAAGCATTTGTATGACAAAAATTGTTTTTCTTTTATTAATATCAGCATCATTTTATTATGACACAGGATATTTGTTTGGCAGCCGGATAAACAGCCACATTGTCCGATAAGTAGCCAGTCCTGGCCGGCCCAGCTATTTATCTGGCAGCCATCTTGGGTGGCCTTACCGCCTTAGTGTGCTCTGAGGTACCGGTTAGGATCATGTCTCCGTGGTGGTACAGTGACTTATTGGGCACACTAAAACAGTCTGCTGTGACAAATGGTGTGCGCACGTGCATGGGTGATAATAGGAAAATTAGCCATGTTCACCACCAGATGTATGTACATATCAAATGGCTGCTGTTATTGACTCCCTGGCTTACTGACTAGTCAAACTTCAAACACAAATACAAATTGCAGGTAGGCCCTGCGAGTTGAGTATATGCAGATAACCAAGCTTACATTTTATACTACACAGTGTTTACTCACAAATTTCAGCCAAAAACATAGTTATACGGAGTAATTTGCAAAAAAAAATTAAAAGTTTTACCATAAAATAATCAACCAAGGATGTGACGAACAAGAATTGCATTTAGTACCATGGTGTGTTGCAGCAGTGCTAATGCTAATTTGCTAATAACTCATTGAGATACAAGCCCATCAAGAGCCACAGCAGGGGTGAGAAACATTCTCGTGGGACCCCCATTTTTGTGGGGCCCCTCTGAGGAGAAAATTTCTAAATTTTTCTTTTTAAAATGGTGCACTTGGGTGTATTTTATCTTTCTGAGTGACAGCAGGGCCCCCAAATGTCGCGGGACCCGGGGTAGCTTACTCCCCCTCTCAACAGGCCTGTTGATATAGACCTACCATGGACAATTTAACCAAGCAGTTAAAGCTACTTCTTTTAATTTACTATTGCAGACCATTCTAATTTAGCATGGAGTTATGCTGACTGAGTGGACTGGATATACAATACATTTGCAAGAGATATTTCAGAATATTGGATGATCTGTCAATAAAAATAAATCAGATTCATTATTTTCGACATGACATATGTTCGATATTTTCGACGTCAAAAATATCAGATATATATTGGATATATATCAGTGATATATATCATGGATATATGATGACAACCCTGGCAGAGAGGAAGCCCACACTAGGAGAAATGTGCAGGAATAGGTGGAATCGCTTGCACTGCAGCAGCAATTTCACCAAATAAGAATAAATTATAATTACAGAAAGAATGCTACGACACACCTTGGCAATTTAACACAAAGAAACAGTCTGAGCTTAGGTATGCAAGCTGTATCCACAACTAAGCATTCGATGCAAGCTTTATTAGTAAATTCTGACCACCATGTTACTTGTGATGTGTCACTGTGCATGGTAACAACTGTTGATTTGGGTGGGTCCAAACTCACATCCCAAACTTTGTTTTTAGTGGAACAAAGTCCACTGGACATATTTCAGTTTTGCTAAACATGTGGTAACATTACATTAGTCTTCTGATTTTGGATATCTCCATCCGTTCCGAAGATATTCACGGTCAAAGTCTGATGTCATCCGATATTGTGCCAAATTTTGCACAATTTTGGCCCCAGATTTTTTGGTGGAAGGTCCCCAATATTTTAGACCTACTTTACAAAAATTCAGCATACTTCTGACCAAAATTTTGTGCCAACTGGCCAATGGAGCTTGGAGATCTCATGGAAAATAAAAGAATTAAAAAAACATCAACAGTAATGCAATAATGAGACCAAAAGAAACTACTGTTCTGAATGGCCTAAGAATGCCATCACAGTGTGCTAACAAGATATGTGGCCGTCTATCCAGTTGGTGAGCATCTCAGGCAGTATACTAGGTCAATGCACAGACTGTGATTTTGTGAGATATGCATCATTTTCCTGAGATTAATGACTTCCCGAGACTTGTAAACTGAAAATTAGCACATTGGTTATTTCTGTCCTAAGGGAAGCAGTGATATTTGACTTAAGTCAAAGTCAAGCCAAATGAATTATGTGACTTAAAGTCAAATTCAAATGATTTTAACGCTACAAAGTCAAAGTTAAATGAATTTTAGCCCATTTGACTTAGGATGTCAGACTTTAAAGCAACTGAAATGCAGTTTAGGCTAAGCCAATAGATTTATTTAAAAAATGCAGTCAGATTTGCACTTACACACTATCACTTACATTGTTGATTAACTTGTTGACTTCTCTAAAGTGACAAAATTGCATAACATTCAAAAATGCATACAATTAAATTGTATGAAAACTGATTGATAACAATCTCTCCACGAGCATGGTTTAGTTAAACAATGATGTATTAGTCATGATGTTAATGTTGATCTACTTGACTTACCGTGTAAATTGACTTGATCAGTTATCATGAACAGTAGTGTGAAATGTCACGTGCAAAATTTTATGTAATTTAGTTGTATTCAAAGCAAATCACTTAATGAACTAAAAGTTTATCACTTAACAAAAAATATTTTAGATTGTGACCAATCTAATGTACTCCTCGCGCGCATTATTTTCTTTTGTATTCTTTTAACTGCTGTTTAGTTCCTTTCTTTTCACACCGCAAATAGCGGTGCAGACAGCATCACCTAGCCGACAGCATCAACCATGCAACTGACGTCATCACATCACGTGACCCCCAAAAGATCAAACTCGTGACCCCATTATCTTTGAAATGCCATACCTCCAAAGCGGTGCTAGATAGATGCATGGTCTTGTCCATAGTGACCATGCGTCTATCTAGCACCGTTACGGAGATATGGCGCCTTAAAGATAATGGGGTCACAAGTTTGACCTTTTGGGGTCATGTGACGTCATCGGTAACGTGACCATTCGACTCCCGGAGGTGGACTTTCTATGGGTGGTCCATAGTGACCATGTGTCTATCTAGCACCATTATGTAGATATGACCGTTTGAAGTTCTTCCAAGAAAGCTTTTCCAGGAACAGAGGTCGGTCGTTGGTCGGTCCTAAATATTACACTGATCTTATATACTCCTCTTCGCTACATTAGGAACGTAGCGCGCAAGGAGTAATGACTACTTTACCAGTTTAGCTCCTGGCTCATTCACCTGAATGATCCATCTAGCTGATTTGTCATGTGTGAATTGGAACATAAACAGTCAGACACCAGTTAGAAGTCTGCATGGTACAGACTATCAGATGGTCAGACAGATGGCAAGAGCTATTTTGATAGATGGCCCAGATTCAGATGGCTACATGATAATCCTGTAGGTCAAAAATATTTTTAAAAATTTCAGTATCACACAACTAAACAAAATAAATCAAACAAAAACATGGACAACAAAGTTTTATGCTGGAAATAAAATGTAATAACCAAATCGCAGTCAAATGCAGGAATGAAGTTTCTGCAACAGTTTGATATATCAAAAAAATGTTTGGCATTAAAGTTAAAAGTTTTCACATGGCCATATGACAATCACATAAACCTGAACAACAATGTTATAGAATATGGTTGAAAAACGTGCAAGGTCCATGAAAAACGAGTGGCCAATCAGAGTAACAATTATGTGATCTTCGGCTTGGGTGGTTCATAAGAGAGAAGGTACTTCAGTGCAAATAATCCATAAAAAGCCGTAACAATTCCCCACTTTGTCACCTGGTCACTCATCAGATTCTTTGACCTGGTACAGCAAACAACTTGTTTAGTATGTCAATCGTTCAATCAACATGTAAACCAAGTAAGCATGTTCCACAGTTCCATATAAACCCTGAGAGACAAGAGTCAACATTTTTATATCAATGCCAGCAATACCAGTCTCCTAGTGGTATTCGAGATATTGTTTATGATGCATTTGCTGGTTTGTGCATTGGTGGAACGCGAGTAGGTTCTAGTTTGTCATCTCTATTGTTATTTAAGTGTTTGTATTGGACATTTAGTTTGTAGTTTTTTTCTTTTTCTTTTTTTTTGTCCCTGTCTATCTTTTCTGTTGTTCTTGTCTGCTCTTGTGGCAAATAAACGTATATATATGTATATATATACATATATATACACACACACACTGTGTCCCAAAAAAAACATCCCCGACATTTTCGACTGTAACTTGAAAACCAATTATCAGATTTTGATAATTTTTGGTACAAATATTTCTGACACAACTTGCCATCATATGACTGTTTAGTTTCCCACCTCTCCTATGTATGCTTCTGCACTACCTAGGGAAAGCAGATCAAGCAAAATATGTGTTGAAATAAACAGAACATCTGAAAAAACATTCCCGACGTTATCGATCGTAACTTGAATAAAGATTAGCAGAGTTTAATAATATTTGACAGAAATATTTCTGACACAACTGGCTATTAAATAGGTATTTTATTTTCCACCTCACCCAAC
>Ga0209367_1013755_pt1 | contig 10372 bp, 9 predicted proteins | sample WorMetLIZISLAND2_FD_187412 | JGI IMG/M metagenome (GOLD analysis project Ga0209367, IMG submission 187412) | Marine gutless worms symbiont microbial communities from Max Planck institute for Marine Microbiology, Germany - Olavius geniculatus... ...
ACGGTGCCAAATTTTATCTCAATCAGATCAGGGGTTTTGATTCTGTGGGGGGTCGAATTTTTGGCTTTCCCATAAGAAAGAGAAGTCGCCGTTAACACAGGGCTTGAACTACCGTTCAGCCTGTGATCCTCAGAATTCATCGCTAGGCGTATTGATATCTTGGACTGAATGGTTTCTTGTGTTCTGCAGTAAACCTACACGGTGTTTCACAAGTAATTTGAGCAAAGCTCACGAGACGCGCGAAAGCCTGTAGCAGTTCCTGTTCGCAGGTAATCGTTGTCTATCTCCATCCATTTCGTTGTAATTCACTCTTTTGCAGCCAAAAATCGCCAAAAAATCACGTTACATCAATATTTTTAGGGTTCAAGGTCATTCAAGGTCATCGACGTTGATAAATTTAAAAAGCCTGTCACCAGTGCTTGTTATGATAAGCAGCATGTATGTACCTGTCTGCAACCGTTTTCACATTATTCGAGCCAATAAAGGCAAAATGACGTCTTTTTAGGGGAGTACCCCTCTTCGACGCCCTCGTTCGAGGGGAACCCCTGCACCCAGTGGCACGAAATTTTGTCACGATAAACTAGAGACCTTGGGGCAGCCCACAGTGAAGATTTCGTGATCCTAGCTTGCACCGTTTTGATACAGCTCATGAGTGTGACAGACAGACGGACAGACAGACAGACGCCCAGACGATGGCAAAGACGCGCGAAGCATTCTGCTTTCGCGCATAATAAAAGAACCCTTTTTTGTTTTTTTTCATAATTCACTCAAACGATGATCAATTTGCATGAAATTTTTACCAGTTGTAGCTGAAGAAATGCTAATTAAAAATATTTCAACAAAATATGCCAGTTGATTAAATATTCTTTGCTATTCGTTACGCAACGCTGACTTTATAGTATTGTGAAGTTGTTGGCTAACAAACGATTCTAAAGGGCTACTTTTCATTGTCTGTCTCCTGTTCTGCATCTTGTCTGTTCGAGTGTCTGTCTGTCTCTGTCTGTTTGTTACCAAAGTGTCTTTGGTGAATAAAGATTGTTATAATGTGTCACGGGTACAAGCTTGCTAGTTTCAACTGGTGCTGTCAGTTGCAACACTGCTTCAATGGTGAACTCAATCTGTTTCGCTGATGAAGAATGTTCACTGTGTCGGTACTAAGCAACATGGGATCATGAAATCAGGCGTCTTGTGATTCAAAAACGCAACCATTTTGCAAGCTCAGTGTGCTAGTGCACTGTCTTGCTTGAACATGTGAAAGTCCAACTGTCCCCACAGACACATAAATGTGATTGTTTTGCATAGTTTTGTGGCTGCAACTGTAAAACATCAAGAATTTGTCATGAAGAAACCAGATTTTTTACCATCAGAACAGGGTAGCAACTGACAACACCAGTTGAGACTAGCAAACTGGTACCCGTGACACATTATGACATCAATGTTACGTCACGATTAGCAAAGAATATTTAATCAACTGCCATATTTTGCTGCAATATTTTGAACTAGTATTTCTTCAGCTACAACTGTTAAAAATTTCATTTAAATTGATCATCATTTGAGTGAATTATGAAAGAAAGAAAAAGGGGTCCTTTTTATGAAACACCGTGTATAGCCATGAGTGCATTGTTGCTGTAGATTGCAGTGATAGGCATGGCACGGAATTGGCACCACATGATACAACGGGCCTCACAAATTTACTTCAGGGGATCAGCCTAACCTGGTGTAACTCTGAGAGATAGTCCCGTTACAGTATACAAACCTTATTTGTATGTGACCGTTGAGAGATTGACATAGCTTGCCGCCATACAACGAGGCCTGCACTTTGTTGTGCAATTTTTAATGCATACCAGTGCTATGGCCAATACTGTTGGCATTAAGCGGAGGCCTGATATCATGGTTTATATAGCTGAATTTTACCAGATATATTGTTATTTGTGTAAAAAAGCTGTTCCATTTGTTAAAAATGGTACTGTGATCAGTGTATTTAGATGTGTATTGCTGCAACAGTTGTTTTTTTCTACCACTGCAAGTTGTCAAAAGAACCCTACTGACTTGTTTTTATAATTGTGAAACTGTAATTGTATTATTGTAAGCTTACCTAATTGTAATTTAGTAGTTGTGGGGCTGGGTCAGAGGGGAATGCAGAAAGCTTTGGGCTGACCCATGTGGATAATAGGTATTGTGATCAGTGGAGGCTGAAAATTGGGGCGGGGGCGGGAAGCACTAAGCCAGGTTTTTCTGGAAATGGCCTTTACAACGATGTGTTATTCCTGTATTGTTTCCGTTGATACTGCGTTGTTGGATTTTTTGTGTTTACCGTATACAAGATATTTTGTGCAGCCAGACTGCATTGGCTACCGGTACTTTCAGTTTTGTAGTACCCATTAGCAGAGCTGGGCAAATTACTAGCTCAAATGAAATTTAATTAAAAATTACAATTTACTGACATGGACGTAATTAAAATTACAAATTACTTTGGAGTCAGAATTCAAATTACAAATTACGTAATTTCAAATTACTTCAATTACAAATTACATGCAATTGCTGGTCTTGTGTTCCAATTAATGCTATAAATGATAAATACATTCATAAGTCCAGCAGACTAGCTTTAGTACAAATTACATGTCCATGTAATTGAATTGCAAATTACATCAAAACAAATGTATTTAATTACACATTACAATTGTAATTTGTAATTGAATTATGTAATTGAATTACATGTAATTTCATTACTGCCCAGCTTTGCCCATTAGAATTTGCGTGTTGTGTGTATTTTGTTATGAACTTGAATTGATTTTTTCTTGTTCTTTTTCAGTGGTGTTGTTTGATTTTCAGGATTCTTCCTTCATTTAAGAACATTCCATGTTTAGAATTAGTGAATTAGTGATGTCCTGTGGACAAATACAGGGACTAGATTGTTTTTGTATATATTATGTTGTTTTTTGATGTTCGAAGACAAATATGGCATTTTATGGCATTTTTACGCGCGACAGCAGAATGCTTCGCACGTCTTAGCTATGGCCTGAGCGTCTGTCTGTCCGTCCGTCACACATCTGCAGCTGTATGTCAAGCTAAGGTCACAAAATCTTCACTGTGGGATGCCACGATGACTCTAGTTTTTTGTGACAAAATTTCATGCCGCTGCGTTAGAAGTTTCCCCCCAAACGGAAACACGAAAGAGGGGTACTCCCCTAAAATGTCCTTATTTTACCGCTGTTGGCTCATATAGCGTGAAAACGGTTACAGATAGGCACAGAAATGCTGCTTGTCATAACAAGCACTAGTGACGAACTTTTTAGTGGTATTAACAGCGATGATCTTGGATGACCTTAGACCTCCAAAATAGGGGGGTTTTAGTGTTTTTGCGATTTTCGGCTGCGAAGCATGCATAAAAAGTGAACTGTAACGAAATGGCTGGAGATAGACCAAGACTACGTGCAGACAAGAACTGCTAAAGCTGTCGCGCGTCTCATGAGCTCTGCTCAAATTACTTGTTTGATTTCACTGTGCCTGTATGCCATGCAAAGTCTGTTCTGTTGAATGTCCTCAAATAAACGGCATTCTGTGATTAATGACTGGCTGGACGATAACAGGAAAGATTTTTACGTGCGACAGCAGAATCCTTCGCGCGTCTTAGCCATCGTCTAGGCGTCTGTCCGTCCGTCTATTACACTCGTGATCTGTATCAAAACGGTGCAAGATAGGATCACGAAATCTTCACTGTAGGCTGCCCCAGGGACTCTGGTTTATCGTGACAAAATTTCGTGCCCGTGCTTGCAGGGGTTCCTCTTGAACGAGGGCGTCAAATAAGGGTACTCCCCTAAAAAGACGTCATTTTGCCGTTATTTGCTCGTATGGTGTGAAAACGGTTGCAGATAAGTACAGACATGCTGCTTATCATAACAAGCACCGGTGTCGGGCTTTTTAGATTTGTTAACATCGATGACCTTGAACCTCACCAAAAAGGTGGTTTTCGTAAATTTTTTCACAATTTGTGGCTGCAGCGCACATTTCAACAGTAAATTGCGACGAAATGGTTGGAGATAGCCCAAGACAACCTGCATACGAAACTTGCAGCATTAAACGTAGATTTCAGCAGTTCAAGTCCCGACCCTCTAGGTTTAGGGAGGCCGGTGTAGGCGGGCGTTGAAGACGGCTACCCACCCCCACCCTTAAAAGTGGTTACTTTGCCGCTATTGGCTCGTGTAGCGTGAAAACGATTGCAGATAGGCAGAAACATGCTGCTTATCATGACAAGCAATAATGACAGGCTTTTTGGTGTGAAAATCAATGACCTTGAACTTCTAAAATAGGCGTTTTAGTGTTTTTTGCAATTTGTGGCTGCAGCGTAAATTTCAAGAGTGAATTTCGTCGAAATGGATAGAGATAGATCAAGACAACCTGTGAATAGGAACTGCTAAGGCTGTCGCGCGTCTCATGAGCTTTGCTCAAATTACCTGTTAGCACTGTCATAACTGTTACATACATATGCACGTCCATAATACAGTTCATACAATTTTAGTCTTAGGTCGATTTTTGTTCGATTTTTGTTTTTTTCTGTAAAGGTTAAACTTTCTGTCCAGTTGTTGTAAACGTTAAACTTCTTGTTCTATTATTATGTGTTTGTGTGCATTGCCTGAAAAGGCCATCCCCGAAATGACCCATACTGTGTCGGGCGGGACGTTAAACCCTACTCACTCACTCATTCTGCCGAATGAACTGTTTCTCCATCTGTGCAACTGCAAGGTTAGCCCTTTTCATCACAAATTATGAACAGAGAAACAGAGACTGCTGAAGTTTTTTCCAGAACATTGGGGCGTCATGCAGGGAACAGTTGAGTACATTTTCATTGCAATCTGGACCAGAAATTATTTAAAGTACACTGTTTTTGTTGCCCTTTATTTCATGTATACACAGTCGTTGGAGGAGGTTTTGAATATCTGTTGAGTGCTTTCTGGTTTTAGATAATGTTGCAAAATTGTGTTTTACATCGGAATATAATTTTGTATACAGATTGTGTGATGGGTATGTTGCAGTTATTTTCGCCTATCCCTGATCTAAAACAACTTGGGTTAAGTCTTAAACACACACTTTCTGAATCTTGTCTTTTCCCCTTTCCCACTATTTTTTTCATTTCCGTGCAGTGTTTTATTTCGTATTTTAGCTTTATTTATTCTGTTTTCTCTTGACATTTTGATGTATCCTTGGCGGTAAGTGTGCTTCACATGTCATATAGCATCTCTCATTATTTAATCAAGTGGCAGTCTTAGCTTATAGTCTCAAGAAATAGGGCAACATAATTAAGTCTACAGTTGTCAGTCGCCCAACGTTTTATGGAGTCAGTCCCAAAGTTCCTGAGAAGTGGTGAATATGAGTAAATCTATGTGTTATTTATTTCTGTTTGCTATTTATATACTGTACGTGCTCTATAAAAATGTGTGAACCACCTTTTACGGAATTTTGTGTGTGTGTGTGCAAACTTTTATGTTTTAGAATAATAAATGTTTAAAAAATGGTGCACAGTCATTCGAATAGCACAACCAAGTGTGTTGTATAAAGAAATGTTTAATTCTTTATTTATTACAGCAAAAGCACGTATACAGTTTAGCTCAGAAGAAGATGCTGTAGAAATTTAATTGTGACGGCATAAGAGATGTACCGGATTTTGACCCTAATTCAGCTTATCTGGTATCAGGCCATTTTTGCAAGATGACTTCAGACTACTGGTTCTGGAAAGTCGTGGAAAACAGCAAAGGTCATGGAAAATCAGGATGGCTAGTCTTGTAAGGGCTAGTCTGGAATTAATTCAACACATGATAATTTCGCCCCAGAACCGCTTTTGCCGTTTTTGGGCGTTGACTCGTATCGCCTTTACATGGCTTTGTAAACTCTGAATTTATTTGCTTTTCAAATGTTTGGCAGTGGTTAAATGAACACCCAGATACTTCAAGTCACTGGCATAAGCACTATTTTTGTCAGCATCTCATATATAGGCCTATCTGACACACCCACTGACTTTACAATGTTATTAAAACTCAACAGCAAATTTATCATATACGTCCAACATCCTTTGCATAGCATGAACAGTGTGTGCCATTAGTTGTTCAAGAAGACCAGCTGTTGCTAGGGTTGGCCGTATTCGTATCCGAAGGCCAGCGTTTAACTTCCGGTCGCGGAAAGGAAGCGATAGTAACTGCAGTTCTGTGCTGTGGTGACGCTGCTAGGTTAGCTTGGTCTATTTCTCCCGCTTCGGCGCAATTTACTTTTGAAATGTGTGCCCGTGTGCCGCAGCCTAAAATCGCAAAAAAATAATCACCCTTCTTGACGCTCTCGTTTATATGGCATGAAATTTTGTGACAAAAAACTAGAACCTTTGCGACATATTTCGTGCGCAGTGACGGACTCATGTGTGACCACTCCATTGACAAGTTGAACTAGAGGATCCTTTCTGGGTGAAGTTAAGACGAGTAGGAACTAGCAAACTAGGAGATCCATATTTCTGAGGGCTAATTGCAGGTTTAAACATTATCTAATTTATTAAGAATCTGTTGTTACGAGTGCATTTTTAACAACAGCTTAAATGCGTGAATACGTTTGCAGCCAGGTCAGATTGTCCGAGCTGCGTATTTCGCTGCAGCAGCTTACAGCGCTCTCTGAAAAACCATGTTCAAGGGAACCAAGACTAATTAAGTCGAATGTTTCGCCAAATTGTTGTAGCTTTTTGCTACTAGATGCGTTTTAGGAGCAAAAAATGCATCAAAATGCATTTTCAGCCAGGGTTCACCTACACCGTGAACCATAAAAAACGTGACACTTTACTTTTGTCCATATTCTCGCCAGTTATTGACCGATTTTCAAAATTTTTTCACTGGCACACTCTGCAGACAGTTTGCAATAATGTGACTATTATATATCCCATTACACGGTAAATGCGTTTCTACACTACCTTGTGAAATATAACTGTAAGCAAAAGCTAACGATAATAAGAAAAATTTAATCAATCAATCAATCATTTAATTCATACCAGACAAAGTTACAAACATAAAGTCAATAACGCAGTGCATGTGGTCTGATAAAGGACACAAAGGGCAAGCCTCTAATATGTGCCCTGAAAAAAATAAGAAAAATAGGCAATACATAGAACAAATACAAATAAAGCTAATACCTATCACAATCAAACTATAGGCGGTTCAAGCTTCATAAGCAAAGATTTAAAAATGTCTATTGTTGGGGCTGTCACAACAGTTTCAGGCAGAGAGTTCCAAACTGCTATAACACGATTACTGAAAAAATTTAAACGAGCATTGACACGAGAGTGATGAAAACTAATCTTATTTAGGTAAATGAAAAAACGCTTTAGAACAACATTGCGATAAATGATTCGTATGACACTAGACTGTGTTGTATCCATACAGTCTAGTGTCATACAGACCATTCACTGCAATGTTGGTCTGAAGTGTTTTTTTTTAATTTTACCAAAAAAACGTTTGTTTGTTATTATAGTTAGGCTATGTATGCATATTTCATTGATATTTCACAAAGTAGTGTAGGGACGCATTAACGATGTGGTGGGATCTATAATAATCATATTATCCCACGCTGTCTGCAGAGTGTGCCAGTGAAAGAATTTTGAAAATCGGTCAATAATTGACGAAGATATGGCCAAAAGTAAAGTGGCACATTTTGTGGCCCACCCTGTAGATTCCCCAGCTCACCGGCCGTTTGTTGTTTGCCGAGGTCATTTTACGTTAAGTAAAATCTTTCGTACACACAAATGGCTGTATCGAGGCGGTCAGTTAACTTTTACCCAACTTATGCGGTTTTTGCACGGTCTTCATTTGTTTGTGCATATGGATAGTTAAACTCTAGCCTACAGATAGGTGGGGTTGATGGCTTGGTGCAGCTTGAAGGAAGGTTGCTTCCTGGCGCTGAGTGGTGAAAGGGAGTTGCGACCCTTTCGTGAGGAGCGAGGGACATGGCGACAGTCGTTGTGGCATTATGACTGTTGGCTTAACACGTTCTACACTTCACACTGTCAACTACCCGACATGGTCTGGAGTCTTCGACAAGTTTGACCATCTACTGAAGAAGAAGAAGAAGATGGACGCTTCTGGACGGACGGACACACACGCAGACGCAAGACGAGTTTAGCACTACGTGCTGTCGCGCGTAAAAATTAATCTGTACCTGCCCTAGAGCTGATTTTGCAGTCTTTATTATTCAGTTAACAACAAAGTCATGATGACCAAGCACAACGAAGTGCTAAACACGTTGACGACGGTTTGGTCACGTAGCGTTACGAGTGACATATTGGGCGACTTCACTTTTTGACTTAGGCTTTCGCTGAGACTTTCGCTGGGCCTAAACTTACCTACTTAGACCGAAGTTAGGACACAGCGAAAGTCTCAGCGATTCGCTGAGTCCAAAATTACCTACTCAGACCAAAGTTGTATTGAGCCGAACTAACCTGGCTAAAGTCGGTTCGATTTGCATGGAAGAGATAGTTTTAGCCCTTGGGGCTTAACATTCGCTGAGCCTGAATCCACTTCAACTTTTGACTTTAGCTGAGCGAAAACATGACGACTATTTACAGTCCTATGCGTACGGATAGTTAGTAAATTAAAGCAGTCTGGTGCAATGACGTCAGATGTTACGTAATTACGTTATTTGCGTGCGCGGCGCAATTAAATACGCAAGTCCAAGCGTAAATGGTTGATTTATTTCCTGTTAGGTTTGCCTGTTTTTCCGCCATTTTCAATCGTTTGTAGACTTAGACCAAAGTTTAGTTGAACTGTGGTGTAAGTACAGACTTTAGCGTTTAGCTTTAGCTTTGGCTCAGCGAAAAGGCTCAGCGAAAGTCTAAGTCAAAAAGTGAAGTCGCCCATTGAGAGTGACCGCGATGCATGACGAAAGCGTGAGCTGGCTATATCACGCGCTTTCTGCTTCGGCTGCTTTGTGGGCCTACTACATTTACGATTGCTTTCGTAAAAATGATTTAGCAATGGGGCTGCATTTCGATAGGGGGTTGAGTATCAAACGTGCGAATGGAAGTCGAAGCGAAGTAGCATCAAACGTCAGCACTGTTCAACACTCTGTCGTAAGCTCAATAATTGATTATTGTTCGTGAGTAGCAATGACCTTGGACGACCTTAAATGTCCGTGTGGCATGTAATGTACAAATGATACTTCTTTGAAGTTCTTTCGCAGCTTATCACGAAAATCTGAAAAAAGATAGTCGCATACTAATAGCGGGAAATGTAGCCCAGCGACTTGAGATTATCAGGGTTAGTATCGTCAGCAGCTCTTGTTACGATAAGCAGCAAGTATATGTTTATTCGCAACCGTTTTCGTGTTAGATGAGCCAACACCGATAAAATAGCGGGAACCCATTTTTGGTGCCCGCATGCGCAAATATCTTTGAAGCTAACGTTCAAAATTTTAAGGAGTCCTCCGTACATTTAATGCTGAAAATTTCATATGCTGATTGTCTTGGTCTGTCTTTAGTGGAGCGCAATCTACTCTTAAAATGTGCGTCGCAGCCTAAATCGCCAAAATTCATTAAAACTCAGTTTAGTGTTTAAGGTCATCCAAGGTTATTGCTTTCGGTGCCAATCGAAAGCGCGCGTACGAGTTGTTATAAGCAATTAATAGTAACCTTGGCCTTATCTCGCACCGTTGCTGTGATACAGCGACTTGTCGATTGAAAGCCGCAAATTTTCCTTACTCCGCTTTCTATTTAGCGCCTTTGGCCGTGTATTTTTCATTCGTGGTAAATAAAGGCTTATATATACATGTAGTTAACTGTTTAAAAAAATAAGACAACGTAAAAGCAATTTACAACAGCTTTTTTTCAACGCGTTGAAGCAGGAAATCGTTTATTGCGCGTTTAGTACTGAATTATATTGTTAATTTGTTACTATATTGGCAGGGTACGTCTTATTCTATAGTCTTGTATTTGTTTGTTTTATTCGTTTACCGTTTTATGCAGTTAATTTGTAAGTGTGAGAAGCCAATTTTGTCCTAAATTTCGTTGTCATGGGGAAAATGCAATTGGCAGCATTCGATGGCTCATCACCGAAAACTCCCCTATAAGCGCAAAAATCTCTTGCGCAAGCCGAGTTATAAAAAAATCAAAAATCTCACAGATATCTCTTACATGAGGCGAGATATAGCCCATTTTGTCCCAAATTTTGTTACCATGGCAACGGGGATCGGTCGGGAAAAAATGCAATTGGCAGCTTTCGATGGCCCATTCCCGAAAACCCCTCTATAGGCACAAAAATCTCGCAGATATCTCTTACGCGAGGCGAGTTATAGCCCATTTTGTTCCAAATTTCGTTGCCATGGCAACCAAGGGAAGGGGGAGGAAACATGG
>Ga0209367_1013756_pt1 | contig 10372 bp, 4 predicted proteins | sample WorMetLIZISLAND2_FD_187412 | JGI IMG/M metagenome (GOLD analysis project Ga0209367, IMG submission 187412) | Marine gutless worms symbiont microbial communities from Max Planck institute for Marine Microbiology, Germany - Olavius geniculatus... ...
GCGTATATGCATAAGCAGATAGCTTGAATGTTTGTCGGGTATCATAAGTTTGAAATTAAAAGAAGAAAATTAGCGTGTCTGTATAAACGTCACATTTACAGCAGAATTCCATGTTTTTTTTTATTTTTAAACTAAAACCAAAATTAAGACGCAAGACTGTTGATAAGAATTCGGTAAGGGTTATAACCAAATCCAGTTAGCGTGATAAACAAGAGTTTTTTGGTCGTTTCGTCGGTCAGAATTAATAGCAATTCAATTCTGTGAGCAGTCATGCGTATCAGCGTCAGCAGCCACTAGCTCCACTATAAGTAATTATGGGTCATTTCTACCCACTTTCCATTCTAATTTCGACTAAAGAACAACCTAGCGAGAGTAACGAACAAAAAAATATGGACCAGAGCGGACACTATTGCTATCGTTCTGTGCAAAATGCTTTTTACATTAGGCCCCCTAAAATATGTTTTTTTTAAATTTTTATTTTGCAAATATTTTTGGGGGCAGCCCCAGCTCATGGGCATGACGCCACTGCATATTAATTTTTCACTGATTCTGACTTGCGTTGCAGCGTTTCGAGGTGAAAATTACATTAATATTTGATGAGTCTCTTGTAAGCTACCAGTCATTAATTGGCATTTGGCAATAAGTCTATTCGCCCGAGTCGTTAAAATAATGGATGGTGTAGTCCTTTATCATCCATTAGTTGTGTATTTTAAGCACAAATTCAAACACTACTGCTGCCGAGGTAGCCAGGATGAATGTTCCAATCCTTGGGCTAATAATCATACCTGAAAAACAGCGGCAACAAGGTCTAAATTTTTTCGTTTGTTCGTGTTTTTCGCATTAATAAATAATTTACGACAACGAACTGATTTTTGACAAATTACAGAATTGCAGTAAAATGTGATTCTGTGGTCATACATTTAGACCTATTAAGTTGGGCAAACTCAGGCAGTCGATCCCTACCCTTTAAAAATTATTGTTAAAAATATGCTGCAACACAAACATTAAGATGTCTTTATTCAAACATTCGTAATTGCACATTTCCTGCAGTGCTTCAGCACGTTTCTTTAAAAAATGTTTTGTACGTTGGTTTTCTCAGATCCTCTGCAGGAGGCCTACTGTCAGCTTTCAGCTGTCTGCAGTAGTGCGCCTCAAACGTGACAAGTGACCGATGAGTCCCAAACTTCAACCTATTCGCTTGATTTTTGTATGTTGAGTAAAATTTGACACGGCACACTTTCGAGCAATCTTGTGCTAACGCAAGTAGTTGCTGTTATAATTACATGCAGCCGACGCATAACAGTTTCAAGCGATAAACAGGGACACTAATGACTGTGTTATCTTCGGACAGCCGTGATGGCCCCACGTCGTGTCGGCCTTGACTATCTGGACCCCAATATCGTTTCGTTAATTACGATTTACGATCATTTGCATTTCAGCGGTGGACGGCAAAGGTTGGCAAAGGCAAAAAAAGATGCTATATTGGTCAAATGAGCTGTTGGCTGCAAGCAAAAAAAATTTAAAAAACAACACTTGAAAGCGGGCAAGCTGAAATGCTGCGCATAACGACGGGTGTAGTTTGTAAGTGCCAAATTTGATGCCATTATTAACCTGCGCTTCTATTTTATCCACACCTGTTGCACTTGGGAGTAAAATACAAAGCGTTTACTTGAAATTATTCAAAAGTGTCAAATTTGTTTCTTTCACTGTGAACCTCTGATACAACCATGGCGATCTCAATGACAGTAACTTTAAAAATATGACAGACAACCGCTGGCAAAATATGGTCACCCAAACCCCGAGGTACTGATATCCTCTAAAGTTAAAAATATCTAAAACAACCTTAAGATTGCCGTTATAATCTTGGTGATAGCAATCACAACGTGGGCGATCTCACGATTTCATCTTGTGCTAGCTTTATAATCAGGATAAAACCTGACACGGCTTTGCCTATAAATCGTAGTCTTCAACTCTTAATAATGCAAAGACGGAGCTGGAGGCTTTTTGCATCAGAAAATGCAATGCAAAAAGTATAAGATTCAAATACTGATACGATGCTGTGGAATAAAGCCTATTGCAGCTGCGTTATGAGTTAGCCCCCTCCCCTACTGCAACAATAAATGTCATAGGGGCTTTCTAACGTGCATAGAGAAGGATCACGCCTGCAAATTGCAATCACGTTCCGTGAATTACAAGTGAACGCCAATTATAACGTAGGCCTACACCAATAGCCTACATTTGTGCCGGCTTGCTGTTCGTGATGAATGCTGTTCATTATTCCTTCAAGAACAATCTGTTGAGATTCAGAAGTCTGATGGGTCGGTTCATGGACACTGGTGTTCCTCGACCCTAGAGGCTGGTAATCCAGCCTCGTCTGGTGCGTTATCTGGTGCGTTATTATCATGGAACTGCACTGCGCCAAAATGAGTGTAGAGCAGATAGTTTTCTCGTAAACACGACATTCAGCAGATTTAGTCGCAGTATGTCCACGACCGACAAATGCAATTTGAAACACTCCGTCGATGCATGCAGTGGGAAGTGAGCGCAGAGTTTCGCTTACAGCAGCGCCGGCGTCTCACGGTAATCCGCTGCGGAAACGACTAACAATAAGTTAGTAACAGCAAATGCCGTTGACTAGAGTTACTGTAGTAAGACTTACTTGTAGCGTTTTATCGCAATTCCGGCGCTAATATGTCAAAGGATTTGTCGCAGTCTTGGCGCTACGGCTAGAAGGAAGAGCACGATATATACATGTATATAAGCTTATGCGACGCTATGCTATCAGCACATTTTAAACAATCGTGCTGCAGTTACAGCTGCACATTAAAAATACTTTTTTGAGCTTAACTCAATACGCATTGACTGCTGGTCCAGCCCAACTTTAAAACTTTGCAAGCAAAATCAGATTATTGTGCGAACGTCGTAATCGACCGCAATACGGACCTTGCCCGTCTGTCCATCTGTCCGTCGATTTGTTCTGTATCACTGTTTTTAACTAATGGGGTGTTTACACGATCCAGCAGATGTCCAGGAAACTTCCAGCAAATGTACTCAAAATACACGTGCTGATGCTGGGCGTTTGCTGGATCGTGTAAACACCCTATAACTCCGAACGAAAAAGCGTAGAAAACCTTTAATTTGTGCAAGGATTTTTTTAGAAATAGAATAACCGTTGTGCCATTTTTTATTTCAAAAGGTCAACGATCAAAGTTAGGTTTCGATTAAAAATACGAAGTGTAGCAAACGACTATATGTAGTGGACGACCGCACATTACGTTGCCACTGGGTCGAATTATTCGCTTGTGAGATTACAACGAAACACAAAATAAATCATAAATCAACGACACGTGAATGTAAGACGAAGTACAGACATTAGGAATAAGATCCCCATGCGTACATGCAGAACAGAGGCAAGACGGTGCTTAAAAGTTAAAAAAACTGCCTATACTGTGACTACAGTATTGACGCTGGCGTTAACGGCTTTGCTTGTAGTCGCATAGCCACACGTCGTCGTCGTTAACGCGTAGTCGACGAAGACTGCATCGTTACTCCGTGACGAGGCTCGTTTCCACAGGTCAACAGGCAGAATGTAACGAGTGTTGTTGTCAGGGAGACGACCGAGGTTCGAGTCGACAGTTTCTGTTACATTTTTGTAACTTTGCCCAAGTATTGTCCTGGTACTTTCATAGTATTATACTATGGTTACTTAATATAAAACTTGTGGCTTTCTTCGAATAAAGCGAAGGCTACTTTTTGACCCATGTGTCTGACAGTTCCAGGGGCAGGTGCCCCATATTGCCTATGTCTGCGGGCGCCTCTCGTGAAAGCAACTACCGTCATTCGTCGTGAGCATCTAGCGAGTAACAGCGGTACTGGCGAACGGCATGACATGCTATTGTAGCATGCGCCGGTAAATGGGTTCTGGCTGCAATCTTGAGACTGTCAAAATTGACGGCGTCGTCGCTGCCAACGCTCCACGGCTCGCGTAGAATCTCCGCTGACAGGTACGGTCCTAGGGACGGATTTCGTTAAAAATTAAATCATGCTACGTCAGCCTACGTGTCAAACTAATATGAGTAATAGGCTTAATGAAAATAATTAATAATAATTACATTTCTACAGCGCAGTTAGGTCGTAACGTTAGAGGCGCAAGTCATTTCTATCGCGAAAACGAAGTGGAAACAGAGAGAGGCGGAAACAAGAAGTCAAGCTGTTACCTAAAGAGGGCCGACCGTACGCGGGTGTCAGAAGGCCAGCAAATAATTTTCGTGTCACGTAAAAGAGCTTATGCGATTTTTATTAGTATAGAAATTGACAGCAAATTTGACCCTATCTCTCACCATTTCTGAGATATGGCCATTTTCCCCTGGAAAACACACACATTTTTTATCTTCTTTCATTCAACCCGGATTTTGAAAATGTTACCCTTGCACTGCATCTTTAAATTTTGTACGCAGACAGCCTCGACACAGGTTTAATTACTTGTGTAAAAGTTTTCCCGTAAGACCTACAGGTTATCCACAATTCCGTTACCGGTACACACATACAGTCAGACGGACGACAGACACGTCGTAGCCAAGGGCTTACAGCTGAACGCTCGGCTCAAAATAAAGAAGAACGACGAGTGGGAATGTTTCAGACGTCACGATTAAAATATGAAATTAAAGATGGTTTGTATTAGGCCTATAAATTGCACCACAGATAGAATTAATAATTTTAAAAAACTTAAAATTTTGACTTTTGAGATTTATAAGTTTTATGCAAGAATTTATTTTTATTTGAGGATGTGAATGTGGGAACCGGTAGTTATTTGTCAGGACGGTCCCAAACTCGATCTTGCATCGCACCCATAGGTTGTACAGCTATGGCGCAGTGTGACCTGTTAGCTGGCTCTTGAGTAATTCGGCTGACATTACGTACATACTGCAGCAGAGCATACCACTTTCAATTTTCACTGCCCTGAGGCCCCTGACGTTTTAGACTACGTGCCATCTTACATAGGCCTGTGTAGTCAACATAATATGCAGCTTCCGTTGGTTTGCATCGATTCGACGATCGAAAAGGCAGAGCTGAAAGGCACAATGATTTTTCCTTTTTTTGTTCACCTAGGTCTAATTTAGTTACTGATTAGTTTTTTTCCATTAGGTATAACACGTGCGACCCCACGCACGCTCTAAAGCCTACAACTACTTAAGTATACTGACAATGCTATAAATATCGCTTAATTTGTAAAAAAAAGTATCTTTGAGCAAGCTAAAACATTAAGCGACGTTAAAAATGCACTTCAGAATTAATTAAGTGTTTCATTCGCTACCAATTACCGAATCGAATCAAATATAATTAGTTTTTAGCCGAATCGCCCACCTCTAACGTTATTTGTCGATTTTATCCATTGGTTTAATATTCTACGCCGGTATTTGTTTATTTTTGTTGAAGATGGCAGATGCGAAAGTTGATGGTTTAGCAACTGCAGTTAAAGAACAAGGTGATTTGATTCGTTCAATGAAATTGAACAGTGCTCCGAAAGATCAGGTGACTGAAGTGTTACATGTATATATGTTTTTGTATAAATGTTCTGCATGTTTCACGTTTCTGTATATGTGCACGTGAAGATGATGCAACAGTGGGTGACGCATTTCGCGTATACAATACAATACAATACAATACAATGAAAAATTTGCACTCAGAAACTGACAAACACACTGTCAGTTTAATCTAGCACATAAACTAAAAAGAACTGAAATGTTTAGAAGAAAAATGAAATGAGAGATACTGAGAATAGAAATAGTCCTAAATGTAAAACTGACAAAAATTCGAAAAATGAATGAAGTAAAGACAACTAAAATAAGAAAAAAACTGAAGAGGTGAGAAATGAAGAATAATAATGAAAACTAAAACTCAGAAAAAAAAACTGAAGAGAGTAAACATAAAAACCGTGAGCAGGTCCGAATAACCGTATGGATGTTATTTTCCGTCCGCGCGGACGGACAATAAGCCGATCTGACGCTATTTTCTGTCCGCCAAGGTGGGACAGAAACTGTCAGAAAGTGAAACTGCATGAACCTATTTTCCATCTGTGTATAAAAACAGGCGCGCCCATAGGCCCTCTAGGCTCATATCATCAGTAATTAATCAGAAATTAGCGGTTATGATGTACATTATTAATTATTCAGAATTATGTCATTTGCTGAACGTCAAAACACCTGTACGCATTTAAAAAGCAATTATGTTTGTCAGTAGTGTCGTTACGGTTATCGGAATCGGCACCGGAACCATGTTTTTTTCAGCAATATCGAAACCGCGGTTTTAGGCTTTTTATTGACGGTTTCGGTTTTTTGGTTTTGATAAATGGAACAGCTCATGGCTGTGCAGTGAACGTTAATAGTACACATACGCCCGTCGCCCGCAGCGGTGAGACAGGCCGAGTGACGCCGCGACTCCTCTCGCCCCCTCGTCTCCCTGCGGGTGGGGTGTTACCACTCTGGATCAAAGCTAAGATCGCCGGCGGCGATTTACCCCGCATGTGAAGAGGGAGAGGTTTGTCGTGAGTTGCTAATAACTGTCAGACACTGAAGCGGTGTTTGACAACACTGCCCACGCTGGTTATGCGATAATGCCTGTCATGATGAGATGGAGTGACCAGTTACATGATAGGTATTTATTGCAATAGTGGCGAGCGACAGAGATTATAATACCCTATTCACAGGAGGAAGTAAACATGAAGCAAACTTAGAGCACACGTCGTGCACGCAAATATTGAGTACGTTTGCTTCATGTATGCTACCTCGTGTAAACACTCCATAAATGTCTGTGGATGATGGTGGCGCAGGCGCTGTGGTGGTATCACATAGTCACTCATTGTGATGCTGCTATAAACTTAAGCCAGGCGTATTGGCGGGCGGGGCGGCAAGAGTGGCAAGGTCAGTTGCCTGCGTCCAGGTTAATTACTTATCTGTAGGTCTAATCCAGGTGTCATGGGCATTCACTGTGATTGATGAACCGACTGACTGTGCGCACATTTCTGCACGTGTCTTTTGATTTTCCTCCCAGTCTGTGCCTGTCTGTCTGTCTGTCTACGTAACTTTGTCTATGCATGATGAAGTTATGAACGTCGACGGATGCTGGAGCTCACTCGCTTTGAGCAGTGTGCATTTGTCTCCCCCCGCCCGGTTATCTCAGTCACTGATGCTCACACAGCCGCCGTCTATGGGTCAATCTTTACATGGCCATCTGTCAGATACTGGAGGTCGTGGTCTTGTACCAGGCATGCATGCTGTCAAGTCGTCCAGGCATGAACTAATCAAGTGTCATTAGTGGGCGCCTGAGTCTCTCTGGTCCTCCGATCTCTCTCAGCAATGTTCCCTCGCCTGCCCACTCACGGAGTTTGCGGAGTTCGGCTGTGAGTGGCGAAGCACCCTGTGGGCACCCCGATTATCATTGGACGTCCATGCCGGTTTTAGTGCTGGTCAGAAAACCGAACTGTAACAACCAAAACCGTGGTTTTTTCCCTAAAACGGAACCAAAACCGACCGACCTCAACCAGTGTGAAATCGTAACAACACTATTTGTCAGAAAATTAATGAGGATAAAGCATATCACCCAATTTGCAAGTGGACATGTGTACATGTAGTTTTATACATGGCAGATGGAAAATAGTGTCAGATTAGCTTACATTTCCATTCATGTGGATGGAAAATAACATCGAGCTATTTCACGAATTATATTCTGAGTCTCTCACACTATTGGGCATTTTCAGTAGGCCGTGATCAGAGTTTACTGATGGGCAGTTTATCACAGATAACTAGTAACAATGTGAAGCCTGCTGTAGTGTTGTTTCCTTGTGCTCAACAACATTTTGCATGCAGACCCACGGGTCAAGTGGATCTGCGAATGCTAACGCTATAATTAAGCCGTTAATTATTATTATTATTAATTATTATTATTAATTATTACTAATTACCATTAGTTCATCTATTCCCTAACCCTAATCCTTAACTTTAATAGATGTAACATTCACAGATCCGCACATCTGCTGATCTACTTTTTACTATTAACCTGCAGGCAATGAAGAGGCTGCAGGTAAAAAGTGGATCTTTGTCGCAACAGGTAGCACTGTGATTAAGCTGTAATTTGTTAGTTTAACTGTTGTCTAACCCTGATCTTAATCCTAATCCTAAGTTTGATGTAACATCCACACATCTGCAAATCCCTTTTTTGCCAGAGCTTTAGTGAAAACACTATTGCTTGCACACTACATCTTAGCTGTTTTTTAACAAATATCTAAGTATGCCATTCCACCATCTAAAGTTTGGCTTAGGCTCATACTTTGAAAATACTTAGCAAAGTAACAAAATTTTATTCCCGAGCGACAGGTACCAGTCTTCAGAATCTAATAATTTTATGACTGGCAATATTGTTTTCTTCTTCTTGTCAGAAACACAACACATGTCTTCAGTCTTATATGATTAATTGACATATACCACGACAATACATTACACGAGATAGCATTTTTTGTCTGGAAATGACATTTTTGTGGCTTTTTTGTTTTTTCCTTTTTTTGTCTATACACCACATTTGATATTGATTAGTGGATTCATTTGATTGTTTGTGATCAGCAACATTTTAACATTTTCTAATTATTGACACATCTTGCAAATTATTGGCAAGTTTGCATAGAGACATGAGACATTTTAAAAACTCATCTGGATCTTCTAGCTTTGCTGATACAGAACGTGTTCTGATTTTCGATGTTTCGCTCGTGTTCAATTGGGTGTCACCACGAATCGCGACCACAACGATGACCGTTCAACGGATGCTGTCATTGTCACCCAACATGTTGAATGCTGCAATGGCTGCTGGATGTCGCCTCTGCCTTTATTCTGCATATGGCATTTGTAATTCTGTCTTCTTCTCAACACAGGTTTGTAGCCAGTTGTGTACTTTGTTATAACTGTCATGGAATGTTACAATGTCTGTAGTTACCTAGATTGGATTAAATTGTGTGATAGTGCTAGATGATAATATTACATTCACATATTATATCTAGAGCTGTCAAATTAATGCAGTAACTTAGCCTGTCAATGTGTTAATAAATTAACACGAGTTAAAAAAATTAATTCACATATGTAAATTTACTAAATTCTTTGAAGCAGGAGTTTCAATATTCCGTTAAATTGCGGTTATTTGACGATCGAGTAACATTCAATATTGTTTTTGATACCATTCCTCCTTCAAAAATGGATCTGTTGCCATTCATCATTACTGTCACAGTCCTGTAACACAAGCACGACTTTGTGGGTTTCATTCCTGTCACCCTCTCAATGTAATCCATGTACAAGATCAGCAATAAAAAGTTAACGCAAAGCGTTAACATTTAAAAAATTAACACTTTAACAAACTAACAGCTTTAATTATATCACATTTAGTGATTTGTAGCAAGAACCGGGTACCCGGACCCAGTTCTAAAACTTGTTACTCGGTTCCAAATCCGGGTACTTAAGACCAATTTTTGCACTAAATTTTGATGAAACAAGTGGAAAATTGCATGTCTCATGACTTTTGTGGCAAAGTTATAGGCCTACACTGCAACGGAAATTCAGCTTCGTGCCAATCTGTGCCATTTTGTTGTTGGACATATGCACATTTAATATTTTAAACACATTCTTGATGTTTTATACAAAACACCTAGCTCTGTGAAAAATATTTATTTATTGGGATATGTACAGGGTGGGCCAAAAAAACCGAACCTGTTTGAGCGTTGATAACTTAGCGATGGTTAGCGGTAGAAAGTCGTGTGATACGTCAAAAGTTTCAGAATGCTGTGAAGAATTAACGACAAATTTGCATAGTAAAGCATTCAAATATTTTTTGCCTAATTTGCATAAATATTCATCACCCCTGATATTCTGCCAAATTTGACTGTAACACATGGATTTAACATGGATATTTTAGCTTTTATAACTTAGCAATGTTTATCGATGGAAAAGCGCGTAATATGCCAAAAGTTTTGAAATTGTATGCAGAAGAAGTGTACAACTTGCAAGTCGCAGCATTTAAATATTCTTTGCCTGATTTACACAAATCTGCCCCACCCTCAAAATCATGCTAAATTGGCAGCAACACATGAATTTAACTTGATTTTTATTCGGCATACAGTGAAATATTAACAACATACATTGAGTTTGGATGAAATTCGACATAGGCAGTTGCCCAGCTTTTGCATTCATAACCGTCATCAGTCCTTTTCGGCAGCTGATCGATCGCTGGAGTCAATGTGTTCAGGATCAGCTGAGCCCAGCATTCGATTAGCACACGTTTTAGCTGGTCAGTTACTGAAATTTTGTGACCATGCTATCTGTTGCAATGCCCCCAC
>Ga0209367_1013758_pt1 | contig 10368 bp, 6 predicted proteins | sample WorMetLIZISLAND2_FD_187412 | JGI IMG/M metagenome (GOLD analysis project Ga0209367, IMG submission 187412) | Marine gutless worms symbiont microbial communities from Max Planck institute for Marine Microbiology, Germany - Olavius geniculatus... ...
AAAGCAAAAATACAATTGGTGGCCCTGAGTTTCATAGGTAAAATCTTTTCCGGAGGTAATAACTGGTGAATACAGTGATCCTTATTATTAACCATTTTATGAAATAGGTGCTCAATAGGTGAGTGAAGACGACAATAGCAAAGCGTCATACGGCTACGTTTTACGATGTCAATCGCCAGAGACGCGGCGCACCGCTTGCAAGCGACGACGACGTCGGCGACGGAGATCAACACATCGAGCATTTTGACGACAGACAGGATTTGATAATCCCGCCTAAGTCTACTTATTTCCATCAATTTATATTGTGCTGTGCATACTGTGAAGTTTACTACGTTTCAATAATTTTCATTAACCCGTGACGAGTGACGACGTACCGCGGCTTGTTTAACTTTATTTTTAAAAAAACCAACGCAAATATCTGTGATTTTCTGCGCTTCTTAATTTCAGAAAAATATGTGCGAATTTACAGCCTTAATTCCAATGAACGTCCATTGAACATTGAACGAAAGCTCTGCCCCTGGACCCCGCTGGGGGCTCCGCCCTTAGGCCCCCGTTATAGGCTCGCGCTCTGCACGCTCGCTATGCCCCCTTTGTCAAATCCTAAATACGTCCCATTTGTAAATGCGTCTGTCTGTTTTGTATGGGCTCCAAACTCGAAAACCAAAAAGCGTCGAAAAGACAACATTGGTCTGAACGTTCTCCAATACAGTAGACCGAAGTAACCCTGTTTTCAGCTTTATAGGTCAGACGAACGGCCACGCAATATGCTGGCACTGGGCAGACAGTAGACCCGTAGGCCTAAGCGTTGACTCACCAGCCGTTTACTCGCTCGCTCGTAGGTAAATCTCGCTCGCTTAAAGCGAAAAATTGCAAAGTTCCTTCAGAAAATTCCAAGTTGTTGTTTAAAGTTCTGCAAAATACGACAAAATATTACTTTTTGTCGCACCTTGCATAGATTGAATAGTTATTTCATAATTTCCTAAATAATGCAGCAGATGTGATCTCCATTAAATCACGTGAAAGTCGATTCCTTAGGCCTAGATGGTTTTCTTTAAATTTCAGGGTGTGATACCAAAGGTGAAGGCGAATTGAGATATCTCTGGACATTGGAGGTCGAAAGTTCAAAACACTAACTGTTAAAATTTACATTTAATGCTAAAAATTGTACACGCAGGTTGTCTTTGTCTATATCTCCAGCCATTTCGGTGCAATTCACTCTTCAAAATGCGTTGCAGTCTAAAACGCCAAAGAAATCACTAATAAACTATTTATTTGGGTTTCAAAGTTGTTCGAGGTCGCCAATTTTGGTGTCGATCGAAATGACTTATGTGACTTCCTATAACTGATTAATAGTAACCTAAGAGCTATCTCGCACCGTTTGTAAGATCCTGAAACTATGAGTCTTAATTTGTGGCAGTCGACAGTGAAGATTTTCGTGATCTTAGCTTGCACCGTTTTGACAGTAGCAGAGTGTGATGGACAGACAAACAGACAAGACAGACAGAAACATCACATTTTCCGTGGATATCCATGGATATATCCATGGATATCCATAGATATATACATATCCACAGACGTCTATCGTGCATCCATAGCCACTAAATTTTCGCGAAATACAGCAGTGCCAGAGCGTTCATTCCTCCATGCACTTTTTGTGAAACTGTTAAAAACAAATAAAAGTAAAAAATAAAACACATTTGCATTGAAATATGATTTTAGAAAAGTATTTCCCGGCTGTCATGAAAATCTACCGTAATTATTTTATTGCCCTTGTTATAGTACCATATGTCGTCTCTCAGTCGTTATTTTAACCGTAACAAATGTATTGTGGCTAAACGGTACGTCGTAAGGTGTTGGCGATACCGTTGAGCGATAACGATTACCTATAAGCTGTTGAAAGTAACCACGTCTATATCTGCAGCTTATTGGCCGCAATTTTGAATGCAATTTTTCTGCCTGCAGCCGTCACTCACGTGCGCCAAATTACCGTATCTTATCCTAGCACTGATTTTAGCGTCCAGTATAGCAACGTCACCAGATCGTCTATGGGACTGCGGTCACTCTGGAAAATCGCTATCTTTCCGCAACCGGAAGTAGGGCACTGGCCTTCTGATATAGGCGGTACGGTCGGCCCATCGCAGCAACAGCTGGAATTTTTGTTCTCCAAGACGCATGTTGCATTCACGTACGCCTACAGGTATAGATAGAGTGAACGCTTTGAAGGACACTTGGTTTGTACTTCCTACTAGCATTAAATTTGTTAGGAATCCAAAACGTTTGTAATTTTGTTACCATTTAATAAAAAAGAATAAAAATAATCTCACAAATTGATAGATCGTTTGTTGCCTAAACAACAGTATTAAAGCACTATAGACTAAGATCTGTTGCTGCTATAGTACACATAAATTAACTTAGGCTAACAAAATAATGACGTGCTGATGTCACTGATTATTCTTTTGACTCAATAACATAAATAAACAAGAAAATGAAGAGTAAGAACCACAGACAGAAAAATATTATATAGAGATAAAACACTAAAATATTCAGTTTAGTCAGCAAATGCGAGAGTACAATGTCCATGGATATATCCACAGGATGGCTGAAGTCTGATGACCACACATGGATATATCCATGGATAGATCCATGGATATATCCATGGATATCCATATCTACGGCAAGCCTGGAAAAATCATGTGCCGTTTTAAATTTCGCTCGCTTCGACTCACTCATATATATTGTCGCTCGCTCACGGGAAAAATCTCGCTCGCTTTCGCTCGTGCTGTTTCTCGCTCACTACCGCTCGCTCTCGCTCTCGCTTACAGGTCTAGTAGAAAGTTTTCATAATTTTATATACAGAGAGATCTAAGAAAAAACTTATTTACCAAAATGCAAAGGTAAATCAAATGAACAACTTTCCTTTCAATTATTTGCGCCTTAACTTCAAGCACAAAAGTTACACAAAACAACTACAGAAAACTAGGACTACTATTGAAACGTTTAACGCATAATTAATAACGCATAAGTAGGCGCTTATAAAAACAATGAAAAAAAACCGAGTATGTAGTATGTTGTAATAAAGTGATCAAATGCTTAAAATAATACTGGCCTAAGAAATATTCAAGCACGTATGCTATATATGCCTAAGCGTAGCAAGCATGCAGGCATGCCTTTTGCTTTCGTAGTCGTTGTAGCTGCGTCCTTTGCTGTTCACAATCTGTGCCATTCTGTCAAGAAGTTTCTGATTTTCTCGATCGATTTGTGCCAGACGCTCTTCTTCAAGCTGAAAATACATTTCGACTTCTACAGTTCATTTTAGAAAAAAAACTCATTCAGTCGCGAATGCCGTCGGCTGAGCTATGCGAATAACTTTTTTCGTATAGGCCTACTCAAGATTGTGCAACTGCAGCGAGAAAAATCCCATGGTTTCAGAATTGTTGAAAGAATTACGGCAGTGGCATTTATTTAGTTTTAGAGAATCATTAGCTTACTTGAAAGCTTAAATATATGTGTAAAAACTGGTGGTCAGACACCTCAAGTTCTCACAGTCATTGGCAAACTGTTTAATATTGTGTTCGAACGACAATGGTTTTTTTCTGCAATGCAAACTTGGTGCGCTTTTCGTTCTGCGCACATTTTGCTGCATGTGAACGTAAAAAATGATGACGTGGTTACAGAAACAAATAATATGAGCAAAGCTCACGTAACGCGCGATAGCAGCGGTCCTGTCACTTTGACAATCAGTGTAGGCCTACAGGCTACAGTAATAAAATATTATATTAATGCATCTTGAAAGAGATTTTAAATTTGAGGCCTCCGTAGAGTTCGTACGGAAGACTCCTTAAATTTAAGACATTAAAACTTAGCTTCTTAAAAATGTACGTTCTATGCTAAAAAAAAATAAAAAATATGCTAAAAATATGCTAATAAAATATGCTAAATACGCAGGTTGTTGCGCAATTCAGTCTTAAAATGTGTGTTGCAGCCGAAAAAGGCAAAAAAATCACTAAAAACCCCTATTGTTCAAGGTCATTCAAGATCATCAACGTTGACACCAATAAAAAGCTTGTCAATAGGCCTACTGCTTGCTATGATAAGCCGCATGTTTATGCCTATCTGCAACCGTTTTCACGCTACATGAGGTAGGCCTAACTGCGAAACAAATAACCACTTTTTAGGGGGGTAGCCGTGTTTGACGCCCGCCTGCGCCGGCCTCCTTGAACTTAGGGCGTCGGGACTTGGACTGGTAAAATCTACGTTCAATGATAAAAATTTCATGTGCAAGTTGTCTTGGTCTATCTTCAGCCATTTCGTCGCAATTCAGTGTTGAAATGTGCGCTGCATCCAAAAATTGCAAAAAAAATTCACTAAAGCCCCCTTTTTGGGGGGTTCAAGGTTGTTCAAGGTCATCGGTGTTGATAAATCTAAAAAGCCTGTCACCAGTGCTTGTTATGGTAAGCAGCATGTCTGTACCAATCTGCAACCGTTTTCACACTATGCGAGCCAACAACGGCAAAATAACGTTTTTTAGGGGGATATCCCTCTTTGACGCCCTCGTTTGAGGGGAACCCCACACCCAGGAGCACGAAATTTCGTCACGATATACTAATATTTTTGGTTAGCCCGCAGTGAAGATTTCGTGATCCTATCTTGCACCGTTTTGACACAATACACTGCAGCAGTGTGACGGACGGACGGACAGACGCCCAGGCCATGGCTATGACGCGCGAAGCATTCTGCTATCGCGCGTAAAAATTCAATGACTTTGTCGCAGTTAAAGATAATAGAATGTTTTTGGCACTTTTACGTGACTGTAAATAGGTAGGTAACACGTGTGCAAGATTTCGCGTTAAAATTCCACGCGGTTGCTCAGCAAATGACAAACAACTTCAGAGGATTACTTTTTTCGCCGCCTCTGTACATGTACAACAAAATCTATCTATCCATAGAAGAATACTTAGGCCTACAGCACTACTTCGAAGTCAGTTGAGACGGACAGTACATAATTTACATTTAAACCACACTTGGCTTGCACTAATACTATTTTCACAATATTTGGCTGCAGCTGTGCATCACAAAGCAAACGACGGTGTAGCCTATAGTCTAGGCCATGTGAGCTTGCAGGTTTAGGTATGATAAGCTTAATTACTGAAGTTACTCCGTAAGATGTTTAATTATTTGTGTTGTACTCGATCGTTTGCCTACTCCATCAGTGCAGTATCTAGTATGTACCTGCAGCTTCTTGAGTTTCAGATGCATATGCATGTAGGTGTTTGGCGGCCGTGTGTCAATCTGAGGTCGCACCAACTCCAGCTGCAAGTATCAACATTATGCGTGCAGTAACAGTAGTCTATCACCCGCACCCTGTCTGAAATACGCTTGTTATGCGGCCGTCCTAACAGGCCGCATTACTGGTCTTGCCCGTCCGTTTGTCTGTCCGTCCACCCGTCTGTCATGTACAAGCTCCTAACTGCAAAAATCTGTGAGACAGGAAAAACCACTGTGCAAATTTTCAGCTTAAAAAAGCAAAAATCAAGCTGACAACCGCATGCCGGTAATGTCAGTTGGTGGTGTAGCATAGTGGTTAGAACGTCAGTCCTGGCCGGCGAACTTTCCCTATCCTGCGCTAGATTGATGGATGGCTGTTTGACCACTTTGTGGGTAAAGCGTCCGCTATCAGTCAACCAACAAGGCCAACTCAGCCTGCCATCCCTCCGGGGTCGGTTAAATGAGTAGTAACCCATTTATATGGGTTACGGAAGGTGGGGAAGGTAGTACAGCTGACTGGGGCTGCCTAGCCGGCCGCTGCGCTGGCTTGTGTCTGCAGGCTGCTCGCGGTGGCTGTGCGGCCGACAGCTCTGGTCAGTGACAAAAGCGCATTAGAGGCATGTTCGCGACGATGCGCTATATAAATTGACGACTTTTACCTTTAACTTTACTTCAAAATAATGGAAATATACACATCACAAGATAAACAATATAACAAAACACCATATATAAAAATGTCTAGATCTGAGTGTTATCCAGATTGCCAGCAAAATAATTAACTGTTCCTTGTGCCACAACTCACCCTTCCAAAAACAATTATTGAAAATCTGTTCAAGGTTCATAAATAATAAATCTCATAAACAGACAAACAGATGCAAAGAAAACATATCATTCTTCAACTGACAAAGGTAACCAATCTTAATGACAAGTGTGCGTGGTGCAACAACGACATTGACTGGAAATAATTTTAATCTTTTTCAAACAAAATTATTATAAAAATTATACATGAAATAAAATTTGGCACATTAGCATGTCCTGAACCAGCAGTTTGCAAATGCTCGCGTTTGGCGGATCTACTTGGATTAATTATGAAACAATAGAGAGTTGAAGTGTTGAACACAACAGTAGCAGCAGCACTCAACTGGTCCTCAAGTCATTTTGACGCGCTACAGCTATGCTGTATGCGTCTATGGTACGGTTGTCCTCTGTCTGTCGTCTGTCTGTTCGTCACTGATGTAATGTGGCTAAACGGCCGAGATAGGGCCTAGATTGCCATTGATCAGTAATAGGAAATCACATATTGGCTTTTAAATGACACGAAAATCATTGACCTTGGATGACCTTGAGGGTCAGTATTGCAACAAAAACTGCATAGGATGTAGCGCGTCTTCCCTAGCAATAGCTGGGCTATCTTGTTGTCATGGCTTATAGTTTATATCTCACTAACGTCAATCATTATGCTCTGACGCTCGTGAACATCATCTGTGTTACAGGCTTAATACGATTATGTCTACAACGTCCATACACTTACAGCATCTCTGGAGCCAAAGGCATGATTCTGTCCGAGTCTGAACCGCAGCACTTATAAGCAAAAAATAAGAAACTGCACAGAATGGGAATCGACGTATATGAGTATTACCGGTATACATATTGCATCAGCATAATCAGCCGGTCTATTAGTTTGATCCATGTGCCGCGTGCGTAAAGTAGTAATAGTCCTAATGGACATCCATCCACGTGACATGTATGTATTATAATTTATATATAATCGGGCGTCCGAAACTTTGCTAGAATTTTTTTTACCAGACCACAAACGCTATTAAATTAAATTAAATGTACCAAAATTTGTTGATATCAAATTAAAAGTGTTAGAGATATTTTAAAATGTAACAGGGATATGTTTTTTTGTATAGGCCTATACTTTCTTCAGAAACTTACCTAGGCCTACACGTCCGGCCCTGCAACAAATTTTCGCGCGCGATTGCTCAAACGACGCGCAATCGCACGCTAGTTTTGGAAAGGGGTTAAAAATTCGAAATATTCAGGCCTAGTCCTTAAAAATCAGGCTAAAGTCAAAAATTGGACCCATAGATAGACTTGAAAATTTTTGACAAAAACGCGCCTGTATAAAATTTACACCTAGGCCTATAAACGGTCTTAATCGTCGTCGTATAGACCCATAATAAAAACATAATGAATATGCAATATGGTCATGGGATTTCTAAATATGTAGTCATTTTTTATTTGTATTTACAGGTCACGTGACATGAAGCAGGCACAGTACACAAATAGTAATTGGCGTTGAGGTCATGATTGAAAATTGTTTGCCAGAGCTTCGTAAAATGTTTCCTCGAGACCGAAGGCCGAAGGAAACATTTTCAATGACGATCAATGGCTCCAGTTACTATTTGTTTTGTTATACCGCTCAATATCGGCGCGCGGGCAGCATTGAGATGTCAATGTTGCCCGCGCGGGCAACATTGTGTATTGGTGAATGCCACGCGACGCGATTTGAACCAATCGCGTGCAGATATTTTGCGTTGAGGTATGACAATAATTTTTCTGGCTTTCAACATTAGCAAATACAGCTTTGCTTTATATCTCCATAACTGTGCAATATAGACGCATGGTTATTATTGACCACATGAAACCGCCAACGGCGAGTCCAGTGGTCACACGACCGATGACGTAACGTGACTCCAAAAAGTCAAAGTCGTGACCTTAAAATATTTGAGGCGCCGCACTGGCGTAGCCGTAAAAGGCAGTAGGGAAACGTGCCCTGTAGAAGCCTACTCAGTTACTAAATAGCGTCAAAAAACATCGAAACACTTCATTATTCACACACATTATTCACACATTATTGGTAGCGTGGCGTAGTTGATAACGCGTTTCGGCTAAAACGAAGTTATTCTATGCCGGGCCCGGTTAGTACTGCGATGGGTGACTGCCTGCGGGCAGGTAAACCATCTCGGTGCGAAGCCTGCCAGCTAGGTCGACTCAGCCTTCTACCCTCCGTGGGACGGTAAAATGAGTAGTAACTCATTTACACGGGTTACGGAAGGTGGGGACCTTGGTACAGTTGACTGGGGTTGCCTAGCCGGCCGCTGCGCCAGCCTGTGTCTGCAGGCTGCACACGGTGGCCGTGCGGCAGGCGGCTCTGGTTAGTGACGAAAAGCGCATTAGAGGCGTGCGCATGCTCGCGACGATGCGCTATACAAATTGACGACCTTTACCTTTACACAAAATTGGAAGACTATTCTCCTGGTAGTGAGGAAACACCCCTCCCCACATCCTACCCCTCATGTGCCGCCTACATGCAGATCTTGGCTACGCCACTGCTTAGTAGTGGTAAAATTTAAAGACTAACACATCAAAACAGCGAAAATTATAAAAGATGATATTGTTCAGCAACATATTGACACACAGTCAATGCTATGCGGCCAATATCACTTTTTATGATTTTTGCTGTTTTTGATGGGTTAATAATTGAATGCTGCCGTTAACAAGTGTACAGGGCCTCAACTGATGTTTTGTACAATATACTGTCAAAGCTGACACAGTTTTGATCTTCAAGAATCGTCTTGATGTCTGCAACGTCTGGGGCATTCAAAACTGGTATAGCTTCTAAGTCCGACAACCGCAAGTGACTAAACAAGTAAGATGTTAATTAGAAAGGGTTAAATGCAGTCGTAACTAACCATAATTCACTATAACAAAATTAATTAGTGACGACAGCAGCCTTATCCTACAGATACATTAACCGTCGTACTAGCATTTTACTGTTATTTATCGCTGCCGTAGATATAATATTTTAAAGCATATACCCGTCTTCGGTGTTCGTCGTACCGCTCTTGGTCCCATCTTTGCTGAAGCAGCCTGCTTTGCGTGGGCCGAACAGGCCTGTAACTACGATGCATATCGCGGCCAGACACACAGGAATTTTACAATGTAATACCTTCTAACTGATTACACCTCACAGCTACGCCAGGCCTACTGTAAATACAATTCCTATTTCAGCGTCGCGTAAGGGCACCTGCTAGGTGCTACATTGTGCGCCGTATACAACGGTGTTGTTATGGCAACCAAGCTGGTTCCCATCGCTGGCTCAAAATTTCTTGTCGCGTGGGTGGCCTGGGTCTACTCCAACTGGCAGTAGGTCCTATCACAACATCCATATAAAAATCGCAGGACTACTGGCTGCAGTAGTAGATCTATAATTAATAAACGTAGAATTCAGGGTAAAATAAAACAGGTAGCCTTAAAATTGGGTAAACCTAAAAGATGTCACAGGCTCACAGCGCCGAGTGCTGTGCGCAGAACCACTGCGTCGAGTTGGAAGTGATTAATTCTCCGATGTAAGCCTAACCGCTTTCTATGCTCAAGCCGTGCGCGTTCATAAGCTACTAAATGTTTTTAAAGTCTCCGAATTAATGTTTTATAAAACATGCCCGAATGTGTATGGGTAAGCTAGTAATGTGAGTGGAATTAACTTCACTATAAATTGGCTCAACGGGTCTACTTTTTTTCTATCAGTCGAGTAATCTTAATCCAGGTTGATACTTGACAGATCATTTGAGGACGGAATTAAAATTTAGGATGACAGTCATGTTAATTTTCTGCGCGACAGTGTAGTCTAATGCGGCAGATGAAATAGCTTAATTTTGGCACTTGGAGCAATAGGCCAGTGACGTAGCCAGAAATATGAATTGGGAAAGGGGGCGGGACTCGTTTCTCCTTCTCTCCCTTTATTAGTCCGCCCGAAAACGATAGTTTTCGGAAAGACTTCTGTTTTGCTGTGGTTTCTTTTTTTTCTCGCCGCGTAATCTCCGAGCTCCGGCGGCCGATCGGCGCGAAATTTTGCACGATGCTCGGTGTTGCGTTCAGTTTTATAATCCCGGTCCAAAATTTTGGGGGGGAGCCTCCCCAAAAGATTTTTAGGGGCCAAAAACATGCAAAATTTGGCCCGATTTCGGTCGACTTCGAAGTTTGGCGGCGAATATCTCCGGAACGGATGAAGATATTCAAAATCGGTGAGTTACGCGTTCGACAGCGATTCCTCCCGCGTTAGGCGAAACAAGTCCGGTGAAGATCGGTCCAGTAACC
>Ga0209367_1013761_pt1 | contig 10367 bp, 4 predicted proteins | sample WorMetLIZISLAND2_FD_187412 | JGI IMG/M metagenome (GOLD analysis project Ga0209367, IMG submission 187412) | Marine gutless worms symbiont microbial communities from Max Planck institute for Marine Microbiology, Germany - Olavius geniculatus... ...
GGGTAGGCTTGGTGACACACGACCTCGTTCTGCAGGTTTAGGGTCAAGAACGCCTGCAGCATCTAGGTCACCAGGTGACACAGGCAAGGCAAGGTGTAATGGTTAACGCGTTGAAGTTGCTCTACGCCGGGCCCGGTTACTACTTGGATGGGTGGACAAGTAAACTTAACTATCTCGGCATATAACCAACCACTCAAATCAACTCAGCCTTACATCTCTCCGGGGCTAAATACATCGAGTGGCGGCCTGCCTGGATGGAGTTCAGGCAAAGCGCGTTCACCTGTGTCGGGTGATCCTGTATGGCAGAAGACGCTCCGTAGCTATGAGACAGCTTCCGTGTATGGCTGGCCGCCAGTAATAAAGCAGCGCCCTATTCTCGACGGTTTTTGGCGACGGCTAAGGGTCAGTTGACGACTGGGAATTGATGTGACCAAGTGAGATATTTCACGTCAACATGGAAACCGTCTTGTCTGACATTATCTTAGAACCGCCAAATTCGACTTCGGGCCTACTTGGATTTCTTGCGAATGTGAACCACAACCATATAATAAGCGCCATGGAAACACTACTCAACCCCCCCCGTGGAACCGGGGGTCCAACGTCGAACCGTCCCACATCGGGCGACTGCGTCAGTATGTCAGCAGTCATGCATGGTCACAAGCCGCTTACAAGTCAACAATAAATCGAAGTACTGGAGTTCGAACTTAAGTAATAAGAAAAGAGACAGTCAAAGCAGCCTGTATGTGAGGTCGCAAACTGCATCAGTCATCTATCCAGCAACGACCCCCGCTGAGTCAGACACGCTCACCGTCTATCTGTCATACAAACTATACAAAAAACAGAAGCCTCTAGATGGGTTAGCTTGCTTGCTCTAGGGTGCTGGTTCAAAAACACTCGGTCTCCAAAGTACACTCTCAACCATTCACCGTCAACCCAACAAACAATCACTGACGCCCACTCGCCCGCCTCCCGTCAGGTACAAAGTATTCAAACGCCCACCACCTTCATATATAGTACCGTGGCGCCAGGTCGACCGACCTCCATTTTGCCCTGAATAATACGAGTATACAGACTACAGAACGTCATGTACACAATAGATATACAGCCATAAAACTTGTAATCAAGCCCTGTGTCCATGCACCCGGTATATACTAACTTAATCGAACAAGGTGACAGGTCGTGGTTACATGAAACTAAGACGTTTGCACTTCGCACAGATGATTTTTTTCAAGTCCAAAAATAGCCCAACCCTAAAGATAAGGGACCCTCCCGTCTCCGGAGAAGAACACAGGAGCAAAGCAAAAAAATGGAAATAAAAAAAATAAGGGAGAGAGAAAAAGTAAAGACAGAAAGAGGTGAAAAGAAGGAGAAGGAACAGGCATTGACCGTAATGAAAAATTCTCAGTTCAGGCCATGCTTTATTTTATGCACAACCGTAACATCCTATCTCCTGATGGCTGTTGATGATGCTAAAAAAGCAGTGCAAATTTCGCTGCGCTTAAAAGTTAACATGTAACTAAGTAATGCCAAAGATATCTGGAAATGTCAGTGAAAATATTTTAAAAAATGAAGTGTTTGCTTGCCCATAGCAGTGGCGTCACTAGAACTTAGTGTAAGGGGAAACAACAAGAGATCTGAGCTAATGCTCATGAAATGCACGAGAGCCAATAGCAGTTCCTGTTCGCAGGTAATCTTGGTCTATCTCCATCTATTTTGTCACAATTCACTTTTTTGCAGCCAAAATTGCCAAAAAATCACTAAAACACCTATTTTCGGGTTAAAAGTCATTCAAGGTCATCAATGTTGACAATCATAAGATCATCACCAGTGCCTGTTATGTTAATGAGCATGTCTGTGCCTATCTGCAACCATTTTCACGCTAGACAAGCTAACAGTGGATAAATAGCCACTTTTTCGAGGGGTACTCCTCTTTGACACCCACATGCACAGGTCTCCTTAAGCCTAAAAGGTCCAGACTTGGATTGCTAAAAATCAATACTGAAAATTTCACACACAGGTTGTCTTGGTCTACCTCCAGCCATTTCAGCACAATTCACTTTTGAAATGTGTGTCGCAGCCCAAAATTGTGAAAAATTCACTAAAACCCCCTACTTTGGTGGTTCAAGGTCATTCAGGTCAGCGATGTTGACATTCCTAAGAAGCTTGTCACGAGTGCTTGTTATGATAAGCTGTGTCTGTGTCTATCTGCAACCATTTTCACGTTAGAATAAGGCCTTTTTAACGGGGGTGCCCCTCTTTTGTCCCCTCATCCATGGAAACCCCTTTCATCCAGTAGCATGAAATTTTATCACAAAATACAAGAGACACTACGCTATCATAGGTGAAAACCAGAAGTCTCTATCTCACCTGGTCTTGGAATGGTACCGGGATGTGACAGACACCAGAATGGACAGACACCAGGACAGAATTATCATGTAGCTAATATGCGCCATAGCTATGCTGGCTCTTGCATGTAAAAACTGAGAAAATAATTTAAGGATGACACACAAAATATCATAAAATTCATGCAATAAACAGTGACAAAGCCAGAAGCATTTATATATGTAAAGTACTACGCAGCACTGTTTTTACTGCGCTGGAGAGGCAACCCCATGGAGTTGAATGTCATCATTTTGTAGCTCTCAAGACAGCAAGACTGACTAAACATAAGCACATTTTCTTCACAGTGGTGGAGCCAGAGAGAGTAGATGTGAGTGACTGCACCCTCCAACTTCAGTTGTGAATGCAAATTTTTGCAGCAAAACTAATGAAATTTGTACAGGCTGCTACATGCAAAGTCAGTGATGCCTAACAATTGATGCACTTGCAAAATGGTGCTCTACCCAAAACCCCGGTGGGGCACTTCCAGAGCTCCCCAGGCCTCTTAGCTGGTGGGCAGGTGCTTGCTGTCACTACTCAAAAACCCTACCAAGCTACCACTGCTGCTGGCCTTGATTTCAGGCCCTTGGGCATCAGGCCTCAGTCCACCCCTACCAACTACCATTTCTGGTTATGCCAACGCGCTTCTTTAACAACAGTTTTGCGACAGTGCAGAAGCAGCATTCTGACAAAATGAAACACAGACGTATAAATGTATACAGCACATGTATGAAATCACACACATACACTATAAGAGAATATATAAATATGGCCAGTGATGATGGTGTCTCAATAAAAGTAGCAAAGTTATGTCACCTATCTTGATATCTTGACCAGGTTTAAACAGGCTGCCGCAAAGTCAGATGCCTCATTGCAGAACCGGTTTTTAACAAAACACATCTGTTAGAAAATGACTCTTAATGATAAATATTAATCCTTCAATAAACCACCTGAAAGTCTTTAACAATTGTTAACTTTGGCATTGGGCACACTGTAACAACAATTATATTTGCCATGCACACGCGTTCCATATGCGGTCACAAAGTGTTATTTACCATGCGCAGATCGCACATGCTTACCGATGGCGTATTTAAAAATGAAGAATTGCATGGCTGTTTTTTGTTAATGTTGCTGCTATTACGTATATTACCTAGTTATGAGCAGAATACTAATGTTAGAAATATTTCAGGCTGTTTTGGCTATAGCAGTGTCAGATTCTGCTCAGCTGATATTCAGTTTCGAATCATGTCAATCTTTAGGCCTTTACTACGAATAACCTGCCACCCAAGGAACCATCCAGGGTGTCCTTAGATGATGTAATACCACCCAAGATGTCACAGAATCCACTTCAGAAGTTCAGACTGTACACAGGCATCATGAGGCATGGAAATTTGACTTAACCATGGCTTCAATGGATAGGCCATGCGAGCTCGCACGGTCAGTATCATTTTCTGCGCCACACTGAACCGTGCGTGCGCATGGTCAATAACACCATGCCACTGTAAATGTATACTTACATACTTATATACTTGCACGACGCTACAGTGGTGGAAAATAAGCCACGCTAAGTGCCGTCCATTTGCTGGAGGGGCAGAATGGTACTTAAACCCGCACTCAAATTATTATTGTTAACGCTAACCCTAACCTTAACCCCGACCCTAAACCAAACCCTAACCCTGATTCTAACCCTATCCCTGTCCCTAACCTTAGCCCTAATTTACGCCGCTACAGCAAATGGACGGCACATAGCGCGGCGGAATCTCCGCCATTTGAGATTTCTTCTATTTACTTAGTGGCAGAAGTAGAGTATCAAAACATTGTAACCTAAAGGCTGCAGACATGAAATGCAAAATCAAAATGCGGGAATGGAAAATAACGCTAAACATCAGCAGGGGCCAAAAATTTAACCACAGAGAAGAATGACTGACTGTGACATGCCATATCTCATTCCTCTGCGGTGCTTGACTTCTTTGTAAACAAGCTGTACATCTTCAACTATGAAAGACGGTAAACAGCGTCAGATTTGCTTACATTTCCGTCCGTGCGGACGAAAATACGACCGAGCAGCGACCTCTAAAGACTCTTGTAACTGTGCACGACACAGCAGGCGAAAACAACACGTAACCGACTTGGCAACAGCACGTAAGCATTAAATACACTCTCGCCAATTATGTCCTTAGCTCAACAGATACAGATATCGTCTAATTTACTGTCGAAATAATCGCATAACTTTTGACACTCTAAAATACAGTTGACAAGAAGGAAAATCAATATGACACACCCCCAGAAACACAGTCATGTCAGAAAATAGAGGTGAGTCATTAATTCAAACATCTGGCGATACATCGATATCGATACTTTGGAAATAAAGCCGTATTTTACGTTACCAATATAACATTATCGGCATTTAATTACTGTGTTTACAACTGTGGCAAATCAAATGTATAACTCTTAATTTTAATTGCGAACTCCAGCGTGGCAATGAGTGACTGCCAGTCTGCCACTGCCAGTGCTAATGACTGCAGAACATCAGCACAGTTCGAGTACTCAACAGTCGGCACAGCTCACCCACGTTATGTTGTGTGCGTTTGTGGGTACGATCAATTAGGTAGTTTGTTTATTTTTGTTGCACGGTGCGATGAATGTTATAAAAACAGTTAGAAATAACTGGAAAAAGACAGTAGCATTCATCGGCTTAAGTGCGTTAGGCTTTAAATATGTGCACAAGAAATACAAGTAAATCATTCTTGTTGTTGTTTACAATATGAGCTATTTACTTGTATTATCGTTCAGTGTTTTTATTTACGCCATGTCTAGTGACCGACAGTCGGTCCTCTAGGCTACGTACTAGAGAGCCGACAGTCTACTGCACACTGTCGTAAAAGAATGTCTACGGGGCACGGGTAAAATGCGGACCTGCGGACCAACCAACCCGTTGGTCTGTCCGCAGGTCAGCATTATCTATATAAGTTTTTCTTCCCTGTTGCTGACGTTTGTATTATAACTGCGTTAGACGTACTTAGCGTACCTGCGGAGCTTTACCTGCCATATAGGATCACACAGGCTAAAGGTGGTGATTAAAAGTGCTGATATAGTTTTTTATATTGGAAACCAATTTCAGAACTATGTAGCCTCCACCCAATAAAGTAACATCGCCTCCTTGATTAAATCGCCCCCCCCCTGCATTTTGCTTTGAAGTCTAATTGCGCACACAAACAGCAAGTATGTTATGAGACATTAAACATGCAGGTTTTGGATGTTTGATGATGCTGAAATGTGAAACAACTTTATGGCGGTGGCACTGGATGAAGATGAAGCTCATTATACGTAATCGTTGGCGGTCGTGTTATCTTGGCATGCAGTAGTGACCAGACTCTTGCATGCATTCATTTCACTAACAAAGTAACACAACTGCCTGCACTGCAGCAGTAAACGCTTAGACAGGGGCCTAAAACATAAACGCTATAGTAAGCTTATACACATTATGGCACATCTCATTAGGTGTTCAGTAGCTTGGGGTCTGCATTTTAGTGGTTCGCAGTTTACCCACTGATCCGCACTGGCGGTTCGCAAGTTTTGGTTCGCAGTTTACTCGTTGGTCAGTCCACAGGTCTGCAAGTCCGCAGTCTGCACTTTACCGCAGCATTACGAAAACCCATCATACTGCCACAGACAGATGCCCTCACAGCAGCTAGCCACTGACGAGATCAACCATGCTCGGTGTTATTTTCTGTCTGCAGGGATGGAAAAGTAAGCAAACGTGATGCTATTTTTCGTCCGCCATGGATGGAAAAAGAAAAGCATGCTGATGCTATTTTCTGTCCATGCGGATGGAAATTTATGTGCTCAAAGTGTTTTATCCATTTTCCTGAAAGTTCAGAATCTTTTTTATCTAGGCCTAATGTTGGTGGCTGTTGCTGTCGGTCCTCTAGGCTTTGTACTAGAGGGCTGACTGTTGGTCCTTTAGTTCACAGCGTAGAGGACCGACTGTCGGCTCTCTAGACACTTGGTTTCAGTTTCAGTCAGTGTTCAGAGGCAGACAAGTGACAGTACTTCTCCTGTGCTTGCATTGCTTCTGATTTTTATGGATATATGACGCTACAGTAATTTGTGTTTTGATTGATTGGTTGACTGAATGGTTGGCTTCGATCAATGCCGACCTTTAATATGAAAAACCGTCGCCAAGAATTCACAATAAGGTGTTCGTTCTTAGATGATGTAATGCCACCCAAGATGTCATCCAGTTCACTTCAGAAGTTCAGACTGTGCACAGGCATGAAAGTTAACCGTGACTTCAATGGAGTGTGCACGGTCTATAACATTTTGTGCGTGACATCGGACCGTGCGTGCGCACGGTCAATAACACCATGCTACTTTAAAAGTCTTAAATGTCAGTTTGAAGCACTGTTATTTTGTCACTGTGTGGAGTATATGAGTGCTGGCTGCATTATGTGCTATTGGTCAGTAAGCAGCATAGTGTAAGGTGCATGCGGAGAATTATGGAACTTTCACTCCCGCGTACTTTCGCTCCCGGAAACGAAAGTTTCATAGATGGAACTTTTGCTCCTGAGAACTTTCGTTCCTGGAAGCAAAAGTGACGTGGAACTTTTGCTCTCAGGAACTTTCGTTCCATGGAACTTTTGCTCCCACAGCCAGTGTAATGCGGTTTTGCTCCCCAACATGAATTATGATTATTTAATTGATAAACTAATGGTATTAAGGTGTTATAGCTTGTTCGTATCTTTTTACAGCTTCATTGTAGTAAAAGATGGCAGGTTCTAGCAAATTATTTTATACTTTTGTTATATTTACTAAGTTCCCTAAATTATTTCTCTAATTATATTTGTTTATAAATTCTTTCTTGAATTATATTTTTCGTCAAGTTCTTACCATTGTTTTAAACTTATCGTCTCCTAAACTTATTTTTAGTCTTTTGGAAAACCTTTATAGGCTAGCTGTAGCACGTTCCCTAGCAACAGCTTGGCTTTCTTGTTTTGTATGTTGAGCATTTACGCTGCATGCTGGCATCCTTTGATTTCATCTGCTTCTATTAAGTGTGTAGGCCTATAATGTAAACTCTGAGTGAAGAGCGAAAGTTCCACCTCATTTTCGCTCGGGGGAGCGAAAGTTTTAGGGAACGAAGGTTCCTGGGAATGAGAGTTCCAGGGAACGAAAGTTTCATGTGTGGCCTAGCGGACTGACAATCAGTCTGCTAGACACTTCATATAAACCATCGTCTGATTTATGTCTGTTGTAGAGAGCGACTGATTCTTAAAGCATATTGTCTGGAGGCCAAGGTACAACATTTTATTCTTTTTTTGTTAATCGAACTTGTTTTTTTCCTGGAAGGGCTATGATTTAGTAAATTTGAAATTGATACGATTGTTATAAATTTAGCATACTGCTCAAGGGTGCTGGTGTTTTAATGTATGCTTTTTAGAAATATGGTGATGAATTGTTGAAAAATGGCTCACAGCCAAGGAAGGTTACTGTGTTCTTAAATCCTGCTGCCAAAAGAGGGCAAGTAAAGTTTACACAAGTTGATATTCATCATTTTCATTTTGTGTTGTGATAGTTTTTACGCGCGAAAGCAGCTAGGCCTATGCTATAGTGCGTCTTAGCCATCGCAATTCTGTCCGTCCGTCCGTCCGTCTGTCCGTCCGTCTGTCTGTCACACGGGTGGATCAGGCAAAAACGGTGCGAGGTAGGATCCCCAAATCTTCGCCATCGGCTGCATAAAAGACTCTAGTTTCAGGAACCGAAAAGCTTTTTCATAAACTCGAAGGGGGTCACCCCGAACGAGGTCGCTAAATGAGAGGGGGGTGGTCAAAATTTGCGATTTTTAGCCAATAACTCGCTGTATCTCAGTAACGGTGTGAGATAAGGCCTAGGTTACTATTAATCACGAATAGGAAATCGTATACTGGCTTTCGATTGGCGCTGAATTCAGTGACCTTGGATGACCTTGAACGCCAAAATAGGGGTTTTTACGGATTTTTTTCGCAATATGAGGCTGCACAAGTCTTTATCATTCACAAGGAGGCGCCACCATCGCCAACGCCACACGCGCCTATGGCTGATGTGTATTAGGGTCCCGATGGGCCGAGTCCAAGTGATATGCATTTTTCAAAACTATAACTACCGAACTGGAAATGCTATAGGCTTTCGTGCGTCTCGTGAGCTTTGCTCAAATTTCTTGTTTGTATTGCGGTTGTATTATCTGCTGATAATTCACATCATTTTTTACTTTTCTTGTAAAATTTTTTTTTCATTACTTAATGTGTTCCTGGTAAAAAAAACAGCTTTTTTGTACTTATTGAGTTTGTGGAAATTGCTGTGTTGCAGGAAAGGCCGAGATCTCTATGAGAAGAATGTTGCGCCTCTCCTGCATCTGGCAGGACTGGAAATAACGTTAGTGAAGGTCAATAGATGCATGCTGTTCTGATACAGATACTTGTGTCATTTTGAACTATCATAATATAGCTTGATGTGCATAGAGTCTGCATTTTTATCTGTCCCAATGCTATAGCATAGCATGGGACAGATTATAAAACCATTCTGTTGGTCTGTCGTTCTGTCTGTCCGTCTGTAAACACTCCTATGGCCGCAATTTTGATTCGATCTTGATGAAATTTTGCACAGTGATTCGGGGCCCGAAAAGTAAGATCGAGTTTGTTTGGTATAAAAATCTGATAACATCTGCCCCTAATTTACCCTGGTTTTTACGCGCAACAGCAGCTACTGCTGTAGTGCACCTTAGCCATCGCAATTCTGTCTGTCCGTCTGTCACACGGGTGGATCAGTCAAAAGCGGTGCAAGCTAGAGTCACCAAATTTTCACTGTTGGCTGCCTGGAAGACTCTGGTTTCAGGAACCGTAAAGCTTTTCCATAAATTCGAAGGGGGTTACCCCGAACGAGGGCGCTAAATGAGAGGGGAGTAGGGAAAATCTGCGACATCCAGCCGATATCGCGTTGCCAGAGCGAGATAGTGGCGCCATCTGGTGAGTAGAAGTAAGACACAATAAGCTTAGGGCCTACATATTTTAGTCGTAGGGTGTGTGATGCCATCTGTTTTACTGGGCCTTCTGTGAAACTAGCCAAAAGCCGTACGGATGAGGTTTATGGATGAAGTCTACGCATCACTAGCGTACGACGGTGCACCCCTGTTGCACGTTCCTGTTTGCGTTAGCAGAGCTTTACTTGTTGAAATTTTGCATTTCAGCCTATGGGGACTTCAAAGCGGTATAACTCGGTCCCAGTAAAATATAATTGCACGCTGTGTTTATCTACCTCCCTATTTTCAGGGTTGAGCAATCTAATGGTATCATTTAAATTTACCCCCTAACGACCGCTGTTGCCATAGCAACCATTCCAAAGTTGCAAAATTTTGCATTACAGCCAATGGAGATTTCAAAGCGGTATAACTCAGTCCCCGTAAAAGATAATTGCGCGCTGTTTGCACCTACCCCCATATATTCGGGGCCGGGCTATCTGATGTTGTCATTTAAATTTCTCTCCTGGCGACGCCTGTTGCCATGGCAACGAATTTTGGGACAAAATTTACTATAACTCGGTCTGTGTAAGAGATAATCTGCAAGATTTTTGCGTCTATAGTGGAATTTTCGGGGATGAGCCATCGAATGCTGCCAATTGAATTTTTCCCCGAGCGACCCTCGTTGCCATGGCAACGAAATTTAGGACATAATGGGTTAGAACTCAGCTTACATAAGAGATATATTGAAGATCTTTGCATCAGATGGGGTGTTTTCAAGATCGGTTTATTTCGGTATGGGCAGTGCGCAATTATTTAAAAGCGCACATATGCACCCCTGCAAAAATCATAGGTTAAGTATACGAAAAATTGTTATTATCTAGCAACAAAAACATTTCTACATTTTCTAACATTGCTATAATTAACTAATCCAGATTACTTCCAACGGCAATAAAACTGCAAATATTTATGTAAAAAAACTGTTCAGTTTATATAC
>Ga0209367_1013762_pt1 | contig 10366 bp, 8 predicted proteins | sample WorMetLIZISLAND2_FD_187412 | JGI IMG/M metagenome (GOLD analysis project Ga0209367, IMG submission 187412) | Marine gutless worms symbiont microbial communities from Max Planck institute for Marine Microbiology, Germany - Olavius geniculatus... ...
GTGGGACAACCCTGCAGGAGTTAAGCCACGCTGCCCTAGATAGGCAGCGGTGGGCAGCGATAGTAAGAATGGCGTCAGACACCAACGGGCATTGAGCCCACGGTTGTCGATGATGATGATGATGATGATTTCCCATTTCTTCGACGCCTACGGCGCCTCGTTTTTGGTGCCTGCGGCACCTCACCTTGAGTTGGGGGAATTGCTCCAAAGACTTAGGGAAGATAGGCGCCCCTGCTTGTAACTAAGATATAGGGTTTAAGCTTAACATTTTCAGTTTTACCTAATGAGTCTATTCGTTTTGCTGCAGAGTCGTCGGCGACGTTCAAGAAATTTCTTCACTTTATGGTGGCAGGTGAGTGTCTTCACTCTTCACTACATGCTTCGTTCTATGATTCTACGTAATAAAGTACGAGTCTTTGCTTTGGATTTTATTGTCGTTTTTTCGCGCGAAAGCAGCTACTGCTTTCAGCGCGTCTTAGCCATCGCAATTCTGTCTGTCCGTCCGTCTGTCTGCCTCTCCGTCTGTCCGTTCGACCGTCACACGAGTGGAACTGGATAGGGTCTAGGTTAGACCTTGGCGCCACGCTACTATCGTTTGTGATCCAGATAGAGAATTTGGTATTTGTATATTAACTTAGCGTGAACACCCCAATTTTTCAGCTATAACTACTGAAGCGGAAATGCTATAGGCTCTCGCGCGTCTCGTGAGCATTAGCTCAAATTTCTTGTATAGTTGCATCGTCAATACCGCAACGCGTCTGCGTTATACGAACGATGTTACAAGCGTATTATTAGGCGGAATCTTTCTTGCAGCGTAAAGCCAGCGACCCACGGGCCACATGTGCGGGCCCGCTCAAAGCGGCTCGTGTGACGCTAAAACCGGGTGTGCGGCCTGCATGTGCGGCCCGGATATGCGGCTCGTGTGTCGCTGGCTTAAGTGATTTTGCCTATTCCTGAACATTTTCCGTGGTGTGGTCTGCCTGTCTGTCATATTCGTATTCTCTAGCGTTCGATGGATTTAAATGCCATTTTTACGCGCGAAAGCAGCTACTACTTTCAGCGCGTCATAGCCATCGCAATTCTGTCTGTCCGTATGTCTGCCCATGGGTGGATCAGTCAAAAACGGCGCAAGATAGAATCACTAAATCTTCACCTTCGGCTGCCTGGAAGACTCTAGTTTCAGGAAGCGTAAAGCTTTTCCATAAATTTAAATTAAAAATTCAAATATAAATTCAAAGACGGTCACCCCGAACGAGAGCGCTTAATAAGACGGAGGTGGGAAAAATTGGCGATTTTTAGCCAATAAGTCGCTGTATCTCAATAGCGGTGCGAGATAGGGCCAAGGTTACTATTAATCACTAATAGGAAGTTGTAACTGGTTCTCGATTGCCACCGAATTCAATGACCATGTATGACCTTGAACGCTAAAATAGGGTGTTTATGGATTTTTGGCGATTTCGGGCTGCGAAACACATTTTAAGAGCAAATTGCACAAAAATCAATTGAGATAGACATAGAAAAGCTGCGTATGAAATTTTCAGCATTGAACGTAGATTTCGATGGTCCACGTCTCGATTTTCTAGGTTCAAGGAAACCTGCGCACGAGAGCATCAAAGAGCGGTACCCACGCAAAAAGTCGTTATTACGCGCGAAAGCAAGTACTGCTTTCAGCGCGTCTTAGCCATCGCAATTCTGTCCGTCCATCTGTCCGTTTGTCCGTCTGTCTGTCACACGGGTGGATCAGTCAAAAAACGGTGCAAACGAGGATCACCAAATCGGCTGCCTGGAAGACTCTAGTTTTAGGAACCGTAAAGCTTTTCCATAAATTCGAAGGGGGTCACCCCGAACAAGGGCGCTAAATGAGAGGGGGTGGGCAAAATTTGCGATTTTTGGCCAATAAGTCGCTGTATCTCAGCAACGGTGCAAGATAGCGCCTAGGTTGCTATTAATCACTAATAGGAAGTCGTACACTGGCTTCCGATTGGCGCTGAATTCAATGACCTTGAATGACTTTGAACGCCAAAATAGGGGGTTTCATGGATTTTTTGGTGATTTCGGGCTGCGACACAAGTCCATATCATTCACAAGGTGGCGCCACACTACTATCGGTATGCGATCCAGATAGAGAATTTGGTATTTGTATATTAACTTAGCGTGAACAGCCCAATTTTTAGCTAGACTACTAAACCGGAACTGCTATAGGCTTTCGCGCGTCTCGTGGGCATTATCTTAAATTTCTTGTACAAACAGGCTACACTAATTTTGTGGTGTCTTATGACACACTGCGTCAGATGGGGGTCTCTGACGAGACATATGATTGCAAATTGCAGCCATATCGTCAGTTTCATGCTGCCATCCGGCAAATTCATGCGAGCAATTCTGTCTTTTGCTAAACTACTTTGGCATTTGTTACGAGGGTTGATCAATATGTACTGAAAATCAATGTAGGTTAAATTTAAATTTTTTTTCACAGTCTTTATATAAGTAAAAATACATTTTTTACGTACACATATAAGTTTGTTGCGGATGTACCAGTAGACTTTTTAAGAAATTTGCTATCGTACTCAATGGCATGCGCAACACCTTTATTATATCGCTACACTACCGTGTAAAACATAAATATCCGAAAACTAGCAATATCTACAGTTATAGTAAGTGTCAACAACAATGGAGGACTTAGTGAACATTTGTTCAAACAGTTTGAACGATTTTACTGTGCATGAATTTTCAGTGTACACTAATGATCGTTGGTGGCTGCAGTTTTGTTCAGATAACTGCATAGGCGTTGTATTTCCATTGCGCGACCATACAAGCTGTGCACTGTTTTGCTGAAAAATTAAAACTTACTCTGTAGCTATATGTAGATTTTCTTAACATTAATTATAACTCATATTTTACATTTCTGTTTAATACTTTAAAAAATTTACTATTAGACTTTCTGCCCATCTGTAGATATGGTTGATTTTCGGATATTTATGTTTTACAAGGTAGTGTAGCGACATAATAAATGTGGTGTGCATGTCACTGGGTAGCAAATTTCTTACAGAGTTTACTGGTGAAAACAATTATGAAAATTGGTCAATATTTAGCGAAGATATGGACAATCTACAATAGCTTACATTTTTTGACCACCCTGTATTTTGTGTATTTGTATGTTTGCTAGTTATTGATAACAGCGACAATTTCACATCACAGCCGCTGTCTGTGTAGTCGTTGCGAGATCGGCGTTTGGCGGCCGAGATTCCGTACACATCAACGGTGGACGTGCTGGCCAGCAAACGTCGAGCGAACAAGATCGACCGAGTGTCTCGACGAACGTTCCCATTTGCCTTCATCACCTTCGCCGTCATCTACTGGATCGCTTACTCCATACCGTCAAAGAAAACTCCGGATCCAGACGCGTCGGACGAGTTGTGAACGTTCCTTAACATCGTCTATATAGCTACTCGTATATATACGGTGCAGTGGAAACGAACAAATGTTTACGTGTCGTCAGACGTTGGTGTAAACTGTAAAAAATTTGTAATCATCTGAAAGTGTTTTTGGTCGACCGTACTAACGGTTGTGCTGATGGCATAATGTTTTGTCCGTCTGTTTGTCATTTGTCGTCTGTAACGTATGTATTGTGGCTAAACGGTACGTCTTACCGGAGAGGGAGAGCTTTGATCAAGAAATAGGGTTGACCGATCGCTACCCTGTGGTACTTTAACCATGTCGCTATCTGCAGCAGTTTGGTCACAATTTGCAACAATTTTTCAGCCTGCGTGTTCATGTCCGCAGTTATTTATGTAATAAATGTAAAAAAACATCAGTTTATACACTTGTTAACGGCAACATTTAAGGACTTGCACATCGAAAACAGCAAAAATTTCGTTCCTATGGTCGGTCGGCGGAAAGTGGCAGTTCCGTCAATTTTAATTGAGTATTGCACTAGTTTATAATGCGATATTGACCGCGCGTGACGTCTGTTATACTAACGTTTCTTGTAGCGTTCCAGAGCAGTGTGGATAAAGCGCGTATGAAACTGTAATCACCCTAGGGTAATTTCTTTCTCTCCACTACCGGAAGTCGAACGCTGGCCTTCGGACGTAGGCGGCAAGTCGGTCTTTCCTAGCGACAGCTGGGCTTTTTGTTTTTAGTTGTGGTCAGTAATCCAACTTCGAAAGTCGATTAACGTTTATTTCTACAGCGTGGGCCAATAAAAAACGTGCCACTTTACTTTTGTCTATATCTTCGCCACCAATTCACCGATTTTTAAAATTCTTTCACTGGCACGCTTTGCAGACAATTTGCAATAATGTGATTATTTTATATTTCAACACACCGCGAATGCGTCTCTGCACTACTTTGTAAAATATAAATGTCAGAAAAAAAACTAGCGATCTTGAAACATTTAGGTAAGTGAAAAAAAACACTGCAGACCAACATTGCGGTGAATGATCCATATGACACTAGATTGTGTTAGACCCACACAGCCTAGTGTCATACAGACCATTTACCATAATGTTGGTCTGAAGTGTTTTTTCTCAATTTTTTAAATGTTTGTTTGTTATTATCATTATACATTCATATTTTGTTAATAGTTTACAAGGTAGTGTAAAGACAAGTTTACGGTGTGGTGGGATATGTAGTAATCACGTTATTGCAAATTGTCCGCAGTGTGCCAGTAAAAGAATTTTAAAAATCGGTTAATAATTGGCAAAGATATGGACAAAAGTAAAGTGGCACGTTTTTTATTGGCCCACCTTGTATATTAGCCAAGAAATCATGCTCATGCGGTTGAATATCAAAGCTTTTCGCCCAGGTACATTATAGCCTATAGGCCTAGTACTCGATCACTGCGCAACTTATTCGTTTTTGGTGAAAAGGCCAGCAGCATAAGATGGTATAGTGGATTGGATACGTTTTCATAATTTTTTTACTGTCATAAGTTTACCGCTGCTAGAAAAGTACCAGAATAACGAATAGTAATAAACTGTCTTGATATCGTTATGATTATAATCTGCTTGTGTGTTTTGCGAATGCATTTCGTTTGTATTTGTGAACAAAATGCGATACTAAACGACTACAGAAGACTGCCTATTGATGTCGTTTCAGTTTCGTATGGAACAGTGGTAGGCCTTCGTGAATAAAATTAAGCGGAAGCCTTGCGTTTTTAACCGCAGCAGAAATCATAGCAAAAGACAATGCTTGATGCTGGTATTGTCGAAACTTCACAATCTGAAAAGTAGGCCGCCTAGGCCTAAGTAATTTATCAGATATTTAGGACGTGCATGTGTAATGGTGACCACAGTAGTCACGCAAAACGATGCATATTTGCATTATTAGGCTAATTTATTGATTGATTTGTCGAAACTCAGATCAACGGCATATATAGCAAAGACTCGCCCGCATGAAATATTGAGCAGATATTGCAATTAATAGGCTAGCATATAAAAGCCAAAAAGTATTATTTACGCACATTTTTGTTATCTCGGATTCCCGCCATTTAAACGCCGCCAATTTCGGAATTCGGAATTGACTAAAGCAGCCGTGATGCAGATATTTCAGAATTGCAATCACTATAGTCTCGAACTTGAAATACAGAAATGAAAAATCAGTAATATAAATGTTGAAAGTAATAATTATTGGTTAAATGTATACGTATTACGAAAATACTGAAATGACCCTTGAACGCAGGACGACTGGAGCAGCGAGTTATTTACTTTTGCGTTTAAGAAATAGTCAATAATTACAAACGCAACTGGTTAGACTTAATTTGCTGTCAGCGCAAATTTAAGCTTACGTGCCTAAACCGGCCATACGTAAGTAAACATATGCTGGTAGTCCGTCATTTTCTTAAGCATTTAACGTCCAGTGACTTTGATTTTTTATTTGTTTTAACAAAATTGGAAAAAAGATGGCATGCCGCTTATTCCTACACTGCTGAATGTTATCTTCAATTTTGCCAAACTTATCGCTTCACGTTCTCGTGCGGATTGTTATTTACTGAACCTAGTAGGCCTAGTAAATACAGTAATTGTGTTTGATCACTGAACGAGCAAATGCTGCATGACAGATCACGAAGACGCATCAGCTGCGTGTGATCAACAGTAACGAGTTCTATTACTAGGCTACACATATAAGCGATATAGTGGCGTGCTGTTTCTGAGACACGTTTTTAGTGATAATGTTGTTTCCTTACGTGTTCTATCATAATGTACCTATATTACACTGCATATAGCGTGTATAACGTGTACAAACAGTCGCTTAATTAGCAACCATCACGACAAACCAAGCAGCAAATGGATATGGAGCAGAATCTCAATCGCTGAGACGTACACGACACGTTTTACTTTTCGCATCATCGAATATCGCTTGATACGTTGGCGCATCTCAATGCGTGCTGAAAGCACCCAGTAATGTAGACTACTAAATTCAGCCAGTCGAGGTAAAGAGCACGCAAGATTCACGTACGATTATATACATGTACATACACGGTGGGCCATAAAAATGCCACCATTATTTTCTGAATAGTTCGTGAAACATTGACTGAGTTTTGGCATGCGTCGTTGAAAAAAAAACTTGACGCAAATGACTGTAGTTTTGGCCATCTCAGCTTAATACTGTCGCTACACTACCTTGTCAGATGCAGAAGTCGTAGTTTGGCCGTTTACCAGTGTCAGAATGAGCGGTATGCCATTTTTCAGTTTTAAACATATCATACTGGATAGCGCATGTGTCGACTCAGAAATGATTAAATGAATAGCGATAAACACGATTGACAATTATTCTCTCAAAAAGTCACACATGTTACATCATATGATTTTTATTATAGCATGTGCTCAAAATGTCCTCCTCTAGCATGAACTCAAACAGTAGACGTTGACGCCACTAGCGAACAGCACGTTCAATAACTGCCTGACTTAAATCGGCCCACTCGCTGTGTATGCATCATTTTAGTTCAACGACGTATACCATCTTAAAATAAAGACAAAGTAACAGATTTTTAATGATTTTGTAATCTCAGTGATATTTTGGGCCAACGCATGCGCTACCCAGTATGAATTCATTGTTGTTAATGGCAAAACTAGGATTTTTGCATTTCACAAAATAGTGTAGCGACAGTATTAAGGTGAGGTGGCCAAAACTATAGTCATTTGCGTCACGTTTTTTTGACGTCGCATGCCGATAATTATTAAAGTCAGCTATTGTTTCACGGAGATAATTAAAAAAGTGGCATTTTTGGCCCACGGTGTACATAAATCGTACGTAGTCGTACGTACGCCGTTGGGTAAACCTACGTGTTTTTTATTCACGATTTGGGGCAGTAAACTTAGGGGCTTGGGGACGGGATCCATTCGACTTTTAACATTCTTACACTGGCACACTTAACAGCAAATTTGAGATAAGGAAATCATTAGCTTTTACGCAATACCTCAAACGCTTCGCTGGATTATCTTGTGAAATGTCAATTCGCTTTTGAATACTACGTATTTTTTCAACGTTTTGTTTCTCTGCAAAAATTGTCGAGGTAGTTTATTTACTAGTAATGAACTTTGTTCATGTTGTTTTTCTTTTTGTCTTTGCTATAAGGCACACTTCACAATATTTTAATTTCATAACAGAAATAAAATGTCGCTGATATCATATGATATCGAATTCTACAGCATTTAACAATGTGCACTGCATCGGACTATCACTACTGATGTCGTAACATATCAGTCACGCAATTCATTGCATGTGCAGCAGCCGCATGCAGCTGAACTCTGTAGCTTCGCTGCATGGCTCGGTTATAATCAACATGCTGCTGCTGCTGAGGCTGATGACTTCTAGCAGTGATGGAGAACTCGTCGTTGTCGATTGACGTCACGAATGACGTCACCACATCTCCGTCGTTTCAGTTCCAGTCTGGCGAACTCACAAATCTTGTGTTCAAGATAATTTCCAGCATCATCGGAATAGTCGGCATCGTTGACAATTTGTTTGTTATCATCGTCTTCGTCTGGTTCATCAAGATCACTGACAAGGTATTTTATTTTTAAAAATAAGGTTTATATCTTTGTCGGTTAATCATTTAAGAAATCTAAAACACACAACTGCTTGTATTTTAATAAACTCATAAACTAATAGTAATATGACCTTATGCTATGGACTGCCACCAGTTCTCGAAACAGTCAAATCGGTTGTATAAAACAGTTGGTTGACCAGTATATAAAACATCTTAAACATTTTTGTCCGTTAGAGATACCTTGAAAGTTGTTTTAAGTTGAACAAGCAATTTACAACAGAAAATTTGAAGCTGCACTTTTTGGTAAATTGTAGATCATAATTACAATTTATTTGGTTGAAAATCATTGCTTGACACAGTTGAGCATTCACTGGAAACCAGATTTCATAAAGATAATTTGTATTACCCGGGTAATGATTTAGGGACTGAATGCGAACAATAATTTTCTTGCTGAGACAGACTGTTCGCTACCGTATTCTCAACTGCAATTAAGCTCTGCGCTTTAGGTTTATTGCTACACATTTCTTCGTAGCGTGGTCTCTCTGTGGTCAGTCTGTCGTCTGTCGTCTCACATATTGCACCATGCTTAAATAGTTCGACGGATTCAGAGGCCGTCTGTCAGGTGGGATCCACTGACAAAATGTGTTAGATAGGGAAAGGGAGAGATTTGGGGGTAAAACTCCCACTCCTAGCCAAATTGCCAAACCGTCAGTCCTATGCTGCCGTCTACGAATACAAACGAAGAGTTACGTTGACTACGACAGCAATTCAGCCTTTTGTGAAATTACTTTGGTTCTGGTTTGTTTAGGCGATGAACATCCTGGTCGTCAATCAGAGCATCATAGACATGTGTGCATCCTTCATCACGCTACTGATCGCTGTTGTCGAAGTGGATTTCAGTCGCATGTCACCCCACAGTGCTTATGATCAGTTCGTTTGTCGCGTATGGGTTGCAAGATCCCCAATGTGGGGTTTATCGGTAACGTCGAGCTACGGAATTCTCGTTACGGCATTCGAGCGTTACTTCGCTGTCATCCATCCCATCTGGTACAATGTAAGCAATAAGCGTTGATGAAGCGTATCCTGCGAAACGCATGTAACGCCATGTACACAGCGTTTGTCTATTGCACTTTGTTGTATTATTCTTTCATTAGCAAATACCGTCGAGGTGTCTGATCGCGCAGTTACTGAGCATGATCAACCTGTGGTTGACTATAATGACTATACATCGTGTCCCCTCCCAAACGTCCCACTTTGTCATTTTTCATATCTTCGCCAAATATTAACTGATTTTCAAATTTTTTTTACTGGCACATACCGTGAACAATTAGCAATAAAATATTTGCTAAATATCTCACCAAACTTTAACTGTGTTGCTACACTACTGTGTGAAACAAAAATTGTCAAAAATTACCAAAATCACTATAATACATAGGCAAAAAGTCATCTTCTGAAGCAATTTTTACTAATTTTTATACAAAAATTAAATTATGTTTAACTTTACATACACTTCTGATGTTTGTAAACAAAAGCAGATAATATTGTCATGAATAATAATTTTTAATGCACCGACGATATACCGGTGATGTAATGTGCCATTTAGCAATGGAGACAAGATTCTGATTAAGAACTTGCACCGGTTCAAAAATGCAGTTTTCGGACAATACTGGAAGAATTTTTAAAGATAAACTGCAACAGGAAAAGAGTGGGAATGTTATTAACACTAATTTGAAAAACATGCAGCACCGACCAAAAGCATGAGACCGCCAGAATGAAGCATACACGTACTAAAGAAAACGTGATCACTGTGGATGAAATGGTAGGCTTGCCAAACCACGAAGGCCAGAGGCAAATATATCGTTCAATACGCCAAATATTCAAAGAAAAGGATCTAACAAAGTGTAGCTTCGTACGGATCATTCATGGCATTTTTGTTCAGAAGTGTATTTTGTTCACCAACACGCTTGCTGTTTAGTATTGTTCGATTTTCTTGCATTTATGTTTCACAAGGTAGTGTAGCAACACAGTTAACGTGCGGCGGGATATTCAATAATTGCTTTATTGCTAATTGTCCACAAAATGCACCAGTAAAAAAATTTGAAAATCGGTTAGTTTTTGGCTAAGATATAAACAATCACAAAGTGGGGCGTTTTTTGTAAGTAAGTGAGTACGTGCATATTTAAAGTGCACAATGTCAGCCAGTGGCCGAATCTGAGGCACTTGGCTGAGCCGCTAGGGGGAGCAGTAGGTCTGCTGGAAGCAGTGAGTTTTAAGGAGGCGACGGAAAGTGTCTGCAGAGGTAGAACTACGGATGCTAGAGGGTAGTGAGTTCCAAACTGTGGGGGCTGCAATGCTAAAACCGCGGGAGGCAAAGGT
>Ga0209367_1013765_pt1 | contig 10364 bp, 7 predicted proteins | sample WorMetLIZISLAND2_FD_187412 | JGI IMG/M metagenome (GOLD analysis project Ga0209367, IMG submission 187412) | Marine gutless worms symbiont microbial communities from Max Planck institute for Marine Microbiology, Germany - Olavius geniculatus... ...
GCAGTAGATACATGTACACCCAAATACTTCAACTCAGAAACATATACAATATCTTTACCACCAAGTTGCAAAGGTTCACACTTTTCATTGTATCTGCTACCAATGCGCATAACTACTGATTTATTACCATTAAACTTCATGTCAAATTCCTCTGCAAACTTATCACACACATGCAACATTAGCTGCATAGAATGTATCGAATGTGACATCAATAATATATCGTCCGCATAAAGGAGACATAGTATAGTTTTCACGCAGCGGTAAATAATTTTAATGTTATTTGACCGGCGTATGTTTATCTGCATTCGCTAGGTGTCACTGCATTCGAAACGACGATGAGTGTGAGATAGGGTAGGCCTACTCAATACGGTACATAATTTGTGCTGTAAATCTAGCAAATAAACTAAAATAATAGAAATTAAGGGCAACTTCCGAGATTGTAAAGCGCTTCTGGTGGGGACTCATGTAAGTATTGCTACGGCAAGTTAGACCTTTACCTGTTACCTCTCTTGTTGCTGTGGTTGTAGCCTATCCTGATGACCGCATTAAGGCACTTATCACCCAGGAGCATAAAAAAGAAACGAGATAAATTGAAATGAACCGAAATTAAAGCCGCGTGTTTTAGTTTTTTTTAAATTTTAATTCATTGCATTTTGTGTCGTTTCGTTTAATTTCAGTTCAGTTTTAGATCTGTCGTATTGTACAATCCTTAATGTTGCGCCAAAAATTGATAGTTGAAATTCGACAATTATTCAATAAATTAAATCAATAAAAAAACGCTCACGTGTAACGGTAGCTGCGTAGCCTGTGAATAAAAAAACACAAACATAACAAACATCAATGGTTAGATTAAAGTACACGGATATTTTACGTCAGAAATACGCGTAGGCTAAGAAAGAAAACCTCGCACAATTTTTTTTGAAAGACGTGATTCCTACTCAGTCGCATATCATTGTCCCATGTCAAACAAAGTGCGAAAAAGATGTAGTTAGTTACCACGGTACAGTAGGGTAGCGGTAACGCATAGGGACGCTATACAAGCCCCCGCCAACTGTAAAAAATCCACAGTTTCACTCGCCTACCGGGCAATTAAGTTCTCCGTCCATCTGTTTATAATATGTCTGGAATTTTATTTTGCAACAACCTCTGCGGTTGCGAAAAGTACAAATTTGCTACAATATTCAATATGATTATAATTATAATTTTACTTTCATTTTACATTACGAAGACAGTTTAATGACCACAGTACATACGTTACAGACAGACGGACGGCACATCGTAGCATTAGTGCGATGCTTATGATCTGCCGTCCATCTGTCTGTCGTGTGTAACATTAGGCTATGTAATGACTAATGAGGCTAAATGGTACGTCGTAGTGGGTCCGCAATAATACTGTTGGATAGAGCGCTGTTAATTTCATATAGGCCTAGCCTGTCAACAGTAACCAAGTCGTTGTCTGCAGCGGTTTGGCCGCAATTTCAACGCCAATTTACCGCCAGCACATGCTCGATGAAACAGCTGCTTGCTTATATACGGTGTACTGACATTAAAACTAGCATGATCTGAAATATTAAATACTAAGCAAATAAAACACTAGGCCTAAATGTAGCAACATGCATAGCGACAGACAGAGTAGGCTACTAGTAGTAGACATCTACTGTCTACTAGCTACCAGTATGGTCGGCTGTCCCTAGCGACAGCTGGGCTTTTGTTTCATGATCGGCAACGTACCGAACTTGGCTCCGCAACAGAGGCTGATGCTGACGTTGTACAGTTTGACCAGCGTAGAGGTCGGAGTGAAAGTGAGCTCCAACTGGTCGCCGGGCATCTCACTATGCAGCTGGTATGAGTAGGGACCGACCACCTTCACTGACGTCTGCATTGACAAGCCGTGTAATATAACTAAATGGTCAAATGCTACAGATCTTCATAGGAAACCCCTCTCGGAGCTACGTAGCGTCACCTGCCGCATGGGATCACACAGTGTTACCTACTGCTGCCCGACACAGGTGAACGCGCCCCCCATAACCACAACCATATGGGCCGGTCGGTACCTGATTTACCTACTCCAGAGTGATGAAAAGCTAAGTTGACCTAAGTTTACCTGCCTGCAGGCAGTCACCCATCCAAGTACTAACCCGGCCCGGCGTAGAGCAACTTCGTTGATCGGACACAACGAGTTACCACTACGCCACGCCACCAGCAAAGTCGTGGTAAGTAGGGGTAATTTGTCTAATGAGAGGCGCTAGGAATCTGAAGCTTGGAAGATGATGATGTTGAAAAGGTCAAGTTGTATCCTAGTGTCTCTGCTGATATGATCAATGATGCTTATGATGATCTGATTAATATTGTGCGCCAGGCGTCTGATGTAGCTGTTACGAGATGTACAAAAAACTTTTTCAAATATTGGTGGGATGATAGGATGAAAGATATTAAAGAACGTTCAGTTATTTCATGTCGGATATGGAAAGAGGCTGATATGTACAGAAAAGATTAATCTGCCTATAAAACGGAACTTAGAGCCAAGAAGCGAGAGGAAAGAGAAATTTATACGATTGATTTGCACGAGGCCCTCCTCAAGAAACAGAGTAGAACTTTTTGGAACTGGTGGTCTTCAAAGTTTGGTTCGTCTGGAGGTCGTGTTGTGTTGATGGTATTGCTGACGATAACGTTATTGCTGATAAGTTTGCGCAGCATTTTGCTAAAGTTTGCACAAATAATTCTGCGTCAGGTGCTGACCGCCTAGCCCATGATTATAGCATTATGAAATCTGGCAATGTCAGGACTTGCTTAATGATAGCGGTAGGCCTATCTTTGATGCTGAACTGATTTCGTTACCATGCCAACGAGGGTTGGTTGTAATAATTTTTTTTTAAAATGGCATTCAACTGTCCGACTCTGAAAACACCCTGTTTGATACAAAGATTTTGAAGATATCTCTTATAAAAGCTTCAGTTACTTTCTGTTGCTATGGCAACAAAAACTCCGTAGCAACAAAATTAGTGTGGCTATAACACAAATATTACGTGAATTAATGGGCTTGCAATTGTGGCTGTGATGATCTATTCGTATGCTATTGACCACAGCGAATCTAGCGGTGTATGTTTCACATAGCAACGGTTGCTACGGCGATGATTTTGCAGAGCAACAGCTTATATAGCAGATGAAACCTTTACCAAACCTTAGTTACCATATAAAGCAAGACATAAGTGGCTATAGTCAGGGGTAGCATCTGTTGTTTAAATTTTCTGTATGTTGTCTAAATTTCGTTACCATGGCAACAAAGATTAGCCGCAATGAAATTTAAATAACGCCATTTAATTGCCTGACCCTGAAAACTTTCCAATTCACAACAATTTTGGAGATATTTTGTTTAAAATCCTTGATAGAGCATATGTTCTCTTAAATTCTCCAAAATCCGTTACCATGGTAACGCGATCGATATTAGATAACAAGAATAATACTAACATTTTTTCTGATTGAGAGAAACTGGTTGACATTCAAAACTCCACTTAAAACTGACAGAATCCACGATAGGATTCGTGGGGTCAAATTGACTCCGGCTTCCCGTCGGCGTTATAAAATTTTACATCCCGTCGAAGAGTTAAAAGTGCTTTTCACAGTTTCTTATGTAATGTTAGTAGACGTTTTTTAATACGAAAAAAAAACGTTAAAAACGTACAAAAAACGTGCCAGGAATAAAATTGGCAAATGAAAAACGCGTATTACATCTGCGGTTCACTCCACTTCACTTTATTTCCTGAACTATTTTACGCCAGTTCGGTCAAAGTCGGATTTAGCGATGTCACAGAAGGTCACCAAGGGCCGGAAAAATTTGCAGCCTATCCTTTTTTATAATATTTTCACTCAGTCTAACTGAAAATGCCAAAAAATCAATTTTTGCAAGCAAGTCCTACAGGAATATACGTGGACATGCAGTAATAATTTTCAAAAGTGTGCAGGTTAGAGCGAAAGTTAAAAATCGGATGGTAACGCATAGAAAGCTACTGCTGCTGCACTGATATCGCACATTTTACAGCTAAAAGTGTACACTTTGAGAAAAAAAAATAATCACTATGAGAAATACTTTAACAAATAGTACCAAACGACGAAACTACATGCCAGGGTTCACAAACCAACCGCAGCTTCACGGATACTAGTCCGAGCTACGCGCAAATGGTACAATAGTGATACCTTGTTTTTCGTTTTTTGATGGATTCTGGTCAATTTTGGGGGGTGCTGATTTCAAATTCAATGTATGCCAGATTGTAAATGTTCAGCATTTTTTTCTATGGCAAAAAAAATCCAGGATGACCGCCTACATACATACATCATACATACATACATGGCATACATCGAATTGAATACATCACCCCCAAATTGACCAAAATCCATCAAAAACATTACATGTCGAAAAACAAGGTTGGGTAACCTGTAGCCTTGTAGTCGGGTCAAAATACGATCTATATCACCGAACCCCAAAAAATTCCAACAAATCATTTTTTTGCTTTAACTGCTTTAATTGGTCATGCTGAGTCTCAGAAAAAAGTCGGCGGTCATATGACACCGGGAACATGGTTAATTTGCATATTTTCAAGACGGCCGCCATTGAAAATTTCAATTTGTACTAACTTTTCATGGTTGGTTTTAGACTCCATAAATGTATTGGCATCAAATATAAATATGGGGTTTCTGAATAAAATAAACATAATTTCATCTCCATGTGACGTACCATGACGTAGCTGTGACGTATGTGACGTCAAAGTTCCACTGTTGCCATAGCAACCATTCAAAAGATGCAAAATTTTGCATTACAGCCAATGGAGAGTTCAAAGCGGTATAACTTGGTCCTCGTAAGAGATAATTGTGCACTGTTTGCATTTACACCCTTATATTTGGGCTGGGCTATCCGACGGTGTCACTTAAATTTTTCCCCTGCCGACCCCCGTTGCCATGGCAACGAATTTTGGGACACAATTGACAATAACTCGGCCCCCGTGAAAGATAATTGCGTGCTGTTTGCACCTATCCCCTATTTTCGGGCCCGGGCTTTCCGACGGTGTCATTTAAATTTATCCCCTGCCGACCCCCGTTGCCATGGCAACGAATTTTGGGAGAAAATTGACTATAACTCGGCACCCGTAAAAGGTAATTGCGCGCTATTTGCACCAACCCGTTTATTTTCGGGCCTGGGCTATCCGATGGTATCATTTAAATTTGTCCCACGACGACTCCTGTTGCCATGGCAACTAACCGTTCTTATTCAAAGAAGAAATTGGCTGCAGCAGACATTGTTAACATCACACATAATTTTTTCCTTGCACCAACTTCCTTTACCCGCCCGGAGTTATTCTGAAAACAGTAAATAAATTTATTGTCATAAAATCAAATAACAAAAATTTGAACAGAATTAGACTAAAACAGCAAAAATCATAGCAAAAAACCTTCAACAGTTTACAAAGCTTTGTAAGGGCGATACGAGTCAAAACTCGAAAACAGCAAAAATGGTTTTGGGGCAATATTATCGCGTGTTCAATTCCAGACTGGCCCTTATAAGACTAGCCGTTCTAAATACTTGAGATAAAAATGCAAAAACAGAAGTCGCAAGCCGAAACAATGTAGTACACCAGTCCGTGCTGACACCACGTAAATTGCAGTGAATGCTAAAGCCCATGGTAGACAGACACGTCCAGGCATGTCTGAATTTTAGTCTATCGTTCTGTCTGCGTCGGCGGCCATCTTGAAAATATGCAAATTAACCATGTTCCCAGGGCCATATGACCACCGACTTTTTTTCTGAGACTCAGCATGGCCAATTAAAGCAGTCAAAGCAAAATAATGTTTTGTTGTAATTTTTTGGGGGGCTTTTCTTAATCGAGCAACTTGTTAATGAGATGCTTGTGATGTTTTGTAACAGGCAACTTCACTTAAACAGAATTTGTCAAAATCATACAGGTGTGAAAGTTTATGTATTAAATATTACTCAAGTGTAAATAATAAAAATATAATCAATTTATAAAAGCCAGAGACGTAATTTGTTGTACTGACGGTTGCAAAAAATTAACTTCAAAATCATAATGAAGTTAATATTTTGTAACATAAAGTGACATTCTAATTCAACCTGGGCACACCTACATCTGCGTAGTATATGGTCGCCATCTGGCGAAGCAAACAGAAATGCTCTTTGCTGACAACAGCGACGAATGATCGTCAATAAGAAATTATACAACACTGCCTACTAAATATTGAAGTTGAATATTATTATCTGCATCATTAAAGTTATTTTTTAAGCTATGACGCGGAAAAATGTGGTTTTCAAATACATTTATTCTTTTCCCTAATTTTTTCACAGTAAGGTAACATTTAATAAATAACTTTTCGCACCTGCATAATTTTGACAGTTTGTTGTTAAGTAATGTTACCTACGCTAGGAGCGGTTTCGGGATCTTTATGCGCGAAAGCAGCTACTGCTATCAGCGCGTCTTAGCCATCGCAATTCTGTCTGTCTGTCTGTCCGTCCGTCTGTCCCTCTGTCACACGGGTGCATCAGCCAAAAACGGTGCAAGATAGGATCACCAAATCTTCAGCGTCGGCTGCCTGGAGGACTCTAGTTTCAGGAACCGTAAAGCTTTTCCCTAAATTCGAAGGGGGTCACCCCGAACGAAGGCGTTAAATGAAAGAGGGGTAGGAAAAATTTGCAATTTTTGGCCAATAAGTTGCTGAATCTCAGTAACGGTACGAGATAGGGCCTACGTTACCATTAATCACTAATAGGAAGTCGTACACTGGCTCTCGATCTGCGCCAAATTCAATGACCTTTAATGACCTTGAACGCCAAAATAGGGGGTTTTATGGATTTTTTGGCGATTTTGGGCTGCGACACAAGTCTATATCATTCACAAGGCGGCGTCACGTTACTATCGTTAGGCCTATGCGATCCAGATAGAGAATTTGGTATTTGTGTATTAACTTAGCGTGAACACCCCAATTTTCAGCTAAACTACTGAATTGGAACTGCTATAGACTTTCGCGCGTCTCGTGAGCATTAGCTCAAATTTCTTGTTTAGTTAAATGATCAGTTAGTAAACCGTCTGTTAATTGTAGCTTGCTAGTTAAGTTTGTGCGCGTTTCTGAATTTCCTTGACTGGCTGTCAGCTAACTGAGCGGTAAACTATAGATGCTTAGCAATGATGCACACGACACATCTCACTTCCGCCTAGTGCAGACGGGCGTCATAAATATTATTGAGCGCAAGCGCACGTCAGCCAGCCCACGAGCCAGCCAACCGATTGCTGACGGCCATTTTGTCCATTCATAAATGGATTTTGTAGTAAAATTTGTAGCAGCACAAGTCTCCTCGTGCGTTTTGAAGACATTGCTATACGGTAAAAATCGTTTTATAGTATCACATTCTTCAATTAACTGCTTGCAAAATGGTACAAAAGTTGCGTCAAATACGATAACTATGATCGACGATTAGCTAACTGGCCGATTGTGGCCAGTTAAATTTTTGGCCATTTTGACCGTTGGTTAGTGCAACGGGAAACGAGACTTATGCAAATCTGCCAGTTAACACTAACTTGACCGGCCAGTTAAGATCCAGAAACCCGCCCTTAGTCGCCTTCACGATTATCTCCATATCAGCAATGATCCATTGTCTGCACTTTACGTTCTGTCGCTTGGGACTATTGCAATCTCGGGATTGAATTTTCAGTACGGGAATCCGGGATTATGGAACTTGTAATCCCGCGATGCATCCCGTTTTCTGGATTAGGCTTTAGTCGCTATTTTGGTATCCCCAACAGAGATATTTCATGCATAGGATGTAGTAGGCCCCTACAAAAGGTATACACATCAAACCACATGTTTATTTATTAACCGTGATTTGAACTATAGGGAGGGACTGATTGTCAAAAAAAAATACAGTTTGCAGAAAAAGCAGACAAAATATTTCATTTTTGATGACCAAAATTGTTGTTTATATTACTTAACACAATAACATTCGAAAACAGTAAAATTTTAACAAAATTCTGAAATCCCTGGATTGAAACGCCGCCAATTCGGGGATTCGGACTGACGTTAAAGACCGGAAATGAGGTTCCAGGATTGCAATTTCTTCTTGCAACGCAACGCAACGCGCAGCTGTGGTGAAGACTCTGGCACTGGGGGCACGTGCCCCGCCCTAGAAATCTACTCAGTTACCCAAAATAGTATCAAAATGCACATTACCACTTTTTTCACACAAAAAAAAATCCGAAAAAATTCTTCTCAGTCGCCTTCCCTGCTGGGGCAGGGGCAACCCTACCCACGCCCCACCCAAGTGTACTCTCTGCATCCAGATTCTGGCTACACCACTGGGTGGAAACGCTACTTGACATTGTGAAATTACACGCAGAGCAATAGACGTACAGTACCTCGCGGACGACCACGTGGTTGCCGACAGCCAGCTGGAAAACGTCGACGCCTTCGACGGTGAACGCCAGCCTCTGTACGGCCCAGCCGGCGTCACAACGGCGCACGAACCTCACACGGTAAGTGTAGGTCACGTGGGGGTCGGTGGGCATCTGCCAGCGCTTCCAGCTGCCCCGCAGCGCCTGCGTGGGGTCGATCAGACCGGAAATGACGTCATCGGAGACGGCCGACTCGACCGAGACGGTGAAGTCGCGGGTGCGTTGAGCGCGCCGGTAAGACACGTACATTGGACTCTTGCAGTGCTCTTCTGCATATACGTTCACACGGACAGTATAACCTAACAAGCCACTTTTATTTTTAACGAGCTTTGTGAAACGTTCGCCGATTGTAATAATTTTTGACAAGCAAAATCGTAAAAAATAACTTGACAAAAATTACTATAGTTTTGCCCACCTCACTCTAACAGCTACACAAACTTGTAATCGAAATGCAATAGTTTGAGCGTTTACAACAATTAATTCATACTGGGTAGTGTATGCGTATTCTCAGAAAAAAACATTCAGGCCACATAACATCGAAAATATATTAATCGTTCAACATTTTTGTCGTACGCATTTTAAGATCGTATGTCGACGAATTGAAACGACGCATCAGCAGCGATTGAGCCGCTCTGAGTCACGCGATTATTGAACGTGCTGTTGGCGAGTGACGTCAACGTCTGCACCCTTCCTTGCGTTCGTGCTGGAGGAGGACATTTTGAGCAAATGCTGTAGCAAAAGATGATGTGATGTGACACGTTTAACGTTTTGAGAGATGATAACTGCTACTCGTGTTTATCATTTATTTAAGCTGATTCATGCGATACCCAGTATGAATTCATTGTTGCAAATAGCCAAACTACGATTTCTGCATTTCATAAAGTAGTGTAGCGACAGTATTAATGTAAGGTGGGCAAAAGTACGGTTATTTACGTCGAGTTTTTTTTGTGATGCGCATGCCAAAAATTATTAAGGTGATAAAATCAGCCAGTGTTCCACGGAGCTATTTAAAGAAGTAAAAAGTGGCTTGTTTTTTAGACACGGTGTATTTACACTGTGTCTCAAAAAAACATCCCCAACATTTTTGACGGTAACTTTAAAAGCAATTATCAGATTTTAATAATTTTTGGTACGAATATTTCCTACACAACTCGCCATCAAATGACCGTTCAGTTTCCCGCCTCACCCAATGTGTGCTTTTGCACTACTTAGGGAACTCAGATTTAGCGAAACGTGTTTAAATACACAGAAAACCTGAAAAAAACATCCTCGACATTATCGATCGTAACTTGAAGAAAGATTAGCAGATTTTAATGATTTTTGGCAGAAATATTTCAGACACCACTGGCTGTTAAATAAGTGTTTCAGTTTTTACCTCACCCAACGTCTGCTTTTGCACTACCTGGGGAAATCAGATCAAGCATAATAACGTGTTAAAATGAATGAAAAAACGTCAATAAATTTCATCTATCCTAATCTGTGTGCCCCAACAGCCAGTCTTTTACAAGGTTTGACTGTCATGCAGCAGTGTGTCTACCTGATAAAGTTTAGAAATGTTTGTGAAATCAAGAAGCGACTGGTACAGCCTAGATTGGTCTGGAGCAGAACATTATCGATATTGCTGTCAATGAATGGGGAAAGCGTCTCCTTGCCTGTGATCGCATAGTGGGCCAACACTTCAAGCAATTTTACTGCAGGCAGTTGAAAAATGGACCACTGGATGAATTGTCAGCCATGGTGTTAAAAATGTGAACAAAATGTGTTTTTACACGTTATGTTAATTAAGCAATCACACTGCATTGCATAAAAAAGTGATATTTCGCTGGTTGTGTTTTTCCCAGGTAGTGCAGAAACAAACGTTGGGTGAGATGGGAAACTAAATGGTCTTTTGTTGGCAAGTTGTGTCAGGAATAT
>Ga0209367_1013766_pt1 | contig 10362 bp, 5 predicted proteins | sample WorMetLIZISLAND2_FD_187412 | JGI IMG/M metagenome (GOLD analysis project Ga0209367, IMG submission 187412) | Marine gutless worms symbiont microbial communities from Max Planck institute for Marine Microbiology, Germany - Olavius geniculatus... ...
AGGTACATACATGCTGCTTATCATAACAAGCACTGGTGACAGGCTTTTTGGATTTATCAACATCGATGACCTTGAACGACCTTGAACCCCTCAAAAAGAGGTTTTTAGTGATTTTTGTTGCAATTTTTGGATGCAGCGCACATTTCAACACCGAATTGCGACGAATTGGCTGGAGATAGACCAAGACAACCTACATACGAAATTTTTAGCATTCAACGTAGATTTCAGCAGTCCAAGTCCCGATCCCCTAGGTTCAAGGAGGCTGGCGCAGGCGGGCGTCAAAGACAGCTACCCCCCTAAAAAGTGGTTATTTTACCGCTATTATCTCGTGTAGCGTGAACCTGGTTGCAGATAGGCACAAACATGCTGCTTATCATAACAAGCACTGGTGACAGGCTTTTAAAATTATCAATATCGATGACCTTGAATGACCTCGAACCCTAAAAATATTAATTTAACGTGATTTTTTGGCAATTTTTGGCTGCAAAAGAGTGAATTACGACGAAATGTTTGGAGATAGACTAAGATTACCTGCGAACAGGGACTGCTATAGGCTTTCGCGCGTCTCGTGAGCTTTGCTCAAATTACTTGTTGTTATATTGTGGCTGTTGTAGCTACGGGCTGTGCGGACTACAAAGCAGTGGACAGCAGTTCTGCGTGGGTTCGCTATTCGCCTGACCGCGAGAAGGCGGAGGTCGGCTGTCACGGATCCACGTCGTCACAGACATGGCAACTAGTCTGTCGTGCAGGTGACTGGACTGGATACGTTGACACCTGCTCGCCGCTAGGTAAAGGTTGTCAATTTGTATAGCGCATCGTCGTTTACGACGTACACCTCTAATGCGCTTTTCGTCACTAACCAGAGCCGTCGATCGCACAGCCGCCGCGTGCAGCCTGCAAACACAGGCCGGCGCACCGGCCGGCCAGGCAGCCCAGTCAGCTGTACAGAGGTCCCCACTTTCCGTAACGCATATATAATGGGTTACTACTTATTTAACCGACCCCGGAGGGATGGCAGGCTGAGTTGGCCTTGTTGGTTGACTGATAGCGGACGCCGTGCCCACAAAGTGGTCAAGCAGCCATCCATCAGTCTAGCGCAGGATAGGCAAAGTTCGCCGGCCAAGTCCGACGTTCTAACCACTATGCTACGCCACCAACTGGTAGGCCCTATCCATTACTTAGGCACAAAGCTAGAAAATTGGTCCGAAATAACTAGTTTTTTTGGTTTAAAAAAACCTTTAAAAACCTCAAAAGTCCAGTTATAGGTTTGTTTTCTTTCGCTGCGGAATTTATTACATATCATATTTTCTTTCGTATTTTAAATGATAATGCTTTTTGAGTTATGACGTCAATAATTTACGTTATCATCATAACAAAGTGTATAAGATGTTTTTCCTGGGTCATGATTTTGTGTACGGTGTTCATTTAACATTAAACCCAAAAAAACTAAAAATCTAAAAAAAACCTTAAACCTAAAAATTCTCTTTAAAAATTTAGATTTTTTTTCAGCCCAGCTTAGGCCAGGACTCCATTAGCTTTGATTTGGTGCCCATTTATTTTACAACAATTCGCACAACAGAAATTTTAAGGCGCGTGCAGAGCGACGTAACTGAACTGAACTGAACTGACACGGTTTAGTTTTTGACGAACTGACCAATGGGCAGGCAGAGCGTACGTAAACTTAGTCACGAAGGCCACCGACGCCGTTAGACTGTGCCTACTGTGACGCATTACTGTTTGCCCATTGGTCACTTCGTCAAAAACTAAATTGTTGGCTTGATATACTGGTTAACGCTTTGGTCTCGATCAACAAAGTTGCTGCATGCTGAACCCGTTTATAGTTTATACCCTGTTTACACAATCGAGCAAACATCGAGCTGGCTCGTCCAGCTGACATATTGCCAGCTCGTCGAGCCAGCTTGATCGTGTAAACGGGGTATTACTGTCTAAACATGTGAGTTTTTGCTTATAAGTAAACCATCTCGGTATACAATCAACTACCGGGCTGGGACGCTAGGTAAACCAAGTAGCCTACCAGTCTGCTTGGCTGGGATTAAGGCAGGGCACGTTTACCTGTGCTAGGTGTCAGGTAACGCTGTGAAATCCAGTATGGCAGGTGACGCTCTGTAGCTCTGAAATAGGTTTCCATTAACAACTATTTTAAAATTATTCTGTGTACAGGGAAATCGAAATATCAATATTTGATTTAATTTTGCAACAAAATTATTTCAAAATGTGACGTGGTTTGTTTACGATCGTAAAAACAACGCATTGGTGCATTCGCATTGTAGACTCGTCGGAGTCTTCAGCAACGAGTCAGCAGGACTCCAGTATTCTCAAACTTAGTTCAGGTACTGTACCAGCATTTATTTACAGGGTGGGCCAGCAAAGTGAAAACACTTTTATTTTTCAAATAATTGCACATAATATTGGCTGATTTTGATAATTTTAGGCACGTAAAATCGCGAAGGAACTTGACGTAAAAGTTTTAGTTTTGAAACTTTAGACCACCTTGTCTTAGTACTGTCGCTAGTCGCTACACTATCTTGTGAAATGCAGAAGTCGCAGTTTGGCCGTTTACAACAATGAATTCATACTGAGTAGCGCATGCGTTGGCTCAGAAAATTAAAAACTACAAAATCTTTAAAAATCTGTTACATATCGTTCTATTCTTGATCGTATTGTACGTTGACGAACTGAAATGACTCATCAACAGCGACTGAACCGCTTTGGGTCAGCGGTTATTGAACATAGCGAGTTGAATCAACGTCTACCGCTTGCATTCGTGCTGGAGCGTAAGCTGTAATAGTCTACAGATGATGTGATGCGGCACGTGTGACGTTTTGAGAGATAATTACTGTTACTCCTGTTTGTCACTATTTGGTTAATCATTTTTGAGCAGACACATGCGCTGCTGAGTTTGGCTGTCGTAAACGGTCAGACTACGGCTTCTAAATTTTACAAGGTAGTGTAGCCACAGTATTAAGTTGAAATGGCAAAAAATTATAGTCAAGTTTTTTTCGTGTTGCACGGAAAAAAATATCAAAATCGGCCAATGTTCTAAGTTATTCAAAAAAAAATGCGGTTTCACTTTAGACGGCCCATCCTGTATTTCTTTACTTATTTTTCCGCGCCCTGTGTTTCCGCAGTGTTGCTGTATAGACTGCGAAGTTAAATTAAGTTGATGGTTGACTTAATCAGAATGCAGTGTTAGATCGCCTTTGGTCCCACTGCAAGGCCACTGAGGTGTCAATTTCTCACTTATAGCCTTGGCGATTATGAGTCGTAATTTAACTCGTTGACGTCGATGTTAGACTGTAGGCCTATGTAGGTGGAAGTTTATGTTATCATGTGCTACTAACTGTAGATATCTCAGTAGTGTGTTTTGTGTTCAGAATTTCAAGTATGGTTATCTTGGTAACCTTCGAAACTATTATGATTGTGATTCACTATGTATAAAAACTAACTGTTCTTTTGCATCCACTGTTTATAGTCACTTTGCTTCAGTTGTACCTGGATGTTTGTGATCATTTTGACAGTTTAATTTCGCATTCTGTCCCTGTCTGTCTTTTTCTTTGTCATTTGTGTTCTGCACTTGTTGTGAATAAAGTGTTATAGACGTCCATCCTGTGTACAAGTAGGCCTATCGCGCTGTCAGTATGTTCACTGTGTTTGTTATTGCTCTTCACAGGAAGCCCATCTCAGAGCTACGGAGCGTCACCCGCCATATGGGATCACGCAGTGTTACCTGCCACCCGACACAGGTGAACGCGTCCCGCCTTAACCCCAGCCAGATAGGCCGGTACTCGATTTACCTAACTCGGAGGGATGGAAGGCTGAGTTGACCTAGGCGGCTAGTTACAGTCTACATACCGAGATGGTTTACTTGCCAGCAGGCAGTCACCCATCCAAGTACTAACCCGACCCGGTGTAGAGCAATTTCGTTGATCGGACCCAACGCGTTACCGCTACTCCACGCCACCAACCCGCCCAATGCGCAATTCACACCTAGCCTACCACGCCCACGCAACTCAACTGTCGTCGCGTCGCGTCATGAGTGTAAATTGGGCTTAGTGTTTAAATGGTGTTTGTCTTCGTGTTTGTCTGTCTGTGGAACAGTGATGATTGCACTCATCGTGATTGGTGTCTCATCCATCATAAGCGTCTGCGTGCTCGTCGTCGGCTTACTGGTCTTCAAGCGGTAAGAGCTGTAAGATAGATATTACAACGAACCAAAACTCTAACAGAATTTGCAAAGTACTGATTTTCATTTAACATAGAATTGCCGGTTTGGGTGCAATTTGCAGGTGCGCGTTTTGGCTGGGCGATTTGACTTCCAAATCTTCTTTTTTCCTTGGTGATCAAGGACCTCGTCTAACACAAGATGTCACTCTCTACACATGTATTTGCTAAATGTACACTCTGGGCCATATCTTCACCAATTATTGATCGATTTTCAAAATTCTTTCGCTGGCACACTCTGCAGACAATTTGCAATAATGTGATTATTATATGTCTCACCACACGTTGAATGCGTTTTTACGCTACTTTGTGAAATATAAATGTAAGCAAAAACTAACGATAATAACAAAAATTTTGGTAAATGAAAAAAAACACTTCAGACCAACATTGCAGTAAATGTTCGTATGACAATAGACTGTGTTAGACCCACACAGTCCAATGTCATACAGACTATTCACTGCAATGTTGGTCTGAAGTGTTTTTTTCAATTTTACCAAAATGTTTGTCTGTTATTATCTTCATGTATGCATATTTCATTAATATTTTACTAAATAGTTTCGAGATGCATTTACGGTGTGGTGGGATGTATAATAATCACATTCTCGCAAATTGTCTGCAAAGTGTGCCAGTGAAAGAATCTTGAAAATCGGTCAATAATTGGTGAAGATATGGACAAAAGTAAAGTGGCACGTTTTTTTGGCCCACTCGGTAAATACCAAATCGTCGAACTGTTTGAACACTGTGTACGAATACATTTTTGTCTATCTCTCTGTCTGTCGTCTGTCACATAATGTGACAGACAGACAGACAGACAGACGGCAGAAATGTGTAGGAATCGCTTGCGCGATTCTGCCAATCGCAAGCGATTTTCCTCCCAGAAAAAGTCTCAAGATAACATTTTGTACAAGAAGCCTAGCTGTCGGTAGCGTAGCCGACCGTACTGGTTATCGGTGACCTTTGACCTTTAAGGTCAATAATTTTTATGTCATTTGAAAGCCAATATACTACTTTCTAATAGTGATTAATAGTAACCTTGACCCTATCTCTCACCATTTTCGAGATACGGTCACTAATAACTTGAAACTCTTTATTGAAAATTGCGGCCAAACCGCTGCAGGTGGATACATGTTTACGATTGACGGCCTATAGAAAGTCGCCAGCGCTCTATCCTATAGTACGATCGCCGTCCCCCTACGACTTACCATTTAGCCACAATACACCCGTATCACACGGACAGAAACCGACAAACAGACGAGAACTCGTACCATAAGTTCGACAGTTACCTGAGTACGGTCGGCTAAAAGGCAATGTGGATGCTGTTGTAACCGACTGAGGCGTGTGTGCGTCGTTGTCGCAGCTTAAGATCACGTTGTCCGCGCTCCGCATTACCTCAGACGCGCAACCACGTCGTCATGACTTGCGATTATCATCCGACGTCGCTAGGCGGCGACACCGCCGACTGCGCGTCACGTGACCGATTACGTCATTTCCGGCTGCAGTCTCCGGCGGGGATGGAAGTCGATGGGGGTGTCGGCGGGCCGGTGTCGATGGTGGGACGATACAGCTGTCAGTTGTATCGGGGATCATTCGTCGACGACTGCGATATCTGCAGACCGCATCGTGCTGCGGCCGACGGTTCCCCCACCCCGCCCACCAGCACCGCAGAGCTACGCCACTCCAACGGCGCTCCCCCCGGAATGTCACCGGATGGCCCGTGTGACGTCATCAAGACCGTGACGTCATCGTCCACCACCGGAAATGGAATCACCACGCCGGCGGCATTAGAGTGTCCGGAGTGTCTGGCGGAGAGCGGGCGAACATTCCAATCGCCGCTCAGCAGCGACAACGGATCGTTTAACAACACTGTCGGACCGCTAGCCGGCCGACGGCATCATCCTTGTTCGACGATAAGCGTTTAATTAGCCTATTCAGTTCTTCTGAGTTTCGTTAATATAAACTGTACTCAGTGGCTTTTATTCTCCCAAATCTGGAATCGAAATCGGGCGCAACTTCCCCCCCACTTTTGGGCTCGGGTCCCCTTAATTTTGGGTTCAAATTTCTCCACTTTCGAATTCGTCCCCCCTCATTTTGGTTTTCTTCCCTATCTAGGGGGAAGTTTTGTTAAGGATGTAGATTGACCAATGAAAAAATATGAGGAAAGTTTTGATTTATACCCTTAACAAAACTCTTCATCCCCTATTTTTCACTGGGCGCAAGCTGCGCTTACTGGGTATAGGGATAGGAGCCACTGGCGGTAATGTTCTCAGCATACTGTCGCAGACTATACCGATCACGATCACGTCGACCTAACCGTAATTCCCCGTTTAAACGATGAAGCTGACTTGACGAGTTGTCATTTCAACCCAGCTCGATGAATGCTTACAAGCCAGCTGGATGTGTGCTTAATGAATCCTCGACAAACTATACCATTGCAATCTACAGGGTGGATTAAAAATGGCACAATGACTTTTTAGAAGCCAATAACTTCATGAAATTTTAACCGATTCTCAAATTTTTTTCACTGTCGGAATTAGGAACATTTGATGTAAAAACTGCGAGATGTGACAGTTAATTTGGACAATAACCAAGACAATAAACAGGTTGTTTCCTGTTGTTAATTTGTTATGGTGTGTTGTTACAGACATCGTCTTGTTTTCAATTGTTGCTTTCAAGACACTGATATTTTACAAGGTAGTGCAGCGACACATTTGAAATGCGGTGAAATCTTTAATGACAGCGTTACTGCAAATTTTCTCCTGATTTTGACAGTGACAAAATTTTGAAAATCGGTTAATGGTTGATTAAGTTATTAGCATATAAAGACATTGTGCCATTTTTGGCGCACCCTGTATACATTAAAACCAGCTTGATGAGTGGTGGACGAATGGTCGTCGAGCCAATGAGCTACACGATGAGCTACGAGCTACATTACTCAGTTTAGACGTTGATCGTGTAAACAGGGAATAAATTTAACGCACTGCGACATTTTGTTATTCGAGTTTCTGTGCGACGATGAAAATTTAGCATCATTTGGATGTCAAAAGTCTTCATTTTAGCCCAAAATACGTAGTGTAACTATAGCGCAGGTATTTGTGAACTTGAAGAAGCTAGAGTAGGCCTAATTTTTGTAAGGAATTTGTACTTTTTAGAGTGTGTAAATGCGAAGATATTTTCACTGCTATTAATGTGAAACTATATCTCGTTCGGTTGGACTACTATGGTAGTCTTGAAAAGTATTGTAGGCCCTCTACATTTTTTTAATGGACGTTGATCTTATAATATTAAGTAGTGCAATGCTAATCTGATAATATTAGTATGCCAATGATTTAACGTAGTATTTGTTATAATTCCCGTTGTCGAGCGACTTATAACATTTTGTGCAGCGAAAAATTTCAGGCCTTTTGCAGGGAATTTCTGAATTTTTACAGAGAATAAACGGCTTTGCACATGTTGATAGCCCATGCTAATAAACCGCACTTTGCCTTACATTATCTGTTCTATTGTTGCAGACGATATACGTGTCTACCTCTCTAAAGGGTTGAATACTTTGAATCGTATTTACGTAGTGTTCGGCTGTACTTCAATATGCATCATTCGTAAATAAAGTTGGTCTAAATATATTTTACACGTGCGTTTATCTGATAATCAAGAGGTTCACCAACCTGTGGTCTTTACGTTATTGATTGCCTAATGCCTATAGACCTAGGGTATTGTTTTCAATCGGCTGCAAGTAACTATGTAATTTGTACGAACGCTGTAATACACCCTTGGTTGTTTATAATGTAATGGGGATGAGGGCAATATAAATTTTAAACATGATATGATATTGCGATGTATAAAATAGCTCGTAATTTATTATCAACACAAAGCAGAATCGACGTTTTGCAACGTAGATCTAGTTCGGTAACATAATGAGGCACTGTGGTAGAATTTATTAGCCTTCCGTACTTAAGTAACGGTCGAGCTATTGGTACGGTTGTCATCTGTCCGTCCGTCCGTCCGTCCGTCGTTCGTAACGGGTGTATTGTGGCTAAGCGTTAGGTCGTGGAGGAAAACTTTTACAGGAATGCATGTAATTAGCGCCGTGCCTTAAATAAACGGCGTAAGAAATTCAATGAAAAACTGGCCATAACTAGTACTCGCAAACGGTGAGACCATGAGATCGGATCAAGGTTACTATTAATCACTAATAGGAAGTGGTATATGCCTTTTTACAGATAAAATGAAAATGATTGACCTTGGACGACCTTGAAGGTCACTGACAACCAGAACGGTTGGCTATCCTAGCGACAGCTGGGCTTCTTGTTGTTTCTTATTTGCTAAATTAAGTTACTGCAGCAATTCAAGGAGCACGTTTTTGTGGATGGCAATGTACGAATAAAGTCGTACGTAAGACTGGAAAGAACGAGTACAATTTGTAGTCTATGGTTCCGAATATTGCAGAATCTCGAGTTGCAATCTGAAGACTGACCGACAGTGAATTGTGAGTAGGATACAATGTACACAGTGTATAACTAGAAAGCAGTTAGAGACCACAGGTACCTCTGCCAAGGCAATATTATTCGCCAGGTGGCGTCACCATCTTCGCTTTGCCAGCGGTTCCCTTATGCCCTCTTTAATGCAATGGTAACGAAAATTTCAAAGTGATCCAGAATCTAGGATTCCTGCCGGATCACCCCCAAAATTGACTCACTGGTAGTTCGTGCCATGCCCGACATACCCGCAGAATTTCAGAAAGATCCGTTCATAACTTACTTGAGTTATCTTGCTAACACACAGACAAACAAACAGACAAACAAAAACCGGCAAAAACATTACCTCCTTGGCGGAGGTAATCAGTGATAGCTAATTTCACAGACCTACTTTTGCGCACCAGACTGACCGAGAGCCGTCAGCTAACTTAGTGAGACCTGAAGACGCCAGGCTATTGTCGGTCGGAGAAGTTGAAGCCTTCGCCGAGCGACACTAAAAATAAATGATAGGCCTATGCAAAAACACTCAAAATGTGGATCATTATTGCACACCGTAATTTGAGAGTGTGAAAATGAATCCGTGTCTAAATACGAGTAGTACCGTACGCTATAATGGTGTCTTGAACACCGACTCAATGTTTTATTCAGTTGGTCATTAGACCCCCTCCCCTCCTACTGTCTTTTCATTAGGCCTAGCCTATATTAGTCATAGACAAGGAACTACACGTTATCATAATGGCACGTCCATTCATTTAAATATCCAGTAGGCCTATCCTGGAATGATTTATACCCTGCTGGCTGGCCTACGGTTCTACTCAAGGAATTGCATATAAAACTAATGTTGATTGTCCTACGTTTTTGACGCGCTACAGCTATGGTGTAGTATTAGTACTGATGTATTGTGACTAAACGGTAAGACGTAGGAAAAAAATTTACACAAGTAATTAGTCCTGTGTCTTAAAAATACGCACGCAAAATTTCAGCAATTTACTCCAAGGGAAACGTTTTCAAATCCGAGGTTGAATAGAGGGGGGTAAGAAAAATGTGCGTTTTTAACGAAAAACTGGCCATATCTCTTAAACGGTGAGAGATAGGCCAATGTTACTATCAATGGGAAGTGGCATATTGGCATATTGTAGTTCATTTGAAAAAATGACATGAAAATTGTTCATCTTGAATGACCTTGAAGGTCAGTACTGCAACAAGAATTGTATAGGCTGTAGCGCGTCTTTCGTAACGATAGCTGGGCTTTCTTTTCTGTTTTCGAGTTACGAGCCCATTATGGGACACACAAACGGGACGGGCAAGTCTCGCAATGGGGCCTATTAATACGGCGTAGTTGGTAACGCGTCTCGGATGAGACGAAGTTACTCTACGCCGTGCCCGGTTAGTACTTAGATGGGTGACTGTCTACAATCACCCATCTAAGTACTAAGCCAGCCAACTAGGTCGACTCAGCCTTCTACCCTCTGTGGGATGGTAAAATGAGTACTGGCGGTGGTCAAGGCCATCGCTAGGGAATAAACGGCGAGTTCTGCGCAACAGTAGGCCCTGTGGCCAGGACTGCAAGTATACCGATCCAGTCGGTTAACCCGGCCGACTTGGGCTGTATGCTAGCTTAATTGGGCTTCGCCCTCGCCGGCTCAAA
>Ga0209367_1013767_pt1 | contig 10362 bp, 8 predicted proteins | sample WorMetLIZISLAND2_FD_187412 | JGI IMG/M metagenome (GOLD analysis project Ga0209367, IMG submission 187412) | Marine gutless worms symbiont microbial communities from Max Planck institute for Marine Microbiology, Germany - Olavius geniculatus... ...
ACGAAAAACCTTTCATTTACACCTGAAAGAATGTGAATTTAGATTCAATCATCGAGAGGAAAGCTTATATGATATAATACTTACTCTACTGAGAGAAAATCCTCTCTAAAGTTATCTAGACCCAAAGAAAATAAGGACAACGGCCGGGCGGGAAGCGGACAACCCACCTGCCAGCCCCGCACCTATCGCCGCGAGAGCCGCCCCCTGGGCTGCAGACGCCAGCCCGTAGGATGCGGTGAGCGTGTTGTGGTTTATCAGGTATGGCGTCGGCGGTAGGCGCGAACCGCATCGATGACGCTGTTTATTCTCGTCGAAATCAGATGAGATCCGTTCGCAAGCCTGCGACGAACCTGATCCCCTTCTCTGCGTCTCTGCGTCTCTGCGTCTCTGCGCGAGACCGGTTCCATTCCGAGATGCGATGAGCGTGGTTCGCTGCCGACAGGATGGCACCGACGACTACCGCGAACCGCATCGATACGGAGTGAGGGAAAGCGTGTTCGAGCTTTCGGCTCAAGTCCATAACTTCAATAGGGTCACGACGAGACCGCCGACGGTCAGGGTGACGGCATACGACCAGATCATGAAGCGGTCGATACGCCGGGTCAGCGCCTCGAAGCGTTTGTCGACGGTATCGAAGCGCCGGTCCATCTCCTTCTGCATGGCCTCGAAACGCTTATCCATCTGCTCCAAGATAGTCTTGATCAGGTCGCGCTGATGCCTGAGCTCTTCCTCGACCCGTATCATCCGCTCCCGCAGCTCGATTTCATAAACCGCCGCCGGCTTGCCCAACGACTGCTCGGTGAGCCACTCCCCGAGATGCTCCTTGATGAATTGGATATCACCCGTAGCAAGATTCACGGTGTCGGCAGCTGCAGTTGACATGTGATCTATCCCCTCCGACCTTGTGACTCAAGGCAATAGCTTCAGGGCGGCCACGACAAGACTACCCACGGTCAGGGTGACGGCAAACGACCAGAACATGAAACGGTCGATACGCCGGGTCAGCGCCTCGAAGCGTTTGTCAACGGCCTCGAAGCGCTTGTCCATCTGCTCCAAGATAGTCTTGATCAGGTCGCGCTGATGTCTGAGCTCTTCTTCGACCCGTATCATCCGCTCCCGCAGCTCGATTTCATAAACCGCCGCCGGCTTGCCCAACGACTGCTCGGCGAGCCACTCCCCGAGATGCTCCTTGATGAACCGGATGTCTTCGGCGGCAAGATTCATGGTGTCGGCACGTGCGGTTGACATATGACTTAAGTATACCCTTTTAAACATTAACCACCAGCCGACGCGGGCCGGATGAGGTATCCGCTTCGCGCCCGTGGATACGAACGGATACAGGAGGTAGTATGGATTAAGGGAGGAACTTCAGCCAATCGGGTCAACATCACCCACGGATTTTGCCAGAGGAGGATTTCCAATGCGTCTTTTCGACGCCGGCCCCCAAATCATCCGGGATCTCAAAGACGAGTCCGAAGCCGTTGCCGTCAAACAGCACGCGACCTTCAAGGTATCCGCACTCCGCCACCCCACCATGGGGAAGGTGGTGATCGTCGAAGCCAAGCGCGGAGACGGTATCATCGTCGAGACGGAGGAATAGCCGGCAGAGCCGCCTCGGGAACCCTGGCCGGCGGATCGGCTTACCCTGCATCAGTTAAGAGGCTGTCTAAAAACTAGCCCATTGATTTTAAGTCGGTAGTCGGTAGGCTGGGTTGAGGAACTCGCCCCGCACCTAAATTTTCCGGTTATCCGCGCCAACAGCACGTTATCCCTGGCGACCAGAGAATTTAGGTGAGGGGCGTAACCCAGCCTACTCGGGACTCTGGCCTACGGCCCTTTTTTAGACAGCCTCTAAGGTCATGTTTTCGAGCGGATTTATACGCGCTCACCCTGGAGTAACCGAGAATACAGGCAGATTTCCGCCGCGAATTATGTGATTATTGTCAGCTTGACACACAAGTCGCCGCCTTCAGGTCCGGACGAGGTACGATCGCATGAACAATCCAGAACTTTCCCCCGCGTTGCAGCAGCTCGTCGAGGCCCGACAGCACGATCCTTTCGAGGTGCTCGGCCGGCACGAGGAAAAGGGGCGAGTGCGGGTACGGGTGCTCCTGCCCCATGCGGAGGAAGTCAGTATCGCCGAAGGCGACCACCGGCTGCAGCGGATCGAGGGCACGGACATCTTCGAGTGGGAAGGGGACGCCAAGCAGATACCGGAGCACTACAGAATTATCTGGCGTGACGACGAGCACCGCGAGCATATCGCCCACGACCCTTACTGTTATCCGCCCCAGCTGCCGGACTTCGACATGCACCTGTTCGGCGAGGGTAAGCACTGGCACGCCCACCGCCTGCTGGGGGCGCGGGTACACGAGGTCGCCGGAGTCGCTGGCGTGTTGTTCTCCGTCTGGGCCCCGAGCGCCGAGCGCGTCAGCGTCGTCGGAGACTTCAACCGCTGGGACGGTCGGGCGCACCCGATGCGCGTCCACGGCAACGGGGTGTGGGAGCTCTTCATACCGGACCTGCCGGCGGGTATTGTCTATAAGTACGAGCTACGCGCCAAAAACGGCGATATCTTCCTCAAGTCCGATCCCTTCGGCCGCCGCTTCGAGGTCCGTCCCCTCACCGCCTCCATCGTCGAGCCGCCGAGCGAGTTCGAATGGGGCGACGCCGACTGGCTCACGCAACGCACCGAGCACGACTGGCTGCACGAGCCCATGTCCATCTACGAAGTCCACCTGGGCTCGTGGCAACGCGGCCCGGAGGGCGAGCTGCTCAACTACCGGGTCCTGGCCGAGCGTCTGGTGGGCTATGTCAAGGACCTGGGCTTTACGCACATCGAGCTCCTGCCGGTAACCGAACACCCGTTCGACGCCTCCTGGGGCTATCAGACCACCGGCTACTACGCCCCTACCAGCCGCTTCGGGACCCCGGACGATTTCCGCTGGTTCGTGGATCATTGCCACCGGAACGGCATCGGCATCATCCTCGATTGGGTGCCGGCCCACTTCCCGAAGGACGCCCACGGCCTGGCCCGCTTCGACGGCACCGCCCTCTACGAGCACGACGACCCGCGCCTGGGCGAGCATCTGGACTGGTCCACCCTGATCTACAACTATGGACGCTACGAGGTGAAGAACTTCCTGATCTCGAGCGCCCTGTTCTGGCTCGAGGAGTTCCATCTCGACGGGATTCGGGTGGATGCCGTGGCCTCCATGCTCTATCTGGACTATTCGCGCGAGGAGGGCCAGTGGATCCCGAACAAATACGGCGGGCGCGAGAACCTGGAGGCCATCGACTTCATGCGCGAGCTCAACGAGGTCACCCACTCCCAGGTCCCCGGCGTGCTGGTCATGGCCGAGGAGTCCACCTCCTGGCCCCAGGTCACCAAACCCACCTACCTCGGCGGCCTGGGGTTCGACCTGAAGTGGAACATGGGTTGGATGAACGACACCCTGGCCTATATCGAGCATGAACCCATCCACCGCCAATTCCACCAGGGCACGCTGACCTTCAGTATGCTCTATGCCTTTACCGAGAATTTTCTGCTCCCCTTCTCCCACGACGAGGTCGTGCACGGCAAGCGTTCCCTGCTCTACAAGATGCCCGGGGACGACTGGCAGCGCTTCGCCAACCTGCGCCTGATCTATGTCTACCTGTTCACCCATCCGGGGAAAAAGCTCCTGTTCATGGGCTGCGAGTTCGGACAGGGAGAGGAGTGGAACAGCGCCAACGTCCTCGACTGGTATCTGCTCGATTATCCGCTCCACCAGGGGGTGCGGAAGCTGGTGGGCGACCTCAATCGGATCTACCGGAGCTATCCGGTCCTCTATACCCACGATTTCGACTGGGAGGGCTTCGAGTGGATCGATTTTCACGATGCCCAGAACTCGATCCTGATCTATCTGCGCCGGGCCGGAGAAGACTTCCTGGTGGTAGCGCTCAACTTCACCCCGGTTCCCCGCACGGACTATCGGATCGGAGTACCCGCGCCCGGCATCTACAAAGAGATCCTGAACTCGGACGCCGCGGACTATTGCGGCAGCGGTATGGGCAACGGGGCTTGGATACTCCGGGCCGATGAGATGGAGTGTATGGGACGGCCCTACTCCGTGGTCGTTACCCTGCCGCCGATGGCCGGCATCGTCTTGAAGCCCGAGCCTAAGCCTAAGCCCAAGCTGGCCGCGATAGATGCGGACGAAATACCAGGCGACAAAGACGTGGATAAACCGGTGGTGGTCGGCGCAGCAGCGGATCAAACATCCGATGACCCGGTACAAAAGCCCTCAACTACGGGTAACACCACTAAGAACACTAAGCGAACAGGAGCTGCGCGAAAGCGTTAGAGGCTGTCTAAAAAGGGACCGTAGGCGTAGGCTGGGTTGAGGTACGAAACCCAGCTTTTACGGGTAGCCTGGTTTGCTGGGTCTCGTCCCTCGACCCAGCCTACCGTATCAAAATCAATGGCTTAGTTTTTAGACAGCCTCTTAGCCGCAAACCGACGCAAATGAATGCAAAAAAAGGGACCTATATACACAGCTAGCGGAAACCACAACTCCGTAACCGCTCAGCCCCTACCTCGTCATTCCGGCTGGGACTTGCCCCGCACCTATCGTCAGTAGGTTTGGTGGCTCCAGGGTACGCTTGGATCCCACCGGCGATAGGTGCGGGGCGGGGATGGCTAAACGAAACAGTGGGCTGAACGCTTACCCCTTTCCGTGGCTAGGCATGTATTTAGGTCCCCAAAAAACGTAGCGGGATGAAGAGCTATCGATGACGTGAGCGTTCAGACCCCACCTCGTTATTCCGGCGGGGATGGCCGGAATCCAGGCGCCAGGCTCCGTACCTATCGTCAGTAGGTTTGGTGGTACCGGGGTACGCCTGGATCCTGCCGGCGATAGGTGCGGGGCAGGGACGGTAAAACAGTAGGGGCCTGAACGCTTACTCGATGACGGCAAGACGATTACGACCGATGTGCGTCGATTCGCGTTTGCCTTTGCGGCAAACCAGCATTCCCATCAGAGGCGTTCGTATTTCCCAGCGGTCGAGGAGTAGTCATGAAGATCGGCATTCTCACCAACGAATATCCGCCGAATGTCTACGGAGGAGCGGGCGTCAGCGTGGAGTACCTGACCGATGAGTTGTGCAGGCTCGACCAGGGGCGGCACTCGGTAAAGGTCCTGTGCTTCGGCGACCAGCAGGAGCAACGCGACAATCTCTCGGTAGCAGGGGTAAACCCGGCGCTGGAATTCCGCACTGTCGATCCTCGCCACCGCAAGTTCCTCGAAACCATGCTCAATGATCTGGTCATGGCCGGCGAGCTGGCGGATGTGGACATCGTGCATTGCCATACCTGGTACAGCCATCTGGCCGGGATGCTGGTGAAACAGCTGCTGCAGATCCCCATGGTCCTGACCACCCACTCCCTGGAGCCCCATCGGCCCTGGAAAGTCGAGCAGCTGGGTACGGCCTACCACGCCAGCTCATGGGTCGAACGCACGGCCTATCAGAACGCGGATGGGGTAATCGCCGTATCCCAGTCCATGAAAGAAGATGTCCATAGGCTCTACGGTGTGCCGCCGGAACGTATCGGGATCATTCACAACGGCATCAACCTGGATCAATACCAACCGACCCTCGACCCTGAGGTGCTGGATCGGCACGGTATCGACCGCACGCTGCCCTATGTGTTGTTTGTCGGACGCATCACCCGCCAGAAAGGCATCATCCATCTGGTCAATGCCATCCGATTCATCGATCCGGGGGCGCAGATCGTCCTCTGCGCCGGCGCACCCGATACCAAGGAGATCGGCGAGGAGATGGAGCAGGCGGTAGACGAAGCCAGGAGACAGACCGCCAATCCGATCGTCTGGATCCCGGAGATGCTGGCAAAGGAGGCAATCATCTCCCTGTATTCACAAGCCTCGGTCTTCGTGTGTCCCTCCGTCTACGAGCCGTTCGGCATCATCAATCTGGAGGCCATGGCCTGCGAGACGCCGGTCGTGGCATCGCAGGTCGGCGGTATTCCCGAGGTCGTGATTCCCGATCAGACCGGCTTCCTGGTTGCCATCGACCCGCGTAGCGAGCACGACGTGGAGCCGGCGAACCCACAACGCTTCTCGGAAGATCTCGCCGCCGCCGTCAACCGGCTGCTGCGCGCCCCGGAAGCAAGCCGCGAAATGGGAAAACGGGCCAGAAAACGGGTCGAGGCCCATTTCAGTTGGGCGAGCGTTGCCGCACAAACCCTCGGCTTCTACCAGCAAACACTCATATCCAGGGGGAGCAAGACGTGACGCGCAAACAGGCAGCCGCAGGTTCCGTCTCGAAGACCAAGCGCCCAGCCAAGACGGACGGCGCATCGTCGTCTCCCAAGCAGGAAACCGTGTTTTCCACTGCTGCGGAGACCGAGCGCCCGGCTGAGACGGATAAGGCACCCCCTTCCCCCAAGCAGGAAACCGCAGGTTCTACTGCGGAGACCGGACGCCCGACCGAGGTGGATAAGGCACCACCCTCCCCCAAACAGGAAACCACAGGTTCCGCTGCGGAGGCTAAGCCCACGGACGAAACAGACAGGACACTATCTTCCCCCAAACCAGAGAGCGCAGGTTCCGCCTCGGAGACCGAGCATCCAACCGAGACGGACGGGACAACCTCCTCTCCCAAGCAGGAAACCGTGTTTTCCACTGCTGCGGAGACCGAGCGCCTGGCCGAGACGGTAGAAGAACCCTCCTCTCCCAAACAAGAGAGTGTCGCAAAAGCCCCTCTCCCGCCGGGAGAGAGCCTGCCCCAAGCGCAGCGAGGGGGCTTAGGGAGAGGTGATCAAAAAGAACTGCCGGCCAAACGCCGCAACCGAGTCCAGATCAGCAAGGTACAACCCGAGATCGAAGGCGGTCGCTACCCGATCAAGCGCATCGTAGACGACGACATCGAAATAACCGCCGACATCGTGGTGGATGGCCATAATGCCCTGGCCGCCGTGCTCCTCTACAAAGAGGAAACCGCATCCGAATGGTCCGAGACCCCGATGGAGCACGACATCAACGACCGCTGGCAGGCGCAGCTCAAAGTGAACCGGCTCGGGCGTTGGCAGTACACGGTCGAGGCCTGGATCGACGACTTCGCCTCCTGGCAACGCGATCTTCAAAAACGGGTCAACGCGGCTCAGGACGTTGCCGTGGACCTCCTGATCGGATTAGACCTGGTCGAGCAGGCCGCCAAGCGCGCATCCACTGTAGAAAAGGTGGAAAAAGCGGATCAGGACGCCTTCTCCCGGTGCATCGAGGCCGTCGGCAACAGACAGAACATCGCCGAGGCGATCCGGGTTTCGCTCTCCGACGAGCTGGCGGACTTGATGCGACGCCATCCGGATCGGCAATACGCCACCAGGCATAAAGAAATCCTCCCGATCGTCGTCGACCCCAAGCAAGCCCAGTTCAGCGCCTGGTACGAAGTCTTCCCACGCTCCTGCAGCCCTTATCCCGGCGCGCACGGAAACTTCAATGACCTGATCGGGCGGCTGCCCTACATCGCGGATATGGGCTTCGACGTCCTCTACCTGCCCCCGATCCACCCGATTGGCGAGACCCACCGCAAAGGCAAGAACAACAACCCGATCTGCGAGCCCGGTGACGTCGGCAGCCCCTGGGCCATCGGCTCGGCGGAAGGTGGGCACATGGCTATCCACCCCCAGCTCGGGACCCTGGACGACTTCCGCAAGCTCGTCGCCCAGGCCAAGGTATTCGGCATCTCCGTGGCCCTCGACCTTGCCTTTCAGTGCTCACCGGATCACCCCTACGTCAAAGAGCACCCCGAATGGTTCCGGATGCGCCCGGACAACACCATTCAATATGCCGAGAATCCCCCGAAAAAATACCAGGACATCTACCCGCTCGAATTCCAATCCCCGGCCTGGGAGGAGCTATGGGAAGAACTGAAGCGGGTCGTCATGTACTGGATCGACCAGGGGGTACGCATCTTCCGGGTCGACAATCCCCACACCAAAGACTTCTCCTTCTGGGAATGGCTGATTACGAACGTGAAAAAGGAGGCGCCGGATGCGATCTTCCTCGCGGAGGCCTTCACCCGCCCCCGGCTCATGAGCCAGCTTGCCAAGCTGGGATTCACCCAGTCCTACACCTATTTCGCGTGGCGCAACTCCAAATGGGAGCTGGAAGACTATCTGACCACCCTGACCACCACCGACCTCAAGGAATACTTCCGGCCCAACTTCTGGCCCAACACCCCGGACATCCTGAACGACTACCTGCAGGTAGGCGGACAACCGGCGTTCAAGATCCGGCTGGTGCTCGCCGCCACCCTGTCGAGCAGCTATGGAATCTACGGGCCGCCATTCGAGCTCTGTGACGGCCTGCCGGTAGAGATCGGTAGCGAAGAATACATGAATTCGGAGAAATACGAGATCCGCAGTTGGAATCTGGACGAGCCGCACAGCCTCAAGCACTACATCGCCCAGGTGAACAAGATCCGCCGAGAAAATGCGGTCCTGCAATCCAACAACAACCTGGAGTTCTACCCGGTCGATAACGAGAACATCATCTGCTACGGCAAGCACAGCGACGATTTCTCGGAAATCCTCATCGTCACCGTCAACCTGGACCCCAACTGGGTCCAATCCGGCTGGCTGGAGCTACCGCTTGATGAATTCGACATACCGTCGGAACGCCCCTATCAGGTACATGATCTGCTGGACAACCGACGCTACCTGTGGACCGGCAGCCGCAACTTCGTCCAGCTCGAGCCCCATACGGCACCGGCCCATATCTTTCGCCTGCGGCGCTATCAGCGTAGCGAACGGGATTTTGACTACTACTTTTGAGGTTTGATTCTGGTTTAGTGACCTTTATTCTACTTTGTCACATTTGGAGTAATTTGCTGATCCTTTTGGATCTGATTGTTTGGCAGATTCCTTGGAGATCGGTGGGTTGTCATGGAATGTGACAAAGTAGAACCGATTAATCTGTGAAAGTAGGAGTAATTAAGATGGATATACACTTAATAGAAAACAAGCTTGATTTACTACCGGAAGATTCGAAGAGAGAGGCTTTGGATTTTATTGATTTTTTAATTGCAAAAAGAAAACGGAAAGCAGTTATGCAGCAATTCGATTTTACCTGGGAAGGAGGACTGGCGAATCTGAAGAATATGTACTCTTCCGTTGAACTTCAACATAAATCAACGGAGTGGAGATAATGTATCTACTTGATACGAATATATTTTTGGAAATTCTGCTGTCTCAAAAAAAGTGTACAGACTGCAAAAAACTTCTGAACGACAAGATCTGCAATATATTCATCTCGGATTTTTCACTGCATTCTATTGGAATAATCCTTTTTCAAAACGACAAAGAAGATATATTTGCCAATTTTATATCCGATGTCGCCGCAAGAATTGAGATTGTTTCTCTGTTAAGGGCACCTTGAAAAATAGGTATTTTTGCCACCCAGCCGACTCTAACCCATTGATTATTCAAGCCCCGAATTTGCGAAAACTGTATTTTTCAAGGTGCCCTTAAGCGAATCATACACTTTTTTATCGGAGTTTAAGGAAAAATACGGTTTGGATTTTGACGACGCTTATCAATGTAAAATCGCCGAAGAACAAGATTTTACAATTGTGACAATGGACAAGGATTTTAAACGCGTCAAGGATAGAATCAAAATCGAATTTATCTAAACAATCATAGGTGGTTGCTCACCCCCGGGTATGAAAATCCGTCGGGGTATTTTCATGGTAAAATGGCTGACCGCATAAACAAGGGCAGATCACGTATAATTTTTTCGGCCCGCTTCAGCAGCCGCTTAAGCCCATTAACGTGAACGTGCTCTGTCCCCGACATTCCTCACGTGAGATCGGAATGTAAGTATCATCTAGTGCTCGTTCCTAAATACCGCCGCAAGGTGCTATATGGTCAAACGCGCAGGCAAATCGGGAAGATTTTGCAGCAATTGTGTCAGCAAATAAGGTGTGTCTTGGCAGCGGTTGGGGGGAGAATGGAGAGAGAGAACCAACAGAGGGACACCCACTTTGTTTGCTACCATAAAAGGACACCCATTTTGTTTACATCATCAAATAAAAGGACAAATAAAAGGACACCCACCTTGTTTGACCTGATCTTCCCCCTGAGCTAACATTCCCCTCATTTTTCGCGCTGACCGGGCATAGCGAAGTTGGGTAGTGAGGTGGACCCCATTGTCAAGACCACGATTGGTCAAAAATAAGTTAAAGTCTGGCCCCATTTGATGATCCTCATGCGAAGTGCACCGCATGAGGGGTGCGGTAACCCAACGCCTGATGCAGACGTTGGTGGTTGTAAAACGTGAAGTACTCTGTCAAACCCTGGCG
>Ga0209367_1013769_pt1 | contig 10361 bp, 8 predicted proteins | sample WorMetLIZISLAND2_FD_187412 | JGI IMG/M metagenome (GOLD analysis project Ga0209367, IMG submission 187412) | Marine gutless worms symbiont microbial communities from Max Planck institute for Marine Microbiology, Germany - Olavius geniculatus... ...
AAGTAAGCTTAACTATTTTATGCTACGAAATTGATATCTTTATGTGTTGCCTGTTCTCCGAGACCACTGTAGCTTTGACAGTGTTTGTTTTGCTAGGTAATGTGGTCACACAACAAAGGTGCGGTGGACGGAAGAACTTCATGTTTACGCGTTATAAATTTCTGCTTGTAACAGTGAAAAGAATGATTAAAATCGGTGCTAAATTACCAAAGTTATCCCAAAAATAAAAATGGGTATCCATTTTTTTGGATCACCCTGTATAAACAATGACACAATGCGCTAGCCAAATTATAGTAATAAACGAACACAAAAATCAATTGGCACAGAATGACATTATTGCATGTTGCATTTCTGTGCGAGAAGCTGAAAAAAACTAAACGTGCTGTAACAAGCAAGGCAAAATGTGCCAGGGCTTCTGACTTCAAAACGTCCCCTTCCTCAGAAGGGATGGACCACTGTCTAACATAATATGCTACTAGGAGCTATGTGACTGTCCCTGTCAAATGACATCACATTTTGAACAACAGCTTCAGTACAACACACAAGCGTGACTGACTAGACACACAACTGAGACAACACTGAGATAACATCTGTTGCAACAGGCAGAAATGTTTCAATGCCACCTCGATGCGGTGCACGTTCAACGTGGTGTCAGTCAACCAGTGAAAAACAATATAAATGAAAAACAAAAATAATAACTTCAGAAATGACAACAAGAAATTTGAGCAAATGCTCACAAGATGCATGTTCGCAAACTGTCAGTCTATCTCCAGCCATTTTGTCGCAGTTCATTCTTGGAGTGTGTGCTGCAGCCGAAGATCGCAAAAATCAATGAAAACCCCTTACTCTGGAAGTTCAGCATTCATCAATAACGATCAAGTCGTCAAGAATTTCGTCCAACTCTTTTGCTAGCCTCTTCTTCTCGTCAAACTGCTTCACATCTTTGGCCGTGTAAACAACATCAACAATGTCGTCCTTGGACACCGTTAAAGATGTCTCACCAAAGAGTCTGTTCACATCGGCTCGAGTCGATTTCTTAAAGGAGTATGAAGCAAACCGCGGTTTCTCGGCATCAAAGTACGTCCTAAAAACACGCGAGTTCACCGGATGCAGTCTTCTTGGCTGATGTTTATACTGCGACTCACTCTGGCACTGCAGAAGCTGCGTGAGATCCAAGCTACTAGAGATTGCAGATCTGTTAACCGTGCTTCGACTATAGTTGTACGGATGAAAGCGGCTGGAATAATGCCTTGCCGAATAAGTGGGCACTTTTAACTGTTTCTGAGATGTACTGCAGACTTGAGTTGTTGACGAATAGGGAATAGATGAATGATAACTACAGGAAACTACGGCCATGGAAGCACTGCTCAGTGAGTTTGGACGACTTCTGAAGGGAAGAACAGTTTTGCCTGCAACAATGTCAGCGCAAGGAACATTTTAATTACTGAAACTCTGCTGAGCTACAATTCTGCTTAAAAACTTCTTACTGCTTCACTAAAATGATACAAGAATAACTGAAAAATAATATACACATAAAACTATGCTGTGAACAGCAGCAGAATGTTTAAAAAGTACAAGCTCTAGCACAAAATTATGACAAGTCCCATGAAATAAGAAACAGTGTTTGAATTGCCGGGGGGTTGGGGGGTTCAACCCCCCCAACTGCTTTCTCAACCCCCTAACACCCTGTCAAATTATGCACAGGGGGGTCAGCTATATTTACTAAATACATAGGATTTACATCACAATTTTGGTTGGGCTCCGACCGTCGAAAAGTTCAACCCCCCAGCTAATTTTTCACAATTCAAACACTGGTAAGAAATGCTAGTCAATCACTTGGTATGAGGTGACACTGGGTGAGGTAAAGTTTTGCTAAGACTTCAGTCTTGACTTTTGACTTAAATGTAACTTTAGACTTGACTTTTTGTTATTGTGGTCATCCATCTTTTTCATGCAACGGTCGAATAACTGCAATAACACGATTAATTAAATTAACATTATACTCGTATAAGTATTTTACAGGCCTATATTAATCGGTTATGTGTGCAATATTAGTTTGTTTGCCTATATGGCCATATTTTGGATATGAAAGGAATTTTGAGCAATATTCATGCCACAGATGACACCACAACTGAGGCTTGTCATAATTGTATTCTTTTAACATTGAAAATTCTCACTTAAAGTTGACTTTGGTATTAACTTCCGACAAGACTTTAAATCTTAAAAGTCTTAGCAAAACTTGATCTCACCCATTGCTGCAAGTTGCATGTGAGTTAAGCCACAACTTATTTGTTTAGACTATTTATTTATTCATTAATTATGTATGTATTTATTCATGTAATGCACTCGTATCTTCACTTCCCGTATGGGCAGGGCCCTGTCCAGTACAACATTACTTGGGCAAATATGAGTGATTAAGTGTCTATAAAATCCATAATTTTGTGAAAATGAAACAATAACTACTGTATTAAGTAATCTTGCACTGACAGACCAAGCAAGGCGAAAAACATAACTGCTTTTGCAAAGTGATAAAAAGTAACAAAAATTAACACTGACTAAACGAATTCTTTTTCTCCATGACATAAGATTCCTTCCCAGGCAAGTCATTGCAAACAACATCATCTTCATCACTGATCACAATTGCATCCGATGGTGAAAGCCCACAATGACCTGAGCAATTTCCTTTCCTTTCCGGTCCGCAAGTCACATCCGAACCTGGAACATCAGTTTCGCTAGTAATGTATGCTGTTTATAATATCTGCTACGTTAAGTAAGCAGTTTATCGAACATGTGTCATACAAAAATGCTTACAACAACAGACATAAAAGAAAGTCCTCCTAATCCAAAGAATGGGTAGGATGGTGCTGTTCTCCATTCCCTTAATCTTCAGCCAGACACCAGTTTACACTATGAGAGCAACAAGACCATGGATATGGGGTAGTGCATCACAAGGTGTGCCTGTTTATATCCCAGCTTTTGCTAGTTATCATTGCACCTATCCAAGGAGGCATGGCCAGGCTCAGTTGACCTGGATAGTTAGGTACATACCAATATTGTTTACCCACCTGCCAATGGCAGAACGCAACAGAAACATCATAATAAATAAACCAGAAAGATATAATTTAAGTCAACAAAACAATTACAAAACAATTATGCCGATGGATGCTGAACAGTGCATCTCTCTATCCGATTCAAGTGCTCCTTACTACATATTACATAGTTGCGAAAATAACAAAACAATAACGTACTTGTATATGTAGTACAATCTGGAGCATAAACAACAAAATTCTTCTTACTGTTCAAACCATACCTTCCATGGTTTTGCGATCAGCAGAATCTGGTGTGCGAACTGTAGGCGTTAGATCTTCCGTGAAGGACAGCAGCAGTTCTGGTAAAAACTTTGATTCTTCCAGGGTAGATGTGGTTGAGATGACTTTCAGATCATCATCTTCGCTCTTTGCAACAGCTGCACTGGATCTCTCAACTGAATTTCCCTTATTACTTGTGTCAGTTTTAGATTTCCCATTCAGCAGCTGTCTCAGAGCTCTGTTTCTTCTGTGCCTGTGTGACTTGGAAAGAGGTTTAGATGCAGCAGATGTACTAGAAGCTGGAATGGAAGCTACTGATGGTTGAAATGCTGATAATTCAGACTGCCTGCACATTTTTAATGAGTCTGTGCTATCACTAGCCCCATTGTTAGGGGTCCCATTCAACTGTCTCTTGGCTTTGTTCTGCGCTCTCTTTTGTGACTTGAAAAGAGGTTCAGACCCAACAGATGTACTGGAAGCTGGAACCAAAGCTATCAATGGTTTGATTGCTGATAATTCTGGCTGACTGTAAGCTTTTGATGAGTTTGTGTTATCACTTGCCCCAGTGTCGAAAGTACCATTAATCAGCCGCCTCAGAGCTCTGTTTCTTCTGTGCCTTTGTTTCATGGAAAGAGGTTTAGACTCAACAGATATACCAGAAGCAGCCTGAGAAGAAGCTACCAATGGCTGAAATGCTAACAGTTCTGACCTACTGCTTGCCCCAGTGCTAGAGGTCCAACTCAACTGTCTCATGGCTTTGTTTTTTGCTCTCCTTTGTGACCCGCAAAGCAGTCCAGAGTCTTGAGGCACACTGGAGGATGCAAAAACAGAAGCTACTAATGCTTGAGACGCCTTGAACTCAGGTTCACTGTATGCACTGGATGGATCCTCTGTCAGAGTGTGAACAGATGAAGATCTCTGACCACTATCTTCATCATCAATTACAATTGCATCCTCCAATAGTGACTGCTGGCTGCAATTTGTTTTTGCTTTTAGTCCGCAGGTCACTTCTGAATCCGAAACACTATCAGGAACTAGCAACTTCTTTGTATCGCTGAGATCATTATCTAACACCACATGATTAACATTCACGATAAGGGATCCTTCAGCTAATGAGAATCGCTGATTGTCATCACCAGTGATACTGGAGGCTTCCACTGTTGGAGTCTCTAAGCATGACGATCTCTTAACACTAGACGAGGCATTCTGCATCCCCAGAGCCTCAACCAATAAAAATCCCTGATCAACGTTATCACCAGAGCTCTTAATATTGCAGCCCTTTTGAGATTCATTTAGTTCATTGTGATTGCTTTTAACAGCACCCACACTGGAGGTATCCTGTGTCAGAGTATCAAGAGATGACAATTCCTCATCGTCATTAGTAATCTTCACATTCTCCATGAAGGAAACTATCTCACTCTCGCCACTACTGCTCTTAACAGCACCTGCATTGGAAAAATCCTGTGTTGGCACCTCAACAGATTCGTCATCAATGCTCTTAACAGCATTGGTATTGGAGGGATCACTATGTGTCGGAGACTGAGCAGATGAAAACCTCTTATCAGCATCAATGCTCTGATGATTCTCAATGAAGGAAACTCTCTCATTATCGCCACTACTGTTCTGGACAGTGCCTGAACTGGAGAAAAACTGTGTAGGATACTTATCGACAGATTCATCACCAGTGCTCTTCAAAACACTGGCACTGGAGGGAGCATCCTGTGTTGAACAATGGGTGGACGGGAATCTCTTATCAGCATCAATGCTCTTACAATTCTCGACAAAAGAAACACTCTCATGATTGTCATTACTGCTCCTAACAGCACCTGTGCTAAAGGCATTCGGTGTCGGTGGCGCAAAAAAAAGAAAGAAACGTGACTCGGGATAAATCACGTTGACCGGCCTCTGTGGAGGAAGTGTCATCTGACCACCAGGCATTCCTCTGCTCGAAGTAACCTTGGCGAAAGTCGCTGGAACACCAGGAAACTGAAACGGAATCTGACATCTAACGTATGGCTGTACAGGCACTGAAACGCCAGGAAACGAAAATGGAATCTGCACTGTAACACCTGGAAACTGAAATGGAATCTGATGTCTAACATATGGCTGCACTGATGGCACTGCCAATGTGTTATAAATACCACCGAGCAGTACGTTGGTTGCCACCTGTCTTTTGTGAATAGATCTCACAACGTTACAGTTATTGGTAAGTGTACAAGGCCTAGATGTTAATAAAGGCAGCATTGACGATGACAGGTTGTTGTTATAATCCGGTGCCCTTGCAATTCCTCTACTAGCAGTGTTAGTGGAGGCCCCCATCAGCTGCTGCCAATGCATGGCCCTGGTTCTTGCTATCATTTGCGAATTGGAAAGTTGATACTAGACAAACATACTGGAAGACGAAACAAAAGCAACAGATTGTCGCAATGCTGACAATTGTGGTTGACTGCATCCTTGTATTAAATTTGTATTATTACTTGTGCCAATGTTAGTGGTCCCATTTATCAGCCATTTCAGAGCTCTGTTTCTTCTGTGCCTTTGTGACCTGGAAAGAGGTTTAGACTCAGCAGTTGTTCTTGCAGGAGAAGATGCTACCAGTGGTTGAAATGCTGATAATTCTGGCTGACTGTATGCTTTTGCTGAGTTTGTGTTATCACTTGCCCCACTGTTAGGGGTCCCATTCAACTGTCTCACGGTTTCGTTTCTTGCTCTCCGTTGTAACCTGGCAAATGGATAAGAGTCGTGAGACATACTGGAATCAGCAGAAACTACTGACGGTTGAGATGCCTTGACTTTAGGTTGACTACATGCTTCTAATGCATTTGTGTCACTACTTTTCAGAGAATTTATGTGATTTAACCAGTTAGTTGCTTTCCTTTTTCTACTGTGATGCTGGCCTTTCTGAACAGTATCAGGCATTTCAGTATTTGAGCTCGAGTCTAACTTCATCTGTGAAAGTAGAGTTGGAGCGAAAGGTGTAACTACAACCTTTCTTCTTTCAAAAACCTCTGGTTCTACATGTTTAGCAGGCTCGCAAGATTCCATCACCATGCTCCCGTTGGTGCTATCAGCCAAGATTTCCACTCTAATTGAATCTGATGCTAAATTTTCACTTGACTGATCACCCATTGTTTTAGTCTCTGTAACAGTTGCAACTGAGCTGCCACTGGTAGATGATAATGTGACTTCTGGTGATGAAGTTGAGCAATTTGTTGTACAAGCTGTTGTAGCTTGTAATTCAGCATCTGAAGGAAGTCAGACGGAAGAAAGTGAAATGTCTAATGGAAGTGCACTGGAAGATACTGAAATATCCAACAGACTGTCTGTAACTAAGGCAGACATTGTCAACGATCTGCGAAGACAATCTCAGCACAAAGGCAATAAATATGTTCGTATTACCACAACGGGAGCAGAGTAATGAACGACAGTTTCAGTTGCAACAGCCTGTACACAACGGATAAACACAAAAGAAGGTAGATGCAGAATACAGTAATCAGTAATGCAATCCCCATCCAAAACGTTACCGCAATTTTTTTATCAAAAATGAGAATAAAATATTGACCACTTTCAAAAAATCTTTCACTGGCACATCAAGCAAAAAATTTGCAATAATGTTATTAAATAGCAACAGCCCCCACATTCCACAATGTCACTTCATACAGCCTTGTAAGTGAAAAATTTACTTATTACATGCAACAGCAGGAACTGCTGCAGCACGTATCTCTCTCTCTCCTTCAGGCTGGTTTAGATACCTCGGGTGAGGGGTCAGCCACACAGGTTCTCCGTCTCCACTCGGCTCTATTCTCCACGTCCATCAGGTCGACCCGCAAGTCCTCCATGTTGTACTTCACGACGTCGATCCACCTTTTTCTCTGTCTTCCCCTACTCCGTTGTCCACGTATGTCTGCCTCCAAAATTCTCCTGACACAATCCTCCTCTTCTCGGCGTTGTACATGCCCAAACCATCTCAATCAAAATTCTATCTGTCTGTTTTTCTGTCCATCTGTCACATGGGTGGATCAGTCGAAAATGGTGCAAGCTAGGATGATCAAATCTTCACTGTCGGCTGCTTGGAAGACTCTACACTGTAAGACATAAAAAACCAAATTTATCCGTAGTAACTTGAATGTGGATTACCAGATTTTAATAATTTTTGGCATGAATATTCCTGATACAACTGGCCATCAAACAATCATTCACCTACTCGGTTCACCCAAATGCTTCTGCACTATTTGGGGAAATCAGAACGGGTGAAATAGGCAGTAAAATTAACAAAAACGCCAAAAAATATTTGTGACATTATCGATTGTAACTTGGAAAAGGATAATAAAATTTTAATACTTTTTGTGTGTATATTCCTTACACAATTAGCCAACAAATAGTCATTCAAGTTCTTAGCTCAACTTACGTCTGTTTCTGCACCACCTGGGAAAAACAGAACAAACAAAACATAAGTTGAAATCTGGTCTCTGTCTATTTGACAATGCTAGCAGCATCATGCAGCAACGAGTCTATCGGATGCTGTTTAAGTACGTCAATGAACTCAAGAAGTGACTGCTTGAAGTCTGGAGCACAGCAATGTCAATACCGCTATCAATGAATTAAGAATGCATCTGCATGCATGTGTTTACAAAAATGGCCAATATTTTGAATATTTACTGAAAGCAGTTGCACAACTGGACAAGTGCATAAACTGTCAGCCAAAGTGCCAAAAATTTAGACAAAATGTGTTATGTTAAATGTGTGTTATGTTTGTCAAATAAATATACCACACTGAATAAAAATGTAATACTTCACTTGTCCTGTTTTCTCCAGGTAGTGCAGAAACAGACGATAGGTGAGATGACAACATAAAATGCCATTTGATGGCCAGTTCTATCTAAAATATTTGCACCAAAATTTGTTAAAATCTGATAATCTGCTTTCAAGTTATGATCAATAAACTCTGGTGTGTTTTTATGCCTCACAGTGTATAGTTTCTAGTTTCTAGCTTCTCCATAAATTTGAAAAGCATGACCCCAAGCTAGGGGCTAAATGAGGTACACAAAATTTGCGATTTTTGGCCAATAAGTTGCCATATCTCAAAAACAATGTAAGATAGTGGAAAGTCTCAAAAGCACTTTTGATTGACACCAAAAGCAATGACCTTGATTATCAGAATAAGGGTTTTATGGTTTTTTGTGATTTCAAACTGCAACACACACTTCAAGAGTGAATTTCACCAAAATTACCAGAGACAAAGCAGGACAACCTGCGTATTAAAATTTCAGCAATGAACGTAGATTTCAACACTCAACAGTGCAAGTCTCGACCCCCTAGTTTTAAAGACGTCTGCACATGCAGGCATCAAAAAGGGTACCCCTATAGTCATTATTTCACCGCTGTTGGCTCATCTAGCATGAAAATGGTTGCAGACATAGACTTGCTGCATACCATAACAAAAACTTCTGATAAGCCAAAATATGGTCTTCTAAAAAGTCAATTTGGGAGAATATGATTTGACCTCTAGATCCGTGTTGTAAGAGGAGCAAGGTTGACCAACTTTGTTAGCCGAACGTGGGAGAAAAAGCTGTTGATCAAGTAATTATTGATTTTTGATATCTCTATCCGTTCTGCAAATACTTGCAGTCAAAGTTTGAAGTCTGAAACCTCGCTAACCTTTGCATGTTTTGGCTTCATTTTTATTACAAGAAGAAAGCCCCTAATTTTAAAACTCAATTTTCAAAATTTGATATGCTTACAATCATGTGGCAAAATCTCATGACCATCAGACGATGGAGCTTGTAGATACTGTGGCAAAATAAATACAAAACACACACACAGTAAAATATAAACCTGCCGGTAACTACCATTCCGGATGGACTAACTACCGAAAACAAAAACTACTGAAAACTCTGACTGCTGTCCATTAGAGTTGGGGTTACGGTACTTTACAGATAGGGTTTTGAGTAATTTTCAGTACAGCTGTCACAGTTGACGCGTTAATTAACGTGTTAATGCGTTAATAAATTAACGCGCGTTGAAAAAATTAACGCACATGCGTAAATTTATTTCATTCAGTTACTAAATTCTGTGCAGCAAAGATTTGGATATTCCACTAAACTGCGGTTATATGACAATCGAATGAAATCAAGTAACTAAACTAGTTTTCGTTTTATTACTACTGTAAATAAGCGTAATAGTTTTCACAGCGATCGGCCGACGGAGCTCGGAGATCTTGCTTTGAACAAAAACATTTGCGGTAAAACATAAGCCCGCCGTCTTTTGGGCAATCAGGCGGACTAATTTGTCGTATGACAAAATGACAGAATAGGTTGTGCTACAGAATACAAAAATACGTCAAATCTGACCATGTATTTTATTAGTTCATAATTATTATTTTTGTTTCATTTTGTTGATGCTGTTTACTTGTGAGTTGTGAAAATGATGGACAAATGATATACAAAATAAAAATACTGTAATAGTTAAATAGTAAGTAGTCTAAATACATTTAAAAAATAAAAATTATATGTGGTTTTTAAACTTTTTTTCATTTTTCTAACTTTCTATATTCTACAGGGGGGTCCCATAAACGTCTCGGGCCTGGGGTAATTTACCTCCTACTCTCCATCTCAACGGGACTGGGTGCGTTAATTTACGTGTTAATTAATGCATTAAAAAATTAACGCACTGCGTTAATGCGTTAAAAAAATAATGTCTTGACAGCTCTAATTTTCAGTATTTAGTGCAACCCAGCAATGGTGCTAACAGAAAACGACAATTATACGTTCAGATTGACGAACATATCAATTTTTGTGTAAGATTCTCAGATCGCTGATCTGAAAATTGTCACTGTGCATTTGTGCTAATGCAAATAAATTCATGAGGAGGTACTATAGTTAGGCATAATGCAGTAGGATTTATCACAGGCTGCGCGGTAGCGCCAGCCCTGTTGTAAGGGTGACCAGCCATTTCAATGGGAAACTCCAAAATTTGACCCCTCATATTTCCCAAACCCCTTAATTTTTCCACACCAAAATTTGCACAGATGATTACGTCCAGCATATCTCCTGA
>Ga0209367_1013770_pt1 | contig 10360 bp, 5 predicted proteins | sample WorMetLIZISLAND2_FD_187412 | JGI IMG/M metagenome (GOLD analysis project Ga0209367, IMG submission 187412) | Marine gutless worms symbiont microbial communities from Max Planck institute for Marine Microbiology, Germany - Olavius geniculatus... ...
CACCCGTTACAGTGCAGCACGTCAGAGATATTTTGGAGTGAACACACTCAAGGACGTTTTTGAAAATGTTGCATCTCGCAACATCATCGCTTATGTTAAAGACATCGGCTTTTACAATCGTATATAATGTTGTTTTATATTAGCTTAATAGCCTTGATCTTAACAAGTATTTTAACTTTGCTTTTAATACATATATTAACTGCTTTTAACTAATTTTAACCACGTATGGCACTGAATGGCCTATTTTGTGCTGATGTGCCGTTAAGAAACTACTCACTCACTCACTCACTCACTTGACTAATATAATACACTGAACTATGCTCGTGTAACGGACGATCGTCTGCAAATATATGAGATGCATTAAAACTTGAGCCAAGCTGCCATGAAATGGAGACCATATAGACGTATATGCATGACCAGGGCAGATCCAAACTTTTTTCTGCAGAACGTCATACTACGGTAACAATTTTACAGATGCATCAACACATAAGGCGTTGTCGTTTTGACTAGACAAACGAGCGTGACGTTCTGGAAAATTTTCTATACGACCTCAGTCAGCATGTTACAGCGACGCGGAAAGTTTCAAAGACGTAAAAAAGTAGACAAATTGTCAAATTCTAGCAGTCAGAAAAAGAAAAGTTGAACAACACACGCGTTTTCTACGGCATCAAAGCGATTGATAGACCTTGGCTCCTTTTGAGCTTTCCGGTTCCTCGCAGAACAGCCAGACGTTTCTCTGCCATTGCTTGGTGGGTAAAGCTTTTTTCTTCTCCATCAGGAATCCTTCCTTCTCCTTGTACTGGCGAATCGTGTCGTCGCTGATCCGGTAGAACTCCAGTTCTTCGAGGAAGACGTCCTCCGGCACCTCAATCGGACGTCGCAGTCGCCCGCCGCTCTGGTAGTAATACAGCACCGCCTAGACACACCGATAAGAAGCTATAGCTCAAGCCCAGGTCACACTTGGCCGACTTGGAGGCCGACCTCTCCCGACCTTGCTGGTCGGAAAAGGTCGTGTAATGTCGGTGGGAGGTCGGGAAACATCGGTGGCTGGTCTGGTAAGGTCCTAAAAGGTCGGTGAACTCGGTCGAGGTGTTCCCGACTGTTTTGAGCTGTTCAAATCCGTCAGGAGTGATTGAAAGTAAAAGCCCAAATTCCATCATACTGACCTACTCGTGACGCCCGCAATAAGCCCGCGACATTCCCAAGGGGAAAATCGGCGACTTTACCGTTTCTCCCCGTGACAAGTCCGCAATATGCCAAAGTTCGTTTGTCATGTCGCTCGTCGTGTTCGTTCCCACTATTCCATCAGAACGACTTTGACATTTGTCACTTGGATGTCTCGGAGAAGTCGGCGTAGTGGAATTTGAGCTTTACGATTACGATACGATACGAAGAGTTTGCACTAGAAATAAAGACAGGCAAGCTGCCAACATCATCTTGCAGAATGCCTCAAATGGTCTGATGCCTGACATCATACTACAGGTAAAGAGAATACTATCACCTAACGTAAGCCGTATTAGTATAACTGCTACCTACAGACCAACTCCTAGCCACACAAAGCCAGGTACAGTTAACAATACGAAGACACGGAATCACAGTGATATGCAGACACATTGATAGATGAACTCCGGCAACACTAAGACAGAGTTGTTATGAACAATGACAGGCGAAATAAGTCGACAAATAATCGCCACCACACTCGAACAAACAGCGAAAAAGCTCGCTATCTGAAGTAAAAATAAATCGCCGACCTGTTCTCACACAAGCGACATTACACACCTCGGGCGACGAGCTGACTAAAAACCAATGCGGCTCGACCGACCCCGTCCCGTAAAAACTCACCAGATTTGCATCAGTCTCAAGAACAACTTCTGCCAAGACTGTGGGGGACATCCCCACCCCATGCAGTTTACCCTGAGTATGAGAATACCTGGAATGAAGGTCGGTGTCGGTCGATAAAGAACTCATGACGCCGAGTGTCCCAGTAGCGACGTCGTCTGGCCGGGTGACCAAGCAGTGTGTCCGGGAACCTAAATTTCATCAATATGCGCAACAAACGTGCACAAGAAGCAATACGCATGGAAATTACAATTTCAGCAATAAAAATAACGACTAAATATGCTAAAACTAAACAGATTTCGAGTCACTAGAGAGGCACTGCAGTTAATAAACAACTTTTAAACGGTTTATTCGCATCCAGGTTGAGGTAATACAAACTGTTGGCTGTTTCGCGGTGACAGTCAACGTTAGGTACCGTACTCTATACTGTTTTAATAAACGGCAAAAGACTGTGGCGAAAATGCAAAGGATAATAGGGTGTTTACACGATCCACCAAACGTCCAGCAAACGTCCAGCAATTAGCACGTGTATTTTGAATACATTTGCTGAAAGTTTGCTGGACGATTGCTGGATCGTATAAACACCCCATATAATGCATTATACTACTAAAAAGACCCGTGACTGAAATGTATAACAACTGTTCAACTGTGAGCAACTCCCCAGAGAAGCCAGACGTAAATGCACGTTTAAAGGAGAGCATTAGTTCTACCTGTCGAGCGTCCGTAGCTGAGTTTCATAGCGCTGCCCGCTGACATTTATGATGACGCGCTAAAAACAAAAACACTAATTTTATTTGCCAACTAAATCATACGAATTCAAACTTAAGTATAATAGTACTGCAGACAGTACTGCAGAAGAGCCAACGCTCATTAAAGCTAACCACCCATATAACATAACTAGGCTATAGCACCGTGATAACACCGTGAATAATCAAATTCAGGGGCGTCGGAGCAGGAAGGGCAGAAAAAGGGGAGGAGCAATTATCCACCCTAAATTTTTGGCTCTTTAAAAATTGTCGAAAAATCCTCTTCTTGTCCAAAAATTGTCGTCCCACAATGCAATATTTGCAGTGTCTGTTAAAAAATGCAACTTCCTACCCCGCCTACGTTTTAACCCCCCACCTTTCCGGATTCCGATCCGCTATTGCGAAGGTCCGCTATTCCGAAAGTCTACTATTCCCACTAACCCTAAGCCTAACCCTAATGCTGACCCTAACCCTATAAACTTAACCCTAACCTTAAACTAAACGTTAGCACTGCAGTGCGTATCTGCACAACGGACTTTCGGAATAGCGAACCTTCGAAATAGCGGGCCGGTAGCTCTTTCCGATGCTCTGGTCGAATTTATAGAACTTAAAAACAAAAAGTGCACAAAGTGTTATGCAATACACAGCCATTATTTACACAACGAACAAGAATACGACTGGATGAACCTGACATCCGGCGGTGACGCAGTCATGTGGCACGCTGACGTCCACGGAGTCATGGCGGCAGATGACGGGAGGTCGAGGACCATCTGGTGCCTCGTGTTCCCCGCCCTGAGTGGTGCCAGCCTGCTGCCTCAATGGAGACTGGAGACCGGTTAGCTCGAGGTGCACGGTACTCGAACAGACCTCAGCACTCTCGTATTTACTGCACATGCGTCACACGCCAAGCCGTGTACGGGTAATTTTTGCCCTTGGTACAATGTGTCGTCTGTCTGTCGTCTGTAACGCATGTACTGCGACTAAACGGTACCTCGTAAGGGGGTCGGCGATGGTAGCGTTGGATAAAGCGATGACGAGCTTGTATAGGCCGTCAATATGTCTCTATCTGCAGCGCTTTGGCCGCAATTTTAAATGTAAAGTTGCTGCCTGCAGCCATCTTCAACGTGTGCCGAATTACCGCATCGTATTCTAACGTTGATTGGGAAATCGCTTTCTTTCCGCGACCGAAAATCGGATGCTGGCCTTGAGATATATAGACGGTACGGTCGGCCCACCTTATCTACAGCTGGGACTTAAAACACTGTTAACAAGTAAAACTCTCGCTCAAGCCCAAGTAGGCCTACTGGCCGCGGTTATAATACAAATGTAAAAACGAACAAAAACCCACCTGACCTTGACCTTTGATCTATAACTTTTATATTGAACAGAGCTCTAAAGGTTGCCAAGGTGCAGTACATGTTCGTGCATAATTTCGTCAAGCTATAAAAAAGTGCAGCGGTTCATTTGTTATTCACAGAGAAAAACTTAGCGAAGCAAATCAAATAAAATCAATAGGCCTGCCGTCACTTTCGCAAGCAGTAAAATTATTTTGTGATTAAACGTTCAGACGAAAATGTTTCGCGATTGATTCCACGTTCAACGACGTTCATCAAAAACATCTGCGCCCACACCTCGACTCACATAGCACATTCTTAGCAGAAAAAGCGTACCGCTAAACGCTGAAAGATAGGATGTAAGAGCATGCAGCTACACGACTATAATAAAACGTTAATTTGCTGAATAATGTTGTAGCTGCTGTTGACCGCCCGGCTCGCGACTTGCAGAGGACAATGTGCGAAGCTAACCGGAACCAACGTATACCGTGGCAAAAAACACCAACAGGGAGGGCAGGGGAACACTTGCCCGGCCCGCATAAAAAACTTTCTGTCAAGAGCCAACTCTGCAAGAGGAAAGTTTGAGCTGTTTGACGAACTTCTACAGTAGGTCTGTGACCGTTGCCATTGCGTGAAGTTCTCGCCAAACCAAACTGAATCGAAATATTTGTAATAGCCTACTCCCACCCAAGATGACAGACGATCACCGTTATTAGCAGCTAGCACCTGTTTGATCTGCGACTGAAGGGAGAAAGCGACGGAGAAGCAGCGTCATAGCGCGAAGATGAGCTCGACTGGCCGAGTAGCCGCGGTCTTCTAGCCCAGCTCGAACTATGTATGCTAACAAGCATAATTTCTATACGGATACGCAGTAAATACAGACAGACTATCCGCTGCTGGTCGTCGAACGGTAAACGACGTCGTGCGAACTAAGATATGGTGATGCTGGTGGCAGCGGAATCGGCGATAGGAGTCACGGTTCCGGTGTACGGAGTCTTCAGATTGCCAGCCGCCGCCAGGCCACAATTCAGTTAACCGCGATTTCTGCAAGGAGCAAAACATAGAAACAGCTGGCGAACGAAATTCTTTTGATCCAGCCGTCTGGCAATGGGTGGACTGAAGACCAGAGAGACAAGCGTACTGCATACCTGTGATATCTTGTACTCGAGTCTGGCACTGGACTCGAATCGGACTTCAGTAGTAGGCCCTACTAATTTTTCGTGACTCGGACAGTTGGACATTGACACAGACTCGACTACATCATTGAGCTGTGTACACCTCACACCCCTAAAGTGTACTAAAGAATGACCGGGGGGAATCGTGACCGGGGGGAAGAATGTCTGGGGGGAAAAATGTCCGGACACCACTAAAGTCGAATTCCTTCTCCACCGGGAAGGCGAGAAAGCTGTGCCTATCTCCAGAAATTTTTCGATTTTTTAAAATGTGAAAATGGTGTGCTTGGGTGCGTTTTTGGTGCTATTTTGAGAAAATTACTTCAAAGTTGAGCCGTTGCTTTTGTGGTTTCCCGGGGGCACGTAAACTACTCCCAAGGATTATGGGACGATTCGTGCAGTCCCTTTGATGGCTGTATTAGGACGATTCGTGCACTGGGCGCGGGAAAAACAGAAGAGTGAATGCCACGGATGTTGTTTTGCTGGTTAATTCTTGCAGCCAACAGATGACTAGAAGTGCAAAGTAAACTAACGAGGCCTGCAGACAGCGTCAGAACTCACTGGCGACGTATATGCGAGAACTAAGTCCAAGCCTACAGTATTATTTTCTTTATGTTCCTATTTCGCACAAGACGGCCGGCATTAGACCGGAACAGTGACGAATCGTCCTACTCCAGCATCAAAAAAAGGTGCACGAATAGTCTCAATACCCTCCCAAGTGCCCTTCCTCCCCTTTCTACGGACAGGCCTAAGCCACGTCGACAGTTCAATCGCCATTCACATTCGTGCGGATCATCGGACGTGCTGTCTAGTTGGCCTGCCTATATAGCCTAGCTTCTCCGATTCACGATATCATAACCAACCGACCGGCAGGCAGCCGGTCGTCTTGCGACGTTTTTATCAGTGGATTTGTGCGCTCGGAGCAGCAACAAGCAGGCAACATGGCGCCCGTCACGTGACCGATGACGTCAGTCACGTGACCTCCAGGATAACACACTAAAACAGAGCTCTCGCCGCCTTTCCGTGACGAAACAACGTCCTGAACAAGGCTGAGTGGCTGAACAGACCGATCGCTAAAAGTGTCAGAACGCATGAGAGCGTTTTCCACGTTCTCGGAGTTCGACTTGGAACAACGTTGTTTGCAGCTAACACTGAAAGTGCAACTCTGCAGCCAATAAATGTGTATAACTTTTGATTAAAAGGAAACCCAGCGCAGAGCTACAAAGCATCACCTGCCATATGGGATCACATGCACCGGCAAGAACGATTTCGCGTTGTTCCGCATGACGTTGGACTTGTTCTCCATGAGAATTCACACAACGACATCTTGGCAATGGCACTGTTGCTGTACACGCAGAACGAAAGAACGCATTCAAGCGAGCATTGAATGAGCTAGGCTTACAGCCCATTTGAGTCGTAGAACAAGTGATGAGACCGTACGCTGCAAATAAAGAAGACGTTCGTTCGTAGCGGCAACTAATCGAGCGAAGTGCAATTAACTACGGGTGTTTCGTGTCGGCCGAGTGGCGCCGTCTGTCGCCGCGGCGCGGAACTAATCTATTCCGCTTTATGTCCCGTTCGTTCGCTCGTTGGCCGCCCGGGGAGACACATCTTTGCCGTTATTCACTTCATTCTTCTTCATGACTGAATCCAACGGCACGAGAAGCGGCACATCGTGGGTTAAAAATGTCGGGGGAAAATTTCCGACGGAGGAAATAAGGGTGATCATAGTTCAATTTTAGTTTTTCCCATAGATGTAAAAACGTTTCAGGAAAAATTTTTTAAAAAACGTTAAAAAACGTAAAAAAACGTGGCAAAAATAAAAAAAAACGTTTAAAAACGTTGATAACAAACGTTAGCCTTAATTTGTTCGACTTCTTGCCTAAAACCTAATGCTGTAATTGCAGTACAGCTAGAACTAAAGAAAGAGATAAAATTTTAGCCTATTCAATTTCAATTCAACCGTGTAGTCATAAGACCACGTATCACTAGACTAAGTAAGTAAACTACCACCACTATAGCATATTAATTTGTTTATGTGGCTTTAAAAGCCCTTCTCTACGTTCTCGGTAGAATTTTCAAATTTTGATGAACGTTTAAAAAAAACGTTTAAAAAATAAAAAAACGTTAAAAAACGTAAAAACGTGGCAAGAATAAAAAAAAAATGTTTTTTTACATTTATGGTTTTTCCATTGCTTACGAGTTGGATCCCGATGCGATGCTGTTCGTGGTAACATTGTTTGCGCTAGCGGCCAAGTTATCGCATGGGTAACTGAAATGCGTTATCTCGGCGTCTATGTCACTCAGTCAGAAGCTTTCAAATGCTCACTAGAACATGCAAAGTGCTCTTTATACCGAGCTGCCAATGCCGTATTTGCTCAAGTCGGTAGAGTTGCATCCGAGGAGGTCACGTTACATTTGTTTGAGTCTAAATGTTTGCCGGTTCTCTTGTACGGACTAGAAGTTTGTCCACTTGTGAAATCTCAGATCTCGTCGCTTGATTTTGCTGTCAACCGCTTCTTTATAAAGCTTTTAATACAAGTAGGCCTAACATCGAAATTATAAAAGCTTGTCAAAGCTGTTTTTCTTTTGAACTACCAAGTGTCATAATTCCCAAACGTGTTCATAAATTTATACGCAAATTCGAATGACGGGATTCGAGATTTTTACGTCATTTTTTGTATCCCTTACATTATTGTGTTTATTTTTCTTCTTTAATTATGTTGTTGTGCTACCAGTGATGGTGAATAAAAATTTTCAATAAATTTCCCTGAAAGGGAAAATTTTAGCCCCAAATTTTGCATTTTCGGCCAACAAATTCTCGACAATAATGAAATTTTCCGATGGGCCAAAATTTGAGAGGGGGAGGCAATTCCCCCCTGCTCCCTGCCACGACGTCGCTGAGGGATCGAGTATCTGGGCGACAAGGGTTAGGCCTATGGCTCCCCAGCGACAGAGTTTTTGTTGTCTTTCATTATCATTATTATCATTTCATTATTGTTGTCTTTCGTCATCAGCGTGCGACTTCCATGGTCGCGAAAAGAAAGCGATTACCCAGAGTGAAAGCGCACCGTACACACTATATAGTATATAGGGACGCTGTTATCGAAGGCTACAATCACAGGCTGAACGGTAGTTCAAGCTCTGTGTTAACGGCGATCAACGCTAAAATACGATACGGAAATTCACGTGCACGTGCATAGGTGATAACTGCAGGCAGCAACTCTGCGTTCAAAACTGCGGCCAAACGGCTGAAGATAGAGACATGGTTGGGCCTACTATTAACAGTTTACAGCTACTCGTCATTGCCCTATATCCAATGGTAACATATCGCCGACCCTCTACGAACGTACCGTTTAGCCACAATACATGCGTCACCGACGATGACAGACTGTTGCAGACAACAGACGACAGATCGCATCCAAGGCTCAACTTAACGGTCTGCCAAAAATTAAACACTACAAAATGATAAGCCAGTTAATACCAGAAAATTAACTAAAAACGTCAAAGAAACGAAAACCATAATCACTGAAAATCAAGAGTAAAAATATACCACGATAATATACAAAAAAATAAAAAATGAAATGATTTAAATGACAAAATAGTAGAATATAACACTGTCTGCTGCTGCAGTTTAATTTGCTAAGAATGTACGTGTCCCATGTATCCGACAGCTTACTTAGCCAGTATGGTGGGCTTATAACGATGCACGCTAGAATGTTGTAGCCTAGTTGCTTCGTACGGCGATGCAATGGACGGACAATTCCCTGATGTACATGGCGTGATATTAAACCCGACTAGCTGTTGCTGGCCAAGCCCGGCACGTCTATCTATGCCGCCAGACACAAGGACAGACATTAGGCTAAGACGAGAAGACCATTTTCACTGCATCGGCAGCTTGGCGGCCGCTTCCTTCTTCCGTCGAGCTGTTAAGACGTGTTCAAAGCGACGGAAATAAAATGAAACCAAATGAAATAACATTAATTAAACTGAAATCTATTGGTTAGTTCGTTTCAGTCCAGTTCGGTTTAGTTTATACCATTTCGTTTCATTTTTGTCGCTCTGAACACAGTTTTAGTCTTGTGCATTTTTGTGACATAGCCCTATTCGCATTCGACTTAACGCTGTATCCGTTATTTCCAATACTCGACTTTCTCCATCGCGCTGTCTTTACATTAAAGCTGATGCTGAAACTCGCACCTACCAGTATAGCATACGTAGTTTTGAGGGTGTGACAGACTCACACAGACACCCTCAGCCAGAGTTAAGACAGGGCATCTTAAAACAGCATGACACTTGCTTTTCTTCTACAAAAATGTCTACTTTGCACAACTGCAAAAATGCAGAATACAGAGTAACAAAATAGAGAACGAGATGTGATCGACGACGTGTTGTGGCGCCGCCTTTCGAAAGAATCCGAACAACTGTCAATACTGAACGCGCAGCAGCGTAGCTCTACCTTTATTTATATATTTGTGGAAATTCAAGATAAATCGATCGCACAGTATACCAAAATCTTTTACATAAAAGCATCGTCACAAATAGTATAAAAGTTGTGAATGGTTTCTGCTCTTAGAAGTTATATAAGCTAATAACTGGCCAAACTACTGTCTCGTTTCCGTAGTGTAGTGGTTATCACGTTCGCCTCACACGCGAAAGGTCCCCAGTTCGAGCCTGGGCGGAAACATAGTTTTCAAGTTTTTTTAACAAGAATTGCGCAATTGAAGTAAGATTATCTAAGTTGAACACAAAGCAACCGAAAACACTCTTTCTCGATTTTTCTACGTTACACGGTTACAGAAAACGACTAAACAAAGTAACAGTGAAAGCAGACTTTTTCCAGCTGTGCGAAGCAGTGTCGGTAGGTCCCGCATATCTCCCAGCTCCGCCGGCCGATCCATATCCTGGAAGCAGCCACGGGGGCAGATGCCTGCAACAATGCAACAAGTAATTGGAACAAAGCTCACGAGACGCGCCTTAGCAGTTCTTTTTCGCAGGTTGTCTTTTCTCGTTATGATAAGCAGCATGTCTGCATTTATCTGCAAGCGTGTTCACGCTACACAAGCCAATAGCGGTAAAATAACCACTTTTCAGGGGGGTACCCTTTTTTGTCGCCTACGTGTGCCGCCCTTCTTGAACCTAGGCAAAGATTATGTGGTTTTCTCGGACTCTTTGTCTAGCTTACAAGCAATCGAGAACTGCAAAGTCGAAAATCCTCTGATCTTAAAGATCCTGAAGGATCACAACCGACTAATTAACAGTGGTAAAT
>Ga0209367_1013771_pt1 | contig 10360 bp, 4 predicted proteins | sample WorMetLIZISLAND2_FD_187412 | JGI IMG/M metagenome (GOLD analysis project Ga0209367, IMG submission 187412) | Marine gutless worms symbiont microbial communities from Max Planck institute for Marine Microbiology, Germany - Olavius geniculatus... ...
AACTGTCTGGAACTCACTGCCTGATGACCTACGTGATCCGGAATGTTCTGGAAACATTTTCAGACAGTCGCTAAAAACGTTTTTGTTTTCACAGTACTAGTGTGTTCAGCGCATTAGAGGTTTTGACGACAATGCACTATATAAATTCACATTTGACACTGACATTGACTAAGCAACGCAAACGTGTTATCTACACAGTGACATTTGGCATACATACAAGTTATTTCATCCAGGAGTTGCTAATATCTTATGGTAATGATGTGGTTCAAGGCATCATGGATTTAAAAAATTGGAAAGAAAAAATTGCAATTTCTTGACAAAATCTGCAAATTTCCAATAGATGAGATAAAAATGCTCAAAATCTCAATTTTACCACAATTTCCCTCCCCACAAATGGAAAATTTTCACCCCAAAATTTTCCTTTATCCAGAAAAAAATTGTCCAATAGGCTAAAATTTGAGGGGACCACTTGCCTAGTACCACTACGCCACTGACATACTTAGCAATATGCTGTATCCAAAAAAACATCCAAAAAAATTTGCGATTGTAACTTAAAGAATTATCAGACTTTAATAACTTTTGGTATGAATATTCTTGTGACAACTGACCATTAAATGACTATTCATTTTTCCACCTCACCCAACGTTTGTTTCTACACTACCTAAGAAAAACACAACCAACAAAACATCACTTTTTTATCCAATGCAATATAATTGCTTAACTAACGTAATGCGTAAAAACACATTTTGTTCACACTTCTGACACTTTGGCTGACATTTCATCCAGTTGTCCATTTTTCAACTGCCTGCTTGAAGTGTTAGCCCACTACGCAAACACAGGCAAGGAGACGCTTTCTCCATTCATTGACAGCAGTATCAATAATATTCTGCTCCAGACCAATCCAGACTGTACCAGTCGCTTCTTAACGTCACAAACATCCTAAACTTCAACTGGTAGGCACTCTGCTGCATGACAGTCAAACCTTGTAATAGACCAGCTGTTGGGGCCCACACATTAGGATAGATGGAATTTATTAACGTTTTTTTTTCACTTACTTTAACACGTACTATGCTTGGTCTGCTTTCCCAGGTAGCGCAAAAGCAGATGTTGGGTGAGGTGGAAACTAAAACACTTATTTAATAGCCAGTTGTGTCAGAAATATTTCTGCCAAAAATTATTATAATCTGCTAATCTTTCTTCACGTTACAATCAATAATATCGGGAATGTTTTTTTCAGATTTTCTGTTTATTTCAACACATATTTCACTTGATCTGCTTTCCCTAGGTAGTGCAGAAGCATACATTGGCTGAGTTGGGAAAATAAATATCATTTGATGGCAAGTTGTGTCAGAAATATTCACACCAAAAATTATCAAAATCTGACTATAGGTTTTCGAGTTACAGTTGAAAATGTTCGGGATGTTTTTTGAGACACAGTGGGTCACTTCACTTTTTGACTTAGACTTTCGCCGAGTCTTTTCGCTGAGCGAAAGCTAAAGCTGAACGCTAAAGTCTGTACTTAGACCACAGTTCAACTAAACTTTGGTAACAATTAAAAATGGCGGAAAACCCGTAAACCTGACAGGAAATAAATCAACCATTTACGCTTGGACTTGCTTATTTAATTGCGACGTGCACGCAAAAAAGTAATTATGTAACATTCGACGTCATTGCATATTTATTACGGCATTTATTTTTCGTACCAGACTGCTTTAATTTACTAAACTGTCCGTATACATAGGACTGTAAATAGCTGCCATGTTTTCGCTCAGCTAAAGTCAAAAGTTGAAGTGGATTCAGACTCAGCAAAAGTTAAGCCCTAAGGGCTAAAGCTATCTCTTCCATGCAAATCAAACCGACTTTAGCCAGGTTAGTTCGGCTCAGCTTTGGTCTAAGTAGGTACTTTTGGACTCGGCGAATCACTGAGACTTTTCGCTGAGTCCATTGGACTCAGCGAAAGTCTCAGCGAAAGTCTAAGTCAAAAAGTGAAGTGACCCAGTGTTTTTTAATGGATAGCTTTAACAGTGCACCACAATGGCGAAACAACGCACTTTGTGCTGTTCGTGTTTCTGTCGTTGCTGTGCTAGAGTTTGTTGACGTTGCACCTCACGCTGCCACGCTGTTCTGCTATGATGACTCTTCTCAGCTTCCCAATGTCTGTGAGCTTCGTCGGCCATCCTGTCTCGGTTTGCCTGGTCAGCTCGCTTTGCCGCCATGATCGACAAAATCCTCTGATCCTTCACAGTTTAACCACACAGATGTGTTTTTACAATACATTGGCAACAAACAAAGAAAAATTTAAGAATCAGCTAAGATAACGATGCCAACATTTTGCACAAATATGGCTCACTAGTGCTTATGAAAATCCTGAATAAGCTGAAATTACTAACCAGTGATAAATAATAAGGCACATAAATGTATACATATATGGTACTAAAATTTTGTTTTTAAATTCGATTTTAATTGTGCTTTTTATCTGTTGCAAACAGCCTAGCCTAGTTACTGGTTCAACTCAGTCAAATAGATTTTTTTGCAGACAGTTTTAATCCAGCACTTAAATCACCTTGGCTCGCAGTTTACTGCAACAATTAACAACTCTCTTGGCTCTTGGCATATGATTCACTGTGCAAACACTGGAAGACAGCTTTCTACGGATGCTGGCGCAAGGCCGAATTGAAGACAAAGAGAAATCGCTGTTAGCAGTGTCTTGACTGATGTATCCCAGATCAGACAGGCATCGACACACTGGTCTTACGGCTGAACTATCTCTGACATTGAACAAACACACAACAGCAGTAAGTCCTGCTTTCAACAATTTCACAAATCTGACAACAGTATATCAACTATATCACAGAAAACTGAGAACTGGACACTTGTAGACAAAATGCTGAATTACGAACAATACTCAGTATAAATTTTAGTATCAGGAAATACCACTTCAAAACTATATTTTTAATTCTCGCTGATCAAGAGGGCACAGTCCCACCATGATGTTGGTATTCAACGAAAATGTCTTAGCTAAAAATATTATCTGCACAAAAATGTCGAGAACAGAGTCAAGCACTCAGTACGATCTGCTAGTTACAACAGTTATGCTGGACTGACAGCACCAGTGCCTTTGCGTAAAGCTCCTAAAAGCAATTTTCAGTGCGGTGTGGGTATAAAAATACCCTTGTTCTAGGACTGAATCACCTTATAAAAAAATATAGGATTGGCTCAGGATACCGCAGTTCGAAAAACCTACTTGATCAATAATGACTGACAGGTGAAAGTGGAAAATGGATAGATAATGAATGAGCAGTTTCTTGCAGCACATCTGTACAAAAAAGACCACTCCATGCCAAAATGATGATAATAACAATAATATTGAATGAAGTGAGTTATGTAGTAATGAAATACAAGCCTGCTACGGCTGCTGGATCGTGATGACAACCCTGAACTCTTCTTCCATCGACCAGCATTGCTCCGAAACTTCTCAGCGTTATTTTGACAACATTTGGTTGCTCTACAAATATAACAGTGATATTCATGCTCTCAGCAAAATTATGGTAGTATAAAAACCTTAATACTCTTTAACACACTGTTCAACTAATTTTATTTAATTGCAAGTACATTTTAAAGTTTTTTTTTGCCTACCATTTTTTTAGTTTTACATTCTAATCCAGCCAATGGCTGCAACAAAAAAATGAATTTTTTTTGTTCATTTACTTCACTCCAAAACTGTTGAAACACAACTGCATATGTATTGCTTTAAACATTAATTTCTGCTAAAAAGTCATCATAATTATATAACAACGAACATCACAAGGCTGTCAACGCCGCTATGAAATAGCCATCATGTCGAGATGTACAAAAACGCATAAGGATCTGACCCTGAGTCAGCTGTCATGCTGCAGGTTGACAATGCTGAAGCTGCTGCTGGTCGTTTAACATGGCCTTGGTGCAAGACATCATCATCATCTGATTCACACCAGTCCTCATCGGCACTGTTTGCATTACCTGGAGACATGTACAAAATGAATGCACAAGCTCAGTGCATGAGGCCTTAAGCCCTTATCTGTCAAAATTCTAGGGCCCTTCTCTGTAAGCCCTAACCTGTAAAAACTAACCTTAGCCCTATCCCTAATCATAATTCTAACCAAAACCTTAACCCTAATGCTAATTTTTAAAGATATGGGTTTTTAACAGACAAGGGCCTAAACACATACCGTACACAAATCATCACACTTCATCTGACAGACAGCAGCCATGTTCTGACAAAGGTAGCAGTGGCTGCTAAAATGCCAACAAATTAATGTTACCGTACAAGCAACGGATGCCATTCTGCTGACTAACAGTGACAGCAAATGTTGTATCATAGTAACTGGAGTTTAGTTTGTATACAAATTCCAGTCCCATTAACTCCCAAATAAACTAGAACTCAACATGAGTTGTAGCGACTCTAGAAAAACCGAGCAATGTTAAACTAAAAAAAATGAAAGTGATCATTAATTAATCTAACATTAATAAAATGCCAGCAAGAAAGAGGACAGTGAACAAGTCACACACTTGACACATCCGAGTGAGAAGAGAGATGGAGGTCGTCGAGTGCTTCATCAAGCTCCCGCTGTTGGCATTCTTCCTTGACAATCTGCTGCCTCTCTTCAATGCACAGCTGCAACTTATCTGCAGGAAAACATGATCAAATGTCCTCTCTCATTATTCCTAGTCTATCACATCGCTTAAACACAACAAAAACATCATCATGTCATATCAGTCTGACCGTCAACATCAGCAGCATTATCACAGTTTAATGCAGCCAAAATCAGCTTTTCTGCTAGGATTACAATAGTAATGTAATTGTATCATAAGTAAGTTTGTATATGATTAATGTCAACGAAACAGAAAAGTCTTGAGACTCTGCCTGAAAATGAAGAGCAATAGTGTGTGATAAAAAATCGTTTGGTCCATCAAAGTGGTCAGCATAGACATGTAAAACTTGAAATATGCTGCTATTCATTAGCACAATGCAACACTGAACATACATGGGCAAGTATACTGCATACTAGTTCACTACTTTGGCCCAATGTGGGCTGCAGATTGTTGCAAAAATTTCATCAAATGTTCCATTGCTACCAAACAATAATAAAATGAAGAAATAAAAAATAAATGATCTTTCGGCTTAGTTATATCTACAGACGTAATATCGGAGATAACAATTCACAGGCTTCTAACTTAGTCTTTGACGCTCATATTCTCTGTGCATTGCACTGATGGTTCGCATTGGAAGTCCACGAGGTACATATTCTTCCTTGAACTCACTAATCTGCTTCAGCAGCAACTCAACTGGCTACAACCAAAACAGCTTCCTTTTAACGGCTTTGCTACTTTCTATAGATAATAATAATACTGCATAATCGGAGTGCAGAAAAATGTACACTGCACACCAGTTATTCTACTGTATTAAAATATAAAACCAGTCAGTCTGTAACAATGCTGCACAAAACAAATACCTAGCCATTAAAATCACTACACAAGCAAAAATCAAAATATTGGCAAAATAGCAGCTTACTGAACTTAGTCTGAGAACTATTTGCTTATTATGAATGCTCAAAATATATACTTCATAATTAACTTCTTTATATTGAACATAATCCAACTTCAAATGTCAAAATTTATGTGAAGTAACAGTAACAGTGATGCTAAATGACAACGTGTATGATGATGTCATCATACACAATATTTTGTACATAACTGGAACTTTCGTACCCACCAACTTTCATTCCCTGGAACTTTTGCTCCCGATAATAAGTGTCACATAACATTCACTTTCTGGAGCAAAAATGACATCAAATTTTCGCTCCCTCTTCAAAAAATGCTGCTAGAGTAAACATTACAAAAATTTCTGCATTATTTTTACTAACGCCTACAGGCAGTGCATCAGCTTTGCTTAACTGCTAGCTTCACACATAGTGAGCAGAGATAAGTTTGTTTCCTTGTCTTTCATGAATTAAAAAAAAAGTATATGGATGTACAGGTAATGAAGTCCACCTGTGTCGCTTCCAGAGTGCCGTTATCAGTTAGAAACGTGCTTAGCCATGTTTCATTTCTAGTCTAATCTAAAAAAATTGATATAGCGTCATTTTCACAATGTTAACTGTGAATAAGCAGCACTGTGTTCGCATTTACTTGTCCTAGGTGTGGTAGGTGGTGGTAAACAGTTCGGTTTTAAGCCTAGATCTAAAAGATTTCCATAGCGGTACATGTATTGTAATCTTTAATAATCACAACTAAAAATACAGAGCAAAGTCTGGCATAAAGCCACCTGGCACCCTAAATCTAAGAAAATGATTCAGAGGTTGGAAATTCCACTTGTAACTAAGGCAATGCACATATGGTCAACATGCTATAGCATTAGCAATACGTCGATTTTGGATGGGTAATCACTGGACACCTAAACTATTTTGTTAGTGGACCAAGTTCACCTATTTTTTTCAGGAAAGGCAGAAGGAACTGCAGTTGATAATGCTGAGGCCCACTTATCAATTGCTTGATCCTTTACAGAGATATTCATGACCAAATTCTCTGCACACACTGCTGGTTTTAGGTGCATAAACCTAAGCCATCTACACCTGGATGTTAGTGGACCAGTTTGCCAAATTTTGTGGGTGAATGTTGATAATGCCATTTTCTGTTTGTCGATATACTGATCTGTCTTTGAGATACTCACAATAAAAGTCTAAAGTTTCCAAATTACTGACTTTTTTGGCCTCAAAAATTTTTAGGATGCAGGCTCTGGGAATGGAAGCCGCAACATATTTGAAACTTTCGTTCCTGAGAACAAAAGTTTGTGTGTACAAAAGTTCTGTAGTTCGATTTTTTATATAGTTGATTTACCTTAATCCCAAGTCTACTACAAGCTTCCAGTGAACGTGGACTTGTCAGAATATATTTACTTCCTTCATATTTTTCATCTTCAAAATTGAATAAATCTATGTGCAGCTCTGCTTCCATATTCATGCACTGTAAGCACAATTTCACTCTCTGGACAACAGCATTGTCAAAAGTTGATTTTACGTGTAATTGGCAATAACAACATGTATAATATGAAGTACATAAAATTAAATAAAATAACAGATAAGCACAAAAAACCTATGGGTAACCATTTTCATCACCTACATATAATCAAAATAAGTAACAAGTATTGCACCCTGATTCTTTCTGAGACTTTGGTGCTTTATAAATCATTTACTTACTTACTTACTTAAAACAGTCATAGACCGCAGGTACCTCTGCCAAGGCAAAGCTATTTGCCAGGTAGCGACACCATCTTCAGTTTTGCAGCGGTTCCCTTATGCCCCCTTTAACGCAATGGTAATGAAAATTTCAAAGTGATCCAGAATCCAGGATTCCTTCCGGATCACCCCCAAAATTGAATAACTGGTAGTTTGTGCCATGTCCGACATTCAACTGAGCCCACTTTATGCCAATCTAATTGGCTGACAGTGACCTCGATTTGCATTGAGGTGCGCGGATATGGATCCACGGCTAGATATTTTCAGATATCCGCATGTTTTTGCGGATACGGATAGAATACAGATACCAATAAGTGATATCCGCGCACCTCTGAACAAACTGTTGTGCTAAATTAACCAGCATGCGCTGCGAGTGGACGTCGTAGCCAGTAAACGTCGTCATAACAACGATATCAAGTTATCAACGATATCGTCCACATCGTCTGCTGTCAAAAATATGTTCTAGGCCTACCGTAAATCGGCTATCCATTTTATTTCTTCACAAAACACTACAGACAGTAAATTAATCAGTAGTGATTGATCGCCATGTCTGGAACTTCATTTTAATGCGTGAATTGCCGTTCTGACTCGTTAATGTTATCTTCCGTCCGTACGGACGGAAGAATATGTCATGAAATGGCTATCTTCCGTCCGTATAGATGGAAGACTGCGTATCTAGGCGCTATTTTTTGTCTGCAAAGTCTCGTATGTGGTATATCTGGCAGAGTTGACAGTATGTGCTATTTGCGTTTATGTTTATGTACTTTGCTTATACTTATTTTGGTGTGTATTTTTACTGTGGTTGGAGCTGACTGCGTCATTGCAAAGTGTTATTGTGTGTTTCTTCTTGTGCAAAAAAATAATTGAGTGACATCGCAGCTGCAGAGAAATTTCTTTGCTAGTTGTGTCTTACTCAAACTAACTAAGTTTTTGCTTTATAGCTAATAGTAGGTGTGCGCATATGCTAGTTTACGGACGGAAGATAGCCGTTTCGCGACATATTCTTCCGTCCGTACGGACGGAAGATAACACCGAGCGTTCTGACCGGCGAAGTGAAGCGATGTTTTTGGTGCGAACAAGCAACGAACTGTAGATCGTCATGTTTAGGGCCTAATCGTCAATTACCTGACTTGATCGGCCAATATTCGGCCATCAACTTGATGGGAGATTTGATGGACGATTAGCCGCTATTTGGCGATGGAAAAACGGTTATTGAGATGATCTCCGATCAAGTCTCAAAGCTGATCGGAGATCAATTTAATCGGCATTCAAATGTTAATGGAAAAACGGGACCTAAATGGCTAATACATCGCTTGCCGATCAATCTACTAATAATTATTGAGTATCACAATATGTCAAGTTTACAACAACGTGTAGCATACGCATTACTTTTGTTACTACAGACGCCACGGGAACTAGTAATTTTGTAAACAATAACATTTGTGTCGCGACAATAGTAAGTAACATAACATCGCAAGCAGGCAAGTTGCAACTGCGGGAGGAGATGCTGCAAAAGTACAACCGTCAGCAAAGCACTACCTACAGCAAGTGCCAGACTGATTGCTTGCAACTCTTCTACTGTCTTTTATTTAAACAATTCACAGTAACTCAAAATAGAACAAGACAGCAAGCAAACACCAATTAGCTAGTACAGACAATGAGAAAACTGCAAAGATGCCAAGGCTATATGCACTAACAGACACCTTTAAAAACAAGACAGAAAATATAAAATGTACAAGGAAAACTAAGTATGCAATAGTTGTTTTACACATAATACAAAAACTGAGTGAGGTCTGACTTTTTCACCAGAGACCTAAACTTTTTAACACTATTTAACACTTTTTCTATTAGTATGCAAAAAAATTTTTAAACTCATTAACCAGAAATTTACGTTATGTTTTATTGAGCAAATAAAATGATTGATACATTTGAAGAATAGCAAAATACAGATCTACCGACTGATTTAATCACTCATTGATTCGGGACCACATATTAAGATGATGATTATATCACAAAACTTTCAATAACAAAATATCTACAACAAGCCCAGCTGTCGCTATAGTGGGCCGACCTTGCCTTGATTCGGAAGACAGTTTACTTGCGGTCGTTGAAAAAAGCGATTTCTCAATGTGACTACAATCCGATACATGCCATGGTGAGTTACTCTGCCATTTTGAACGCTACAATCAAGGCTAAGATGCGAAACCGTAATTCCGCGCACGTGAGTGCATGGCAGCAATTTGCATTCAAAATTGCGATATGCGGTTAATCACGGCATATAGAGAAATTGTTTCTTTTGACAGCCTATTAGGAACTCGTCATCGCCCTATCCAACGGTACCACCGCCGACCCCCAGTAAGACATACGGTTTAGCCACAATACATGTGTTACAGACGACAAACAGACGATACGCAGGCCTATCATAGGCTATTAAAGGCTCATTGAGCTGTCGCTGATATAGCTCTATAAAACCGAGCAGAGCAAATCTTAGCAAAAGCGTATGTCTGTCTGTCTGTCCGTGTGTCCGTCGTCGGGACTGCAGTCAATGAAAGCTGACGCCCCGGGCCTTTATTGAGACCGCCCATCCCAACACCACGTTCGCCGTGTTATGTGAACCTCCGCATGTCAACAGACTGCGGCCTCGGTCTCGGTGCATGTTGAATGTTGATTGTTGATGATCTACACTGTGTCCCAAAAAACATTCCAGACATTTTCGACTGTAACTTGAAAACCAATTATCAGATTTTGATAATTTATGGTAGGGATATTCCTGACACAACTTGCCAACAAAAGATCATTTAGTTTCCCACCTCACGCAACGTTTGTTTCTGCACTACCTAGGGGAAAACAACCAGCAAAATATCACTTTTTATCCAATGCGATACGATTGCTTAATTAACATAACGCGTAAAAACACATTTTGTTCACATTTCTGACACTGTGGCTAACAATTCATCCAGTTGTCCATTTTTCAACTGCCTGCAGTAAAATTGCTTAAAGTGTTGGCCCACTATGCAAACACAGGCAAGAAGACGCTTTCTCCATTCATTGACAGCAGGGCCTATGATCCCCCCTAAGAACTGGAG
>Ga0209367_1013772_pt1 | contig 10359 bp, 9 predicted proteins | sample WorMetLIZISLAND2_FD_187412 | JGI IMG/M metagenome (GOLD analysis project Ga0209367, IMG submission 187412) | Marine gutless worms symbiont microbial communities from Max Planck institute for Marine Microbiology, Germany - Olavius geniculatus... ...
ACCTAGCTGGCAGGCTTCGCACCGAGATGGTTTACCTGCCCGCAGGCAGTCACCCATCACAGTACTAACCGGGCCCGGCGTAGAGTAACTTCGTTTTAGCCGAAACGCGCTACCAACTACGCCACGCCACCAACCCTCGGCTTAGCGTGCCAGACTGGTAGCCGCGAGGTCTCTGGTTCGACTTCCGCTCGGTGCATTGTCAGGTAATAACTTTGTGCAAGTTGTTCACACTCATGTGCCTCTGTCAGCAAGCAGTATAATTTGGTACCCGTCAAAGGACGGTGACGCTCTTTGACTGAGACGGTAACCGAGGGCCTATCTACACGGTGTTTCATAAAAGGACCCCCTTTTTCATAATTCACTCAAATAATGATCAATTTACACAAAATTTGTACCAGTTGTAGCTGATGAAATACTAGTTCAAAATTTTGCAACAAAATATGGCAGTTGATTAAATATTCTTTGCTAGTTTTGACGTAATGTTGACGTTATAATGTTTCAACGGTACAAACTGGATAGTCTCAACTGGTGTTGTCAGTTGCTGCGCTGCTCCAATGGTGAAAAATCTGGTTCATTCATGACAAATTGTTGAAGTTTTACAGTTACAGTTACAAAAACATGCAAAGTGATGGCATTTACGTGTATGTGGGAATAGTTGGGGATAGTTCGAGCAAGACAGTGCACTAGCACACCGAGCTTGCAAAATGGTTGCATTTTTGGATCGCAAGACGCTTGATTTCATGTCCCCATGTTACTTAGTGTTGACACAATAAACATTTTTATTAGCGAACCGGATTAAGCTCATCATGGAAGCAGGGTAGCAACTGACAGCACCAGTTGAGATTATGCAGCTTGTACCCACTGACACATTATGACGTCAGCATTACGTCAGCACTAGCAAAGAATATTTAATCAACTGCCATATTTTGTTGCAATGTTTTGAATTAGTATTTCTTCCGCTACAACAAATACAAATTTTGTGTAAATTGATCATCATTTGAGTGAATTATGAAGAAAAAAAGAAAAGAAGGTCCTTTTATGAAACACCGTGTATATACCCTGCCTACCGCCAGATTTATGAATACGTCACCTGCGGCTGACTGCCTTGAAACCAGGATCAGCTTCGGGTCTTACGCTCGTACCGAGTATGAGTTATTTTAACCTGTACTTTTTTACCTGGAGAGTGGTCGACACCTTGAACGAAATGGCCAAAGGGTGTTTGGGAAAAATCCGAAAAAATTGAGTTTTTTGTTCTGTGCGGGTGTGAGGAGCGTTTCGATCGTCACGCTTGACTGCAGTAAGACTATAAGCGCCTTATTAACACTCGAGTGGGATGCGAGATAGCAGGACAAGCTTAACCCATTAGTGCATGAATTATTTTATAGTTTGCCGTCAAACTAGGTGTCCCATTTTTGGGACGCTATGCATGAATGGGTTATTAAGGTATCGTGCATGTAGCGTGTTTGCTGTGATGCGATGCAGTTCAGTATGTTCGTCCACGTTTCACAGTGCGTCCTGAGAACGTGACTGTTCCAGCACGGTCATCGGTCAACCTAACCTGCTCAGCCGTCGGGCAGCCGACGCCGCACATCAGCTGGTGGAGCGCAGATCAGCCGATAACAGCTGGTGGACTACTATCAAAGTAATCACTGACTTGCAATACGTGTTTATTGTGTTCAACTGCATTGTTGGTTTCGTTGCTGTACACTGGATATTTCTTACATGTTTATTGCTTCAACACAATTAACAATTAGCGTGATTCAGCTCTCAAACACTGATTTCCAAAAATCTAAGTCTGACGTTTCGGCTTAGCGAAAGTGAAGTCCAAAAGTGGGGTTAAAGTACCTACTTAGATTAATAGGGTGTTTACACGATCCAGCAAACGTCCTGCAAACTTCCAGCAAACGTCCAGTATTACATTTGCTGGAAGTTTGCAGGACGCTTGCTGGATCGTGTAAACAACTCATAAGGTTTCTAAGCCAAACTAACCTGGCTAAAATCGGTCGAATTTGCATGGAAGAAAAAACTTCAGTTCTTAAAGCTAAACTTTTGTTAAGTCTGAACGTACTTCAGTTTTTGACTGAGCGAAAACACCAATACTTTAAAAAAATTAAAGCAGTAAGCCTGGGTATCAAAATCAAATGTCGCAATGACTACACAATATAACGTTAATAGCCATGTAGCACGTCGTTTGCGAGCGCCGCGCAATTAGGTCTACATGAGCAAGTCCAAGCGTAATTACCTCTGCCAAGGAGGTAATGTTTTTGCCAGACTTTGTTTGTTTGTCTGTTTGTCTGTCTGTCTGTGTGGATTCTGGATCACTTTGAAATTTTCTTTACCATTGCTTTCAATGGGCCATAAGGGAAACCGCTGCTAAATTGAAGATGGTGCTGCCACCTGGCGAACAGCATGGCCTTAGCGGAGGTCTGCGGGCTCTGACTGCAAAAAGTAGGCCTACATGAGCAGGTCCAAGTGTAATTTGTTCATAGTTTAGTTTCCTATTTTTTTATAATCCCTTCCGTTAAGTATATGGACATAGATCAAAATCTTGTAATAAACGTTGGTCTAAATTTGGACGTAAACGTTCAGCTATAGCTTTCGCCTAGTGAATTTGGTTATGAAAAGCTCAGTCAAAACGTGAAGTTATCCACTGATGTAAAAAAAAAACTGTTCAGTTTATAGACGGTGTAAGGGTAACAACACAAATCACAATTTAAAAATTTAAAATTTACCATTACACAGTCAGCAAAGTTTTTCTGATAGGCATTATTGTAATTTTTCATATTTTTATGAAAAAATAACTTAATATGTTGTATTTAAATTTCGTAACCCTGAAAAAGCACTTTCTTGCGCGAAACCGCGTCATATGAGCCATTACGCGTTGAAATTGGTTTAGTCGTTTTTCTTGTATGGGACGGCAAAAAAGGGGAAGGAAAAACACAAAAAGTCGCGCAAGCGTTATATTTCACCCGTTTGTGAGAAAAACCCCTGTCGACAGATTTTTACCAAATTTTGCATGTCGGGAGATATGTCAGACATAATCATCAGCGCGTAATTTGATGTGAAACTAGAAATACGTTCCGTGGAACGAGGTATCTGTTGCATTGCCACACTATATAGCCTAGCAGCTGCGTTTCAGCGTTTGACGCTCTTGTGAGCCTGCAGCCAATTTTGTCTTTGAATAAAAACAGTTGGTTGCCATGACAACAGGGGTCTTCAGGGGAGAAATTTACATGACACCATTGCATAGCCCGGGCCCGAAAATAGGGGGTAGGTGAAAACAGAGTGCATTATCTTTTGCGGGGGCCGAGTTATAGTCAATCTTTGTCCCAAAATTCGTTGTCATGGCAACAGGGGTCGGCAGGGGGGAATTTTTTTAACGACATCGTCGGATAGCCCGGACCCGAAAATAAGGGAGTAGGTGCTAGCAACATGCAATATCTTTTACGAGCACCGAGTTATATCGCTTTGAAATCTCAGTTGGCTGTAATGCAAAATTTTGCAACTTTTGAATGGTTGCCATGACAACAGGGGTCAATAGGTGGCAAATTTAAAAACACACCGTTAGATTGCCCGACCCCGACAATAGGGGGTAGGTAAACACAGCGCGCAATTATCTTTTACGGGGACCGTTTTTTACCGCTTTGATGTCCCCATAGGCCGTAATGCATTTTTTAAAATTTGGGGTATAATAGGGGAAGGAGTTATCAGATTTTTATTCCAAACAAATCCGATCTTACTTTTCGGGCCCCGAATCACTGAGCAAAATTTTAAAAGAACGAATGAAAATTGCGGCCGTAGGAGTGTTTACAGACAGACTGACAAACAGACGCAAGTGGTTCTATAATCTGTCCCGTGCTATGCTATAGCAATGGGACAGATAAAAATTAAGGGGTTTGGGAAATACGAGGGGTCAAATTTTGGAGTCTCTCATTGAAATGGCTGGTCACCTTTACAACAGTGCTGCTCTACCGCACAGCCTGCGATGATGACGGTGAATTTGGTTCAGCTTCACACTGGGCACGGGCGTGCTGGTGCTGCATAATGTTCAACGCTCGGCCAGATACACCTGTCTTGCTCAGTCACAAGTCGGCTACGCGTGGACCAACGCGCACGTCGTCGTCTTGCAAGGTTTGCGCTTCTTGTCTGTAGGCCTTCTGTTCGCGAAATTATTTAACCTTTCTGTTGCAGAAAGGTTGACACGACACTTCTGACGAAAAGTGGCTAAAGGGGTGTTTTGGGAAAAATACAAAAAAAAATTGTCCAGTCGATTTTTAAGTTGTGAGTTGCGAAACATCGAGTACCGGTAGCCTACTGGACAACGTTTAACCATAAAATGTTGCTTTGTGGTACTAGGATAAGCGTTATGGTTAGGGTTAAAGATAGGGTCACTGTTAGTGTATATGGTTAAGGTTAAACTTTTTTTCTACGATTTCGAGTTAAAACTCGAAACTAAAACTCGACTAGACAAGTTTTAAAACTCTTTCGAAGTATGACTGCAATTTTTGCGTGTGTCTGTGTTATGTGCGGATGTGAGGCGCGTTTCGATCGTCACGCTGAGATTGCGAGCACCACAGTGACTGTGGCGAGAGATGTTAGGGTGAAGAGTCGCGTAGCTTCTTTGCTGTGTGCGATGCAGTTGGTCCGATGTTCACAGTGCGTCCTGACAACGTGACGGTCCCAGCAGGAGCATCAATCAACCTGACCTGTTCAGCCACCGGACAGCCGACGCCGATGGTTTGCTGGATCAACCCAGATGAGGCGACGATGATAGCTCATGACCCGTAAATTAATATATGTTTATTCAATTAATTCCTTATTGCTGTCATCGTCTTACGTTTGTTGTTCATCACGGCTTGTGCGGTAGCAACAAGCTGTTGTATAAGCGATGTGCCAAGTCAATGGGAAAACCGAAATTTCGACCCCCAGCTGCCACATTTATCAACCGATCTTAATGAAACTTGAAACCAAGAAAGATATAGATATCCGGGATACGACCCCACACGCAAAATTTGGTTAATGTGGGACGACGGAAAGGGGGTCTGCTTAGGGAGGGCATTTTTCGTTACTTTTTGTGTTCTATCCTTTTTGGTATCCTTGCTCACACCTACAGGTCACACCAGAAGACCGATCACGACCGTTTATGGCTCAAAACGCGTGCTTCCGCGTAAGGTATGGCTTTTTGGGGTCTCCATGATAAAAAAATGTTTGGAGGTCAAAACTTTCCAAAACATGATTTTTGGGGCTTAAATAGGCATTTTAAGCCAAATTTGCGAAAGTTTCGAATCACGATATCTCGAAAAGTACGCACTCGATCAACACGAAATTTGAAGAAAAATTTCAGGTGCACAAATGGACTTCGTGGGTGGTCCAGCATTACAAAATTATAATTCAAGATGGCGGCAACTGCCATCTTAGATTTTTGCACAAATATCAATAACTCAGCCGGCGATTGACGTCGATGAATGAAATTTTGCAGTGACATAGACAGCTGCAAAAAGAAAAACCATTTGACCAAAATGGACAAAAATAATAAATTCAAGATGGCGGCGGCTGCCATTTTGAATTTCATCTATCGCTCATAACTCGTTTACTATTGCACATATTTGCACGAAATTTAGTACGTGTATTACCCTAAAGGTCCTACATGCAGGTATGCCAAAATATTAAACAAACATTAAATCGAAGATGGCGGCGGTTGCCATTTTGAATTTTTGCACAAACAGCAATATATCGGCCGCCGATTGACGTAGATAAATGAAATTTTTGCAGTGATTTAGACGGCTGCCACCGAAAATAGACCATTCGACCAAAATGGACAAAAATGATAAATTCAAGATGGCGGCGGCCGCCATTTTGAATTTTATTTATCTTTCATAACTCGTTTATTATTGCACATATTTCCACGAAATTTGGCACGTGTATTACTTTGGAGGTCCTAAATGCAGGTATGCCAAAATATTAAACAAAAATTAAACACAAGATGGCGGTGGCCGCCATCTTGGATTTTTGCACAAACAGCAATATCTCGGCCACCGATTGACGTAGATGAATAAAATTTTGTAGTGATGTAACCCGCCGCCACCGGAAATAGACCATTTGACCAAAATGGACAAAAATAAAAAATTCAATATGGCGGCGGCCATCTTGGATTTTTGCACAAATAGCTATATCTCGGCCGCCGATTGACGTAGATGAATGAAATTTTGCAGCCATGTAGAGGGCTGCTACCGGAAATAGGACGTTTGACCAATATGAACAAAAATAATAAATTCAAGATGGCGACGGCTGGTATTTTAAATTTAATTTATCGCTCATAACTTGTTTATTATTGCACGTATTTGCACAAAATTTGACATGTGTATTACGTGTGAGGTCCTATATACAGGCATTCCAAAATATTAAACAAAAAGTAAAATTTAAAATGTCGGCGGCCACCATTTGAAATTTTTGCACAAACAGCAATAACTCGGCCGCCGATTGACGTAGATGAATGAAATTTTGCAGAAATGTAGACCCGAAAATAGATCATTTGACCAAATTAGACATAAATATCTATCGCTCACAACTTGTTTACTATTGCACATATTTTTACGAAATGTGGCAAGTGTATTACGTTCGAGGTCCTACATGCACGTATGCCAAAATATTAAACAAAAATAAAACCCAAGATGTCGGCGGCCGCCATCTTGGATTTTTGCACAAACAGTAATAATTCAGCCGCCGATTAACATAGATTAATGAAATTTTGCTGTTTGCTGTCGGCTGCTACCGGAAGTACATCGTGTGACCAAAAATAAAATTTGACATGGCGACGGCCACCATTTTGTATTTTAGCACAAAACATAACAAATCAGCTGCCGACTGAAAAAGGATCATAAAATTTTGCAGGAATGTGGTTAGTTGCTACTGAAAATAAATCATGTGACCAGAATCGAGAAAAGTAGTAAACTCAAGATGGCGGTGGTCACCTTTTTAAATGTCGTTCATTACTTATAACTGCTTTTTCACCCATCTGCATGAAATTTGGTATGTACACTATATTCGCTGTCCCACATACAGGCTCGCCATTATATTAAACAAATAACAGAATGCAAGATGCTGGAGGTAGTAGTAGTTGTTGTTGTTGTTGTGTACAAAGTAACTGTTCAGTGACCTTTCATAGTTTAAGAAAACCGCAAATATTATATATAAAAAAAACTACAAGCAATTCATTTAATGTTGTATAAGCGCTCATGAAAAACGGCAAAAACAAAACTATAAGCACGAACATTATGCATTAGCTTAGACGTTTATATCTGGCTACTGAGAAACGATTAAATATCTAAGCTAATACATTAGTTCGTGCTTATACTTTTTGATTGTTGCCGTTTTTCATCAGCGCTTATACAACATTAAATGAATTGCTTGCATTTTTTTATATATAATTACAAATATTATGTTCAGTCAGCTATACTTTGTCAGGCTGTAATTGGTACTTAAGCTAACTAATCAAGCTAATGTTTATTGCCAGCCATTAGTGTAAATTTATGCTCATTGAGGACGAGTACCTGTCTAGGCCTAAGTTATCCATAGCTTTTGGCACGTTTGTGTTGCACATTCGTGTATTGTGTTATTGTTCTTGTTTATATCGTTCGTGCAATGATGATGATGATGATGCATTTAGCTATACACCGGGCACGAGCGTGCTGGTGCTGAACAATGTCCAACGTTCGGCTAGCTACGTGTGCTATGCGTACTCGGATGCCACCGGCACTGCAGTGTGGACGAGCGCCTACGTCACAGTCTTGCAAGGTTTACTGACCCCGTCGTATGATGTCTGTCTGTCCGTCTGTTCGGTGTAACGCTGATGCGTTGTGATCACACCCAAAACTTTTTTCATTACTTTTTCTCTTCTTTACATTACTTGCCAAGCTCTGGGGAACACATTTTTGGGAGTATCGCCGCATTATTTGCACTGCATGACGTGTTTCGGTGAGAATTGATTTCCTAGGGGTCTCAACATTTATTTTTCTTATTTTTCTCCTTTAATCCAACCAAAACGCAAATATTAGAATTATTTTCCGAGTTCCGACTGAATTCTAGCTGCAACTGAAAATGGTTAACAATGGAGATGCTCATCTACAAACTACCTTTAATCGTCATCGTGGCCTCACCAAAGTGGCATAGTAAATAGAAAATGTGGCCTTGGGAATTCCAAATATGCGGTTATTTTGGACCCCCTGCCTACAGGTCACGTGACACGGCGCATGCGCAGTGAACGTTTGGACTTTAACATGGGCAAATGCAAGTTTGAGGGTTTAGGCTATATCTCTCTAACGGTGCAAGTTAGACGCATGGTTACAATGGAACACCAATAGGAAACCACATATGCCGAGTCGAATGGTCACGTGACCGATGACTTCACGTTACCGCAAAAGGTCAAAGTCGTGACCCCATTATTTTTGAGGCGCCATATCTCCATAACGGGGCAAGATAGACGCGTGGTCAAATGGTCCACCTATAGGAAGTCATCCACCGCGAGTCGAACGGTCACGTAATTGGTTTGGGTCGCATTATTGCTTTTAACTCACCAATTTACAATTAAATTTGCTAATAAAACAGCAAATATAAAACTTACCAGTTTACCTTTCTGTGTAAGGGCGACCAAGTCAAACATCCAAACAGCATAAATCATTTTATTAGGACACAGAGTGATAAAACTACGAACTGGCTGCCCTTGTAAACCATTAATGTACAAAACATCAGTGTTAACTACGAAATGGGCTCAGAGCCTCAGACTGTAATTTGACACGCATCACCCGTTTAATGTAGGCCCGGAAAACATTTCAATAATGCTAATTTAACTTATCGTATTATTGCAGTTATTGGACCGTTGCGTAAAATGGCCGACCACAAACGTCTATAAAGTCAAGTCAAACTACAGTCTGAGCCCATTTCGTGGTTAACCGAATTATAGTCAATTTTTGGCAAAAATTATACAAATTTCGTTGCCAAGGCAACGAAAGTCAACCATGGTAAACTAACTAAAATTATTTATTTGCTCCACTCTTAAAAACCCCTTGTTAGATGCAAGAATCTCGGAGATATCTCGTACATATGTCGTGTTATAGCCCATTTTGTCCCAAATTTCGTTCCCATTGCAACGAGGATCAGTCGGGGTAAAATTCGATTGACAGCATTCGCTGGCCCATCTTCGAAAACCCCCACATAGACACAAAAATCCTTCAGATATTTCGTACACAGACCGAGTTATAGCTCTTTTGTCCCAAATTTCGTTGCTATGGCAACGGCGGTCGGTCGGGGGAAATGCGATTGGCAGTATTCAATGGCCCATCTCCGAAACCCTTTCCTATAGACGCAAAAATCTCGCAGATAAAGCTACAGCTCTGTATCTCTTACACAAACCGAGTTGTAGCCCATTTTGTTTCAAATTTCGTTGCCGTGGCAACTAAGGAGGTGCGTCAAGTTAGGTCTCACATTCGACATTCGACATTCGACATTCAACATTCGCAAAAATTGCACACACAAAAAAGTAGAAGTTCATACTAAAGCAGCACACTAAAGCATAGTCAAAGGGCAAAATTGTGTCCCGTGTATTGAAAAAACTTTGGCCCAGTTTTCTTAGTTTCGTGAATAAGCTTGCATCTCCAGGCATGGCACGCCCGACCGCACGCGTTTGGCGTCATTTTTCGACATATCGGAAGTGGATTTAGAATCCGTTTTCAATGCGTTCGGGCGTGTCGTGTCTCGAGATGCACATTTTTTAACTAAACTAGGAAAACTGGGCCAAAGTATTTTCAAGAAACGCGACGCAATTTTTGCTTTTTGCTTATCTGGGCGCATTTTGCACGCGTTTGGCGCCACTTTTCGACATACCGGAAGACTAGTGTAATTAAAATCCGTTTTCAATGCGATCGGGCGTGTCGTGTCTGGAGATGCACACGTAACGTGTACCGCTTTAGTACGAACTTCTACTTTTTTGTGTGTGCAATTTTTGCTAATGTTGAATGTCGAATGTCGAATGTGGGACCTAACTTGACGCACGTCAACTAAGGAGTGTCCGGAGTAAAATTATATAACACCGTTAGATTGGCAATCCCGAAAACTATACCATAGAACCAAAAATCACGACTTTATTTTATACACAGTCGTTTTAAGAATTGTTTAATTTTCCCCATAGGCTTTATTGTATTTTGTGGAAATTTTTTTAATAAATACGTTAAATATTAATTTCAAATTTTTTAACCCCCAAAAGGCACATCCTTGCACGAGACCGCGTCGTTTGAGCCATCGCGCGCAAAAATCTGCCGAAGGGTCTGACCTGTAGGTGAGTTTCTGAAAAAAAGGTATATGTAC
>Ga0209367_1013773_pt1 | contig 10359 bp, 11 predicted proteins | sample WorMetLIZISLAND2_FD_187412 | JGI IMG/M metagenome (GOLD analysis project Ga0209367, IMG submission 187412) | Marine gutless worms symbiont microbial communities from Max Planck institute for Marine Microbiology, Germany - Olavius geniculatus... ...
GAAGAACTTTGCTGACTGTGTAATGGTAAAGTTTGAATTTTTAAATTGTGATTTGTGCTGTTTTATATCTACAACCACGATGTCACCTTTACACTGTATATAAACTGAACAGTTTTTTTACATAAATTTTAAATACAATTGGATTGTCACTTTACTGCAGAATGTACAGAGTGGGCCAAAAAACCGGACCTGTTTGAGCGTTGATAACTTAGCGATGGTTAGTGGTAGAAAGACGTGTGATACGTCAAAAGTTTCAGAATGCTGTGAAGAATAAAACACAAATTTGTGTAGTGAAGCATTTAAATATTCTTTGCCTAATTTGCCTAAATCTTCATTACCCCTGAAATTAGGCATTTGCCTGCACTCACATGTGCCTGAATTCATTGAACTCAAAAACCCACTGCCAAAAAGTCCAGATTTAAATTCTGTAAATTATTCAGTGTGGGGGCATTGCAACAGGTAGCATGGTCACAAAATTTCAGTAACTGACCAGCTAAAATGTGTGCTAATCGAACGCTGGGCTCAGCTGATCCTGAACACATTGACTCCAGCGATCCAGCCTAAAAGGACTGATGACGGTTATGAATGCAAAAGCTGGGCAACTGCCTATGTCGAATTTCATCTTAACTCAACGTATGTATTAATGATTGACGATATTTCATTGTATGCTGAATGAAAATCAACTTAAATTCATGCATTACTGCCAATTTACCATGATTTGGGGGAGGGGTGGGCAGATTTGTGTAAATCAGGCAAAGAATATTTTAATCCTAAAACATGCAAGTTGTACACTTCTTTCGTACACAATTTCGAAACTTTTGGCATATTACGCGCCTTTCCATCAATAAACATCGTTAAGTTATAAAAGGTCAAATATCCGTGTTAAATCCATGTGTTACAGTCAAATTTGGCAGAATTTCAGGGGTGATGAATATTTATGCAAATTAGGCAAAGATTATATTTAAATGCTTCACTATGCAAATTTGTCGTTTATTCTTTACAGCATTCTGAAACTTTTGACACATTACATGCCTTTCTGTGGATAACTGTCGCTGAGTTATCAACGCTCAAACGGGTCCGGTTTTTTGGCCCACCCTGTGTAGTGCCTGACTGAAAAATTCTGTTAAAAAGCGCAGGAGCTTGATTTAATTTTCAGTTCAAATTTAGGCCAATGTTTAGCAGCATCATGGGTTAAGCAGTAAGCAGGTAATGGAGCAAGAAGTTGTAATTTTCAGACAGACAGCTACTTTTTTGTGATGGAGGAGATTATGAGTGATCATAATTTTTTTGTCCTTAAGATACTGGATTTTGGTCCTAAATGTAGTATTTTTGGAAGGATAATTTCCAACAAGAAAAACGTTTTCCAAAAGGCAAAAAATTAGGGGCCAATTGCCCCTTTGTCTGCCCAATGCTGATCTTACTATCGCAGACATTTGTTGTTGTTCTTGTACGGTACATTTAGTACTACTTTGTGTTGATGATGCAGGCATATGAGACCGGGAACAGATATCATTTGCTGCATTCAGTAGCTCTGCTCTGTGTACCACTCACTCGAAAACCTCGCCTGGTAAGCAATAAGCGTCAGACATATTTGCAACATTTCACTTGTAGACAGACTAAAATGTTGACTTTTCCTGGAAAAGCAGACTTTGAAGTAATTGCAGATGTTTGTCGTGGTGTGATTTATCTGCTTTGTAATGTTTATGTTGATGACATTTTAATCAATATTTCTATGGTTAATATTTTATTGCTACTATCTTTAACAATTAGTGGTGGGATTAATCATTGGTTTTTGATTCACTATCAACTATAAAAATGCTTTCGTCTATGTGCATGGTTGTTATATGGTTGTCCAGTAGGCCACATTATAAGTCTTACTCCGATGCCTGTCTGTCTTTCACGTTTGAGCTCCTAAATTCTAACTCGAAGAAAAAGGCATAGAAAACCCAAAATTTGCATGAACATTTGGCGGGGCAGGTGCAGCCATTATGTCATTTTTCACTGCAAAAAGTTAACTTTATGTTAGAGTTGTGCAGTGCAGTGCAGTGTATAGATATGTGAACTGGATGACCGCATAATGTGGCACTGGGCCAGTGTATTTTTTTGTTATGTTTGTGAAGGTGGCTCAGCTTAGTTGTTAACATTGACACCAGAGATGTGCGGACGCGTCAGTCCATGGATCCAGATCCGCTGAATTTTCTGCAGACGTGGATCTTGTTTTGTGACGAAATTTGCGGACTGACGCGGATACTGTTTTGTGATGAGTGTATTTTTTCCTAATAAAATTTTAAAACAGATAGAAGTGGTGTGTTGAGACGTGCATAGAATGGTAACACTGGTACCAGTAAATTGTAATCTGCTATAGGCCTAGGTGTGTAGTGGCCTACTTTACATATCAATGACTAGAGGCAGGCTTATTCAGTGTGGATGCGGATGGACGTGGATCCAATATTTCTTTCTTGTTGTGGACGTGGACTGACAGCGGATCCATGGTCAAAATCTGTGGACTGACGCGGCTCAAAAATTTCAGGATCCGCACATCTCTGATTGACACTAGGCCTGGTGAGTGTATCGATTGATGACTATCTGCAGATCGGTGAGCCATTTCGGAATGTAACCTTCCACCCCGGTCAACTCAGTCTGGCCATCCCTCCATGGGTAGATGCAGTGAGTGTCCGCAAAAGCCGGGTGCAAACAGGCACACCACGAGATGCACTAGCCATGTATCCGTTGTCTGGCAGTGTAAACTGGTGCCTGAATGAGTGCTGAGGAAATGGAGGTCAGTGCCAGCCTAAGAGACATATCATCATCATCACTATGAACTGATTAGCTTGGTATAAGTGCAAACTGCACTTCAAGAACACGTTGCAACACGATAAAAATGCATAGAAACACTAAAAAATAAAAACCAAAAAATAAAACGCTAAGACAAAAACACAGAGAGTTCAAAACAGTCATGCGCCATAAGATCGACGAAATAAAAATGTTTTCAGTTGATGTCGAAAAGTTAGAAGTGATGTAGCAGATGTGATGTCGCCCGGCAGTGCGTTCCACAACTTAGCAGCAATAACAGGAAAAGCCCGATCGCCAAACTTGTGCGGAATGTCGTGTAACTGGAACCACCAAAGCTGCAGTAGACACTGAGCATAGTTTTTGTCTTGAACGCAGGTCGGATACGCTCACATAAGGCTCAGGAAGGAGTTTTTTAACTTACCTATAGTGGAGTGTGTGCTTTTGTGTACAGGTGGGAACACTGATGTCAGTCGGCATGCTGTTGTTCTGTGGCAGTTGTTACTTCCATGCTCTGACCGGCAGTACAGTCATCCGACGAGTTACTCCTTACGGTGGCATGCTGCTCATTGCTGCGTGGGCGTCCATGGTCCTTTGAATAATGTGTTGGACGCCATTCTGACATTGTTATACTGGTGAATTATGCACACTGTGTGCACCGTGGACTATTCATACTGTCATTGGACTATGGTGGCTGGTCACTAGGCCGAAGGGACACTGGCAGATGTAGTCATGGATGGCCATAAGCAAAGTCCACCAAAGCCGAAAATGCAATTTGTCCCTTTTCTTTACTCCGTCATTAACTGTGCTGATCAGACTAGTTAGTGCCCTGTCAGACTAGTAGTAAACTGTCCTCTGGACAATTTGTGCAGTGCATATTCTTACTAACGTCTGTTATCTAATAGCTGATGCTGCTAAGCACCACCACCGCCTAAATTGTCTTGAGACGGACATCACATTTTGGTACTTTCTAGCACTGTGAACGGCTGACTGTTACTGTAAAATTCGATCACAGGCTAACCTGTAGTTTAGGCTACCACGCTTCTTCCTTCTGTTTGTTCAATTTTGGGCTGTTTCTGACCGTTGTTTATGCTCCACTGATGATAGAAATAAATGGCATGAATAGTCCAGCAATGATACGAATGGTCCATTGTATGAAAAGTTCAGTTACCATACTGTCTAAGTCGGTGACATTTTTTGTAATCACGTGTGTAATTTGGAACAGTTGATACCGTGAAGCTTCTAGTACAGTCCCAGCTTCTACATTGTGTCTCAAAAAAACATCCCGAACATTTTTTTCAATTGTAACCTAAGAAGGATTGTCGGATTTTAATAATTTTCTGTACGATTATTCCGGAGACAACTAAACATCAGAAGACCGTTTAATTTTTGACCTCACCCAAGGTCTGTTCCTGCACTATTTGGGGAAATGAGAACTAACAAAATATGCATTGAAATTTACAAAAACGTGAAAAAAAATTCCTGATATAATCGATCATAACATTCGATTTTCATAATTTTTGGCACAAAGATTTCAGACTCAATGCTATTGAATGACTAAAGTTTCCACCTCACGTAATGTTTGCTTCTGCACTACCTGGAGAAAGCTGACCAAGCAAAATACATGTACGTGTTGAAATTAATGAAAAACCACCAAAAATTCCATCTATCCAGATCTGTGGCCCCGAACAGCCAGTCAATTACGAGGTTTGACTGTCATATGTGTGTCTACCAGATGACGAGAGAAATGTTTAAGAACTCAAGACGTGATTGGTGAAGTCTGGATTGGTCTGGAGCAGAACATTATCGATACTGCTGTCAATGAAAGAAAGTATCTCCGTGCCTGTGTTTGCACAATCGCCTGACATTTCGAGCAATTTTACACAGGCAGTTGAAAAACGAAACAACTGAATGAAATGTCAGCTAAAGTGACGAAAATGTGTTTTTGTGTGCTATTTAGAAGTAATAATACCACATTGAGTAAAAATGTCATATTTCATTGGTTCTGCTTTCCTCAGGTAGTGCAGGAACAGACGTTTGGCGAGGTGGAAAATTAATGGTGTTTTGATGTCCAGTTGTCTCCTAAATAGTCATGTAAAAAATTACTAAAATCTGATAATCCTTTGTTACAGTCAAAAATGTTTGGGATGTTTTTTGAGACACAGTGTACTTGTACATGTGACCTTGTAATGGAGTTGCATTAGTAGCTCAGCTTGAATTAAAGACACTGTCATCTTGCCATATTAAACTTTCCTGTATGCAGCATCTTATTTTAAACACATCATGAACATCTTATTTCATTTTATCAAAATATATTTGATACTGGGCTTGTGTTATAAGCTTTACGGTGAATCCATTTGCTTATGATCAGATATTTGTTCATACAGTTTATAGGCAGTCCATTAATTTGACCACGTCAGTTACCTGTAGCACAACTTAATTTCAGTTAGTGACTAATTGTGATATGATGCACATATTACTGATCACTACAGAATATGAGTAATAAAAATATTTTCTGTGTTTACTTTAGGTGATGATTATTATATGAACTCATTGATTACAGTTGAAAATGAAGCATCATTGTATTTTAATTTAGATACATTAAGAGTGTCAATAAAGTGATATTTATCCAGTCTTGTAGTCATATACACTGTCTCAAAAAAACATCCCGGACATTTTCGACTGTAACTTAAAAACCAATTATCAGATTTTGATAATTTTTAAAATCAATATTCCTGACACAGCTTGCCATCAAATGACCAGTTTCCCACCTCACCCAATGTATGCTTCTGCACTACCTAGGGAAAGCACACCAAGCATAATACGTGTTAAAATGAATGAAATAACATCAATAAATTTCATCTATCCTAATCTGTGGGCCGGTCTATTACAAGGTTCGACTGTCATGCAGCAGTGTGTATACCAGATGAAGTTCAGGAATGTTAGTGAAGTCAAGAAGCGACTGGTACAGCCTGTATTGGTCTGGAGCAGAACTTTATCGATAACGCTGTCAGTGAATGGAGAAAGTGTCTCCTTGCCTGTGTTTGCATAGTGGGCCAACACTTCAAGCAATTTTACTACAAGCAGTTGAAAATGGACAACTGGATGAAATGTCAGCCAGTGTCCGAAATGTGAACAAAATATTTTTATGCGTTATGCTAATTAAGCAATCATATTGCATTGGATATAGTGATATTCGCTGGTTGTTTTCCCCAGGTAGTGCAGAAGCATACATTGGGTGAGGTGGTTGTGCCAGTAATAGCATAGAATATCTAAACAATTTGCAGATTCTTAGCTTTAGAAGTTTCAAAAGTATAACTCGTAACAATATTTAATCATATTTCATTAGTAAAACCAGAAATTAAAAGTAGATAGTGTGGGCGGGTTTACCAATGTTTTGGGGGTGTTCACCCAGGTTTATCAATCCTGACAAGGGGTGGTCACTAATAATCACCAAAATTATGAAGGATTGACCTTAACCTGAGTGTCCTGAATTGATGTGAAGTAATAACTATAAAAAATGCTTTCATCAGTTATGGAAGTTAATGGCAGACTTGCAAACATTTGGCCTGAGGAGCAAAATCAACCAACATACAAGCTACGTTTATATTACGAATTTTGACAATGAAATAATTCAAATAATACCATGCAAACACCATTAAGGACCATAGGATGTGGCTTGCTTTTTGAACAAGTTCAAACCTTTAACTGCATGAAATGACTTTACAACCAAAGTACTCTAAAAAAGCAGTCGCTTTCCATAAAAAAACAAAGCAACGATAATTAGAGAAGTTTTATTCATAATTACAACATGTCTGGTAGTAAAAGCAATAAGTTAAAACCAACTGATACCACATAAATGAGACGATTCAACCATACCTCAAACTACACCAAATTATTTTTAACGGCAGTACTTGATACAACTACAAAGTACAAGCTAACCTCTAGAAATAGGCTGTCAAAAAGAACAGACATTGCTAGATTCTACAAACAGCCTTATCATATAGAACATTAACAGTAGTAAATTAACGCTAACTGGCGACAGATATAATAATAACTAGGGCCCAGTTTTCTGCGAGCTGCGAAATTTTGAGCAGACGTGCGCAATTTGCCCTTTCCGCAGAATTTCACAGAAGTTAAGAAATTGAACGCCATGAGAAATCCAATATACAATAGAATATAGAATACAGCTCGGTTTACGCACAAACAGAAGGCCGTGCTAAGCCGCGGAATTTCAACAATTTTGCCATGTTAAGCCGCGGAATTTGGCAAAATTTACCGTGGAAAACTGTAGGCCCTAATAATAACTGATTGTATTTTGTCATGGTTGTCTACACTTCTGGGAGAAACGTCACCAAGTAACATCTAACAAATGGATTTAATAATAATTTTAATTACGTTATAATGATTCCAAGCGCATGGCAAAGCCAAGGCTAACCCAACAGACAGCTTAAATAAGACAGAATGCGACGCTTGGCATCTTGTGAATTTCACAAAAAAAAAACCAAAATCGTCCAGTCGACAGCTTCAGTATTACATGAACACATAAAACAGGGTGGGCACAAAGTAGGAGAAAAAATTCAGAGTTTTCCAGTATTCACAGCTTACTTTCGCACAGGTTATTCCAACAAAAAGTAACTGTAATTAAGATAATCGGCAGGAACATTGTAAGCTTTCCTAGCAGTGTTCGGGGTGAAGTTCCGACCCGAAACATACTTTAGAGCATTACAACCCGGAAACTGCATCTGCTGACACTATATATTCCCTGCTACAATTTTTCCGCGGTTGCACGGAACTACAGCGAGATAATAAAAAAATAAAAAAATAGTTTTCCTACATTCAGAGAATTCCCTCAGGAAATCCCCAGTTTTGTGACCACCCAGGAAGAGCTGTAAAAGATCTCGCAGTGCGTGCTGCAGAGCGCATGCAACGTCGAGCGATCTTTCTGCGGTCCATATCTCAGTCAACTCAGCGACGTGTATCAATGTCAATGGCATCTAATCGCTCTCCTCTTCTTCTTCTTCCTCCTCTGACTCCTCCTCCTCGGACTCTTCAGGTTCTGCTGCAGCTGCTGCTTTCTTGCCCGCCGGTTTCTTCGCTGCTGCAGCTTTGCCACCGCCCGCCTTCTTGCCACCGCCCCCGGCATTGTACGCAGCCATCTCCTGTCAGCACAGCAGCACACAGACCTTAAAAATTCATTGATTTATTTATCAGTATGCAGTGAACACGTCAAACGCACAAGAACATGCAGTTACTGGTGTCGTAGCGTATGAATGCATCGCCACCAGATGCAGTCAGCCCATGTCACCACAGCATAACACACGATTCACAAATGCAATTCGGCATTCTAGAACATTATCGATACTGTTGTCAATGAATGAAGAAAGCATCTCCGTGCCTGTGTTTGCACAATCGCCCAACATTTCGAGCAATTTTACACAGGCGGTTGAAAAACAAAACAACTGAATGCCTGCAGTTGCAGTCATGTGAAATAGCAGAGACGTGGCAGCCTCATTTTTCTCGCAACATTTCTAATGCCTGATTAGTTAATGCTTCACCGTCAGCTAGCAAACTTTTTAAAAGACTAAAGACACTGAAGACCTGGGTATCTGACCAACCCAGAATAACTGCGGAAGCATTGGACAAGGAAAAATAGAAAACAGAACTGAACTTGGCCCCAAGCACCATAATGAACACGCAGGAGACTATAGCAGCTAACATTTCCATTGCATTATTCCAAATGTACACACATATATATCTTCAGCCACAATATGAAAGCCTAGAGTTCAACATCATCTGACTGTTGATTGCTTAACTGGACTAATCAATCAGAATACGAGAAATGTTGTATGTTATTACTTGTACTGGCACAGTATAGCCTAAATATACGCTTTGTTTGTGTATGCTATTCAGGGGAGATCTTCCCATTGCACGACACTGTTAGACAGCATTCAAATTTCAGGAATTTCAAAAAAATTGGTATTACTGGCAAGCCTGCATGTTAGAAGTTTGACAAAAGATCATTACAGACTGCCAGCCCATATTAAGTAAGACACAGATTACCAAAATGTTCGCAAAACTACATTACACTGAACAAAAAAAACGCAAGCAAAAGTGCTTCGTCAGTGGAACAAACCTTCTCATATCGCGCCCGGTCCTTGGCGGCCATCTGCTCATACTTGGCACGCGCCGTGCACTGTTCCCATCTCTTGCCGAGTTCCTTGGCCACCTCACCAACTGTGTAGCTTGGGTACTTGGCCTTCACCTTTGGCCGTTCCTCATTGCAGAAGCAGAAGAATGCCGACCTAACATCAGCACAATGACCGATTACTAACAGCATCGCAGAAACTAAGATTGAAATCAGTCGCGTCAGCATAAACCAGCAATGTTAATTTGCGAGAATTTAATTTCTTGCAAAAACGAATTTCATTCTCCGGCAACAGATGTTCATCTCATACTCCTCTTTTCTTGAAAAAATGTCAACATTTTAGGTTGTCTACACGATTGTGTTGAGAAAATGCACAACTGTGTCAATGCATCTGCCATAGTAAAAGCAAACAGCTCAGAGCTGATAAACATGCTAAACATTAAAGAAGAAAATGCATTAGCACCGTCAGATTTAAACCAAAACTAGAAATTTTTGGCAGGGTCCAATGGAAGACTGCCCGGACCTGGCATCGTAAGTCTGACTGTCTTGGCCCACGGCTGCTGATTCGCCAAGTGATGATTCACTATGTGGTAAAATGCCCTACCTCCAAAACCGCTCAAAAGATGTTGCTGAAATATGGCTTCATTCATTCCAGGTAAGAGTTGTCCATCGTCTTAATTTTGGCATTGATCCGCTGTTCAGTTTCAAAGAAGTAGAAAAGAAAGAGACATAAGGCATCCTGTTACTACGTATTGGCCAAATTAATGATTAATTAATTGTTAATGTGTGTTTTAATAGTTAAGCAGCTCCCTAATCATTAAGCGTCATTACCGCATGATGCCATGACGACAAAAATCTGCAAATGCTATAAAAAATATGTATCAGAATTTCTAAACAGATGAAACACTGGTTTCGCTGTTCAAACAATCTGACGTTGCTCTAGCAAAACCACAGGAAGTGAAATGACAACCATATAAGTCACTCCACCGCTGATGCTTGCAACACTCGTCTCTTACTAAAACATCAGTAATAAACATTTTACACAAGCTAAAGCTCAAACTATGCCAGACCTTGCTTGATTGATTTTGTAAATTAATCAGAAACACAATATGAGCTGTAGGTGGATCGAGCAATGAATAAACTATAATAAGTGTAACAAAGAAGAAGAAATGATTAAATAGACATTTCAGCAGGTAACGACAACGTACAGTGCGCGCTTCGGGGCATTGGGGTCCTTCTTGCGTTTGCCTTTCTCGCCTTTGGAGGGTGAGTAGTTGGCCATCTCTTTGTCGTACCTCACCTTGTCCTTGGCAGCCATGTCCTCGAAACGCTTCTTGTCTTTACCCGACATCGCCTGCCATCAAACGCATCAACCCATATCACGTTCACACCAAATACCACACGATAATGGTGTCATGGTG
>Ga0209367_1013774_pt1 | contig 10358 bp, 8 predicted proteins | sample WorMetLIZISLAND2_FD_187412 | JGI IMG/M metagenome (GOLD analysis project Ga0209367, IMG submission 187412) | Marine gutless worms symbiont microbial communities from Max Planck institute for Marine Microbiology, Germany - Olavius geniculatus... ...
ACGTCCAGGTGGCGAAACGTCCTGGGGGCGAAACGTCTTGAGTACGAAACGTCCGAGGGCGAAACGTCCAGGCTAGGGGCGAAACGTCCTGGGGGCAAAACGTCATGGTGGCGAAACGTCCTGATTCCTAACGCTGCATGATGACTGGTGGTTCAATGATCAGTAGCCGTATTTGTCGTTGAGATGTGTTCGCCCGTCACCTTTCTGATCTACAATAACAAACAGAAGAAAATATTCCAGACACGTTTGTGCATGCAGACAGTCTTATGCCTTTCCAACCAAACTAATGGCATCAAAGCATGTTTAGATAACAAAAATTCTCCAAAATCTACAATTTAGGTGATAAGAAGGGCATCTTATAGACATAAAAAATTAAGCTGATTCCAGCTGCTGCCTATCCCTATTGTTAAAGTCACAAAACTGTTTAATAAGAGCTTTCAAGTTATCTTACTCACTTACATCTGAAACTAGATGTAACAAAATGACATCATGACAAAATCAGCTCAATTATCAGCCTTTGAACAGATTCATAAGTTTCAATGGTATGTAAATTATATTTAGAAATTCATCAAAATACAGCCTTCATTTACTGTTTTAGTTGACATTTTAGCAACTGCTGCTGCCATCTTCGGAACAACTGTTCGCCAAGTGTGGCAAGCAATCACAGATTACTCATTAACAGATTAACTCATCGTCTCAGTTCATCGACTTGTCTTGTTCTTTCCTGATGTGTATCGCTTCCCTAATCTACCGGTCCATGCATGATGAACCAAGACCAGGCATCCTACCAACTTCCATCTAGGACTCCTCACTGCCACCGCAGCAATACCTGGCAGACCACCGTTCCGACAAAGACAGCAGCAGTTGCCCAACCGCCAACAAAAACAATAAAAGAAGCCCAGCTGTCGCTAGGGTGGGGCTGACCATACTGGTTGTCAGCGACCTTGAAGGTCATCCAAGGTTGATGATTGTCATTTCACCTGAAAGAGCATATGCCACTTCCTAATAGTAATTAATAGTAACCTAGGCCCTATATCTCACCAATTCCGAGATATGGCCAGTTTTCCATTGAAAAATGCACATTTTTTTACCCCTTCCATTCAACCCCCAATTTGAAAATGTTGCCGTTGGAGTAGATGACTGAAATTTTCCATGTCCGAGTTTAAGACACATAAACAATTACACATGTAAAAAGTTTTCCTCTACGCCCTACCAGTTAGCCACAATACATCCGCTATGGACACACAGACGGACGGACGATGGACGACAACCAAGACGAAGGGCTTTAAACTTATAATGAAGGTTGTATCATCTGTTTTTAGGGGAAAACAGCAAAGAAAACATTGCACCTTTTTGACACTGTTAGCCAGAGATGTTAAACGAGGCCAAAATCTTGAGGCCGAGACCAGAGCTATGAGGCCAAGGCTGAGGCCGAGGCCAGGGCTATGAGGTCAAGACCAAGGCCGAGGCTAATTTTTTGAGGTCAAGCAAACTTACAAATAAAAAGTACAAAATGATGGTGGACAATGAGTTTAATTTTTATAGGCCTGTACTGATTAACTTTTTTTCTTTCGATTATTCACTGCAAATGATTTCAAGTCAATCAATAAATTTCAATTCATTTTATAGGTAATCAGAAAGACCATAAAAACAGCTAAATTCAAGTAGGGGGGCCTACTGGTTGTTGTTATTTTTCTCAAACTGAAGCAAAATCAAATAAACAATCATGATGATGATGATGATGATGATGATGCTGCTGATGATACAGTACACAAACTGTGATGTCAAAGATCAGCTCAAAGTTTAGATGTCAAGCTCTCACTACACATAAGTATGTATATCGTGCTGGTCACATGTCAAATCAAACGTCATTGTTACACTTCAGAAAAACCAGTGCCTCAAGAGCAGCATCCCACATACACAATCATTCAGAACTGAACACTAGGCAATCGGATACAAGTAAGTAAATCATACTGTAATCACACTTTGATTATCTGGTAATCAGAAGTTGTCACAAAATTGGTTTTACTTCTGGATCAAGACCAGGACAACCAGACTGTGGCAAAGCCGAGGCCAAATGTTTGAGGCCAAAGCCGAGGCCAAGACCAAATCTCCAAGGTCAAGGCCAAGACCAAATCTCCAAGGCCAAGGCCAAGGCCAAAGCTTTGAGGCCGAGGCCGAAGCTTTGAGACCGAGGCTGAGGCCGAAGCTTTGAGGCCGAGGCCAAAATTTTGGCCTTGAGACCGCTTCGGCCTCAAGGCTTTAACATCTCTGCTGTTAGCTTTTAATCAAAATTAACGATTAATTAATGATGAATTTTGATAAAGTTAACCAATTTTTATCATGACAGGTTCCAGCTCTAGTTAAAACTGCAAGAATGAGAGTTAACGTGTAGTGGGAGTGAGTTTACGTGCCTTGTGGTGGGACCCAGACGGCATAGTCAGGGTCGTCCTCACAGTATTGTCTTTGGCTAGGTTGCACTGACTGATAGCTGCTCTGTACAACAGACCACACAAGCCTAGTAAACAGTAGCAGAAAGTTTGTTGAAAGCTGGACTTGAAATGGAAAAAATAAGCAGCCCTGGTATACAAACTGGCATCGAACCACCCTTAAGCATACACAAGCCTCATTCTCACAAAAGAAGTGGCAGACTGCCAAGGAAGTGCCGCTATGCCACACCAGCCCATAGCATCCTACCTCAAGCCTTGATGTCAACTCAGATCAGCACACATGTAAGAATATTACAGAAAAATATGTCAAAACCTGTAGTAGTATTTCACTGAGAACAAATTTCAGTTGGTCAACCAATTCTTTCTCATACATAACATACTGGTACCAGGTACCTATATTAAGGCAGTAAGCAGCAGCGTCATATGAAAAAAGGCTGAGTGCAAGAAGTTGAGGTTTTCCACAGGCTTGCCGTGGATATGGATATCCATGGATATATCCATGTGTGGATATCAAACTTAAGCCATCCTGTGGATGTGTATATCCATGGATATTATGCTGGCTCACCTGCTGATTAAACTGAATACATATATGTTTTGTTTCTCCATATTTCCTTGTCCGACATTCTTATTCTTTGTTTTCTCGTTTATTTATGTTATTGAGTCTCAAAAATAACCAGTGACATTAGCACGTCATTATGTAAGTTTATTCTACATTATTTTATTAGCACTATAGCAGTAACAGATCTTAATCTTCAGGCTTTAATGCTTTTGGTTGGGCGACAAAATGTCTATCCATTTGTGAATTCATTTTAATTTTTCTTCAGATGGTAACACAATTACACAAATTTGTTGCTTACTAACATATTTAATGCTAGTAGGAAGTACAAACCAAGTGTGCTTCAAAAACGTCAACTCTACCCTATACCTGTAGGCGTACATGAATGCAACCTGCGGCTTGGAAAACAACCATCCCAGCTGTTGCTGCGATGGGCCGACCATACCGCTTACACCCGAAAGCTAGCGCTGACTTCGGATTGAGGAAAGAAATCGATTTTCCAGTCTGATACACGCTATAGTAAAGCTGTTATATCGAACGCTGAAAGCAACACTAGGATAAGATAATTCGGTGCACAAGGATGTCGTGGCAAAAAACATTGTATTCAACATTGCGGCCAAACCGCCGCAGATTGATACATCGTTACTTTTGACAGCATATAGTAAGTCGCCATCGATCTATTCAACTGTAATATCGCCAACCCCCTACGACAAGCCGTTTAGCCACAATACATGTGTTACTGACAGACAGATGACGTATCGTGCCCAAGGCTCGACCTAACAGTTGGCCAAAAACAGGGGCAATAACATTACATAAGCCTAAATTTTCACGAAAATTGGGAAATATTTAACTAAGCTCATATTTTACATTAAATGCGTGTTTATTTTTTCACTTTCATTTATTTTTCACCATATCAAGAAGGAAATGTCTGCATCATCTTTTCAGGGGAAGGGGCAGAAAATGAACGCTCTTGCGGTGCTATATTTTGCCAAAATTTAGGGGCAACATGTACGCAGGTTAAGCGTCTGTGGATAGGCATATATCCATGGATATCCATGGATATCCACGGAAAATCTGTGGATATGGATATGAATATGGATGGAAAATTTCATATCCACGGCAAGCCTGGTTTTCCAACAGTTGGCTGCAAATTTCCATCAGACGAGATTACAGGTCCTGGAAGTTGTAACTCTGCACCAAAAATCCCCTAAAATCAGAGACTTGCAGCCGGGGCAAATACCAAGATTGCGATTCTTCACCATTGTGAATGAATTAACGCGTGTTTAAACCATGTAATAATAATGATAATAATAATAATAATAATAATAATAAAAATACTAATAATAATAAAACTGCAGCCCAACACACCGTCGACCTCCAGGGGTGAGTATATATCTGAGCACCGACCACTCTATAGCACTGATAAATTTTTGTTTTAAAAAAGTGAACAGTAATAAGATTTTTCAACATTAGTGAAACAAAAACATTTTTTTTAAAACTTAAAATAATATTCTGCACTAACTTCTGTATCTGTCTTTCTTTTCCTTGACTTTACCTTGGATTTCTGTGACTGGCTTTCTGCAAGTACACAACAAAATGAATTTTAGTGGTGTGACATGTTCAAATTTATCTACCAACAAAGTCGCTTTTTCTCCATTGTGAACTATAACAACTTTAAACCAACAACTTGCAACGCATCTTGACATGTCAACTGCTTAGATTTGTCACAAGCTTTTGTGGACATATTGGTTTTTTTTACGCGCGAAAGCAGCTGCTGCTTTTAGCCATCGCAATTCTGTCCCTCCGTCCGTCTGTCTGTCACACGGGTGGATCAGTTAAAAACAGTGCAAGCTAAGATCACCAACTTTTCACCGTCGGCTGCCTGGAAGACTCTAGTTTCAGGAACCGTAAAGCTTTTCCATAAATTCGAAGGGGGTGAACCTGAACGAGGGCGCTAAATGAGAGGGGGTGGGAAAAACTTGTGATTTTTAGCCAATAAGTCACTGTATCTCAGTAATGGTGCGAGATAGGGCTAGGTTACTATATTAATCACTAATAGGAAGTCATACACTGGCTCTCGATTGCCACTGAATTCAATGACTTTGGATGACCTTAAACGCCAAAATAGGCGTTTTTATGCATTTTTTGGCAATTTCGGGCTGCACACAAGTCTATATCATACACAAGGTGGCGCCATGCAACTACTGTTATGCGATCCAGATATATACATACCTGTACCATTATGTTTACGCACACTAAAATGCACAAAACTAAATTAATCGGTACATAACTACATAATACCATAATCTGGCGCCAAACAGTAAACAATCTGTAAACAATGCGTTTGATTGGCTTACATGGTGTGACGTCAATCGCCCTCCCACGCTGCACCGGCTTTACGCACTTTCGACCCGGAAAGCTTTCAGATCGACACGGGCCTTTCCGGAACGATTAAAAACATGAAACTTTTGTTCCGTATACAAAAAAAACGACTTAGAACAGCCCAGACCTGCCCAGACCTTAAAAAACACAACCATTGTATAACTTGCTGCAGATTTGTTACACACCTAAAGCTTCAGCACACTAGAGACTGACTTTAATGTTATGCACCATATAAATTCACATCTTACTTGCTAACTTAGAACTTGTTGTCCAACATATATACAGCAATCTGAAGTAAGTGGAAGGTGAAAGTAAAACGGACCACCGGAGTTGATTGCATGATCCGCCGCAGGCTGCTGCTGTGGCTTCTCACTGTAGCAGTCTGCTGTGGATTCAACCACCAGATTTGTGGATTCGGTGGACTTTGCATCCGTTGAATTTGATTCCTCTTCTTCCTCGTTGTCTTCTTCTTCTTCAACGATGTTATCATCACTGTGACTAGATTGTAACACCTGCAGCACATAAACACAGTCACATCTGACAACTACTAACAGAAAACTTTCTGTCAAGTCACTCGCCACAGCAGACCTGACCCAGAAACTAGCCCTAACCCTAACCCTAACCCTAAGGCCTGACCTAGAGACTGCTGTCATCTTGGTGGCAGACATAATGGGTCACTTCACTTTTTGACTTAGACTTTCGCTGAGACTTTCGCTGAGTCTAAACTTCGGTCTAAGTACCTACTAAAGTCAAAAAGTGAAGTGATTTCGCTGAGACTTTTCGCTGAGTCCAATGGACTCATTGGACTGAGTCTGATGGACTGAGTCCAATGGACTCAGTGAAAAGTGTCAGCGATTCGCTGAGTCCAAAAGTACCTACTTAGACCAAAGCTGAGCCGAACTAACCTGGCCAAAGTCGGTTCGATTTGCATGGAAAAGATAGCTTAAGCCCTTAGGGTTTAACTTTCGCTGAGTCTGAATCCACTTCAACTTTTGACTTTAGCTGAGTGAAAACAAGGCGACTATTTACAGTTCTATGTGTACGGATTTGTATTATTGTTTGTGGAGGACTCGCACCCAGTACCCAAATTTGGCATCAAGGAAACCCTTTTTTTGGTGAAGCAAACACCTTTACAGGTTAGAACTCCCACCATATGGACACCATGGTTGGGTGGGAGTTCTTACCTGTAAAGGTGTTTGGCAGAACTTTGCTTCACCGAAAAAGGGTTTCCTTGGTGTCAAATTTGGGTACTGGGTGTGAGTCTTCCACGTGGGATCACTCCACACAGTACTGCTGGATTTCAGCGGACTTTTGACATTTTGTTTCAGGCAGTGGACTGACGTTTCAGGCAAATTTTCAGCTTTGTGGTATTTTTTTTCGGGTTGAACCCTAATTTGACTGGACTATTTTGCTTTTATGAAAGATGACAACTATAATCACTTAAATTATCCAGTTCTCATGGTCTTTCCGAATGGCTATGAAAACTATTCAAAATTGATTAACTGATGTTAACTGTTGGTAATTAATCAATTAAGACAAATTTAAACATTACCAGCCAAGAAAAATTAGACAAGAGAATGCCTGAAAGTAAAAAAGTAAAAAAATGACAATTTACATGAGATTCTGCTGGAGCTGGTTTTACAATAGCAGATGCTTTGATGCGACCAAACATCGGTAGAGCCGTCAGCTTTTTCCCTTGTGAGACGTCGTCATGCTGTTCCCGTGCGCTACAAAACACACAAATTATTCTAACTAAACTATGCCAAACTGTGACATAACACAAGAACAAAATCACTCCTCCTTCTACTGCTGCTCATGAGAATTCACTTAATTTTGGTCAATCGGCCAATTTTTCAAAGGTTACTGTGACTCATGTAACTTCAGTGGTGTAATGATTAAGATGTTTGACTAATGACCATCAAGTCGTGGGTCTCACTCCCAGTTGTGTCGCTATCAATTGGTTAGTATGTGGATCTGGGGACAGGGAACCATCTTGATATATAACCAAACGCCAAGGTCAACTCAGCCTTCTACCCCTCCAGACTACAACTACTACTACTAGCACACTGTGTTCAGAAAACAAACACACCCTTATGTTGTCTTTTACATCTCCATGGAAAATGCTTTTATTTCCACAAAACTTTCAGGGAATGTTTAGCAGGAAACTAGTATTCCATCAGCATATAAGTTAGATATTTTTTTGGCTTCTGACATCACATTTTCACAAGATAATGGGGTCACGACCTTGACCTTTAGAAGTCACGTGACGTCATCGATCATGTGACCATTCAACTAGTGGTAGTCTACTTCCTATGGGTGGTCCATTGTGACCATGCATCTACCTAGCACCATTATAGAGATATGGCCATTTGAAGTTCTTCCAGAAAGGCTCTTCCAGGAACAGAGGTCGGTCGTTGGTCGGTCGGTCCTCAATATTACACTGATCTCATATACACCTGTTCGCTGCGTTGGGACGTCACCAGTAGTAGAAAATATTTATCTTTTATACTCACGAAATACTAGTTTCCTCCTAAACATTCCCTGAAAATTCTGTGGAAATCTAAGCATTTTCCGCAGAGATATAAAAGAAAATGTAAGAGTGTATTTTTCTAAACACACTACTGCTATCACTACTATTACTACTACCCAGTATCAAGTGGTGGCTGGCTGGGTGGTCTCGCCAAGGCTGCTAGTCGCTGCAGCTGACTGCGTTGTTGTCGTAGTTCCAGCGCCCGGCGCTTGAGTTCCATGCGTGTCCGTGAGTCCATTCCACCGGACTTGATTGACATCATGAACGCGTCAAGAGCATCCACACCTGACACTTCCACTGATGACCTCTCTGTCATCAGACAAAACAAGCAAACAGATGAATAAATCAACAGCCAGCCAAAGCGAACAACTGCCAAGAATTTCCAGACACAAGCTGGTCAGTGATCAACAAGACAAAAAATACCAAGCAAAACATCACGAGTAACTCAGTAAGTAATTAAAAGCACTTGTAAACAGTGCAATCAAAGCAGTCACAATGAGCAGTGGTCTGAGGGTCGGTTTGTGGTTCTTTACCAGCCTGAGAACCCAACCCATTAATATTCATGATGTCCCTGATTCCGCTGAGTGATTGGTCTGTTAACTGATCAGTGATCAGCGTTGTCCATGAACGCAAACAGCAAACTATGATCAAACGAAAAATGGTGGATATTATTAACTAAAAGACTGTCTGTGCACAGAAAAGCATTCTTTCAAAGATTCTTCCTAACTAATACACATCAGTCGTACAGATATATATTGAGCAGTCCCTCAAAATGGCATTACGATGCCACTTCAGGGGCATTTTTCTGGCTTAAATTGCCAAAAATAACCAAATTTCTTCGTGGCTAGTTTGCAGTACATTTTGCAGGTGACATTCCCTTTTGTCTTTGATGCCCAGCCATGAATAACAAACCATGCACCACTAAAATGGATTATAGCATAATTAATTAATCACAAAAAGTTGAAAAGCACTAATGTGACACTTACGTTGTTTATCCTGTTCCAGTCGGTCATCAACGTCACTCAGTTCTTTGTTTACTTCCTCAAGTTTCTGCGACTGGATTACAACACGATGCATCACAGATACACTGCAAGCTACATGGTAAGTAAGTAAACAAATTATAATGTTCCATCAAACAAATAACAATTGGTCAGTTTAGACGAGTTCACCGAACAATAATGTTCTACTGACTTCCATATGAGCAGCAACAGTTGATGCAGTGTCTGGGAAGACCAAAATCAACCATAGACAAATATATAAACAAAATAACTAAAACTAATAAATGATTGAATCAATCAATAAATAAGCAAATCAGTTGGTCAGTCAATTCATCAAATCAGTCAATCAGAGGTAGAATTGCTTCAACAGCATGGCTACTGCCAGAATATTCATAAATTAAAAATAAGTAGAAATTTGGAGCAAAGCCCAACGTGAGTCCGCCCGGCGCCCTAAGTCCAATTGGGGAACAGCTTAGGGGGCTCACATTCCTTTCGTAGCAAAGTCATGTGGCCCAAACTCCAATGCATTAGCATACGCAGAACGCGCAGTGTCGACTTAGGGTAGGTAGACATTAGCCAACTGACCGTTGTCATTAGTGGACCAAAATCCACCAAATTTTTTGGTTCAACACGGAGAGACCGTGGTTGATAATGCCGTTTACCACTTGTCGATATCTCCTTCCATTCCAGACATATTCGCACTCAAAGTTGAAAGCTGTCCTAAATCGCGCCAAATTTTGGACATTTTTCGCTATCCCAAATTTTAAGGGGGCAGTGCACCCTAAAATTTGTACACACGTTATCAGCCCCACTTAGCAGTACATCACGTGGCAAAGTTTCATTAGGCTACTCCATTTGGCTTAAAAGTTATAGTGGCTAATTTGCTACAATTATGGCCAATTTTTGACCCCCTTTAAAAAAATTGTAAGGGGGACCCACGTCATACCATACATCACAGAGTCATGCAATTTTCAGCAAAATGTTCAGAAAAAAATGTGAATTGTAACCATTTGCTGAAGAGTCAGATTTTAAAACGTTGGCCGAAGTCAATGGTACATAATAGAATACGCAGTGCTTGGCAGTACGTACTGACCAAAGACTCAAAGTTTTCAGTCTTGTGTTGAGTTGGTTTGACCCGCAGAATGCGTCTCTGTCTTTTCTTCTCGATGTCACCGGTTCGGTCGAGGAATGTGTCCTCGTCGCTGTCGTAGAAATCTGCCTCCTCCCAATTCCTGCCTTTTTTTGCTCGACTCTCTAAAGGCGCATACACAGTGACGTAACTGAACTGAACTGAGCTGGTTTAGTCAGACTTGTAGTACTCGAGTCCGGACTTGGACTCGAGTCCGGACTTAAGTCCATTTTTGCTGGACTTGGACTTGGACTTGGGCTCTAAGGACTCGGACTTGGACTTGGACTTGAAAGCTATGGACTTGGACTTGGAC
>Ga0209367_1013775_pt1 | contig 10358 bp, 2 predicted proteins | sample WorMetLIZISLAND2_FD_187412 | JGI IMG/M metagenome (GOLD analysis project Ga0209367, IMG submission 187412) | Marine gutless worms symbiont microbial communities from Max Planck institute for Marine Microbiology, Germany - Olavius geniculatus... ...
TGAGATATACTGCAATAAAATGCTTCAATGTAACATTTCCCAACATCAGCATCCATACAGTCAGTGTCATCGAGGAGAAACAAAGGCACACTAATAGCAGATAATAGCTGGTAAGCTGGTAAGGTGGCCAGCTTAAAGGCAGAAGTGACACCAGCAACAAGCTCGGCGCATTGTTAACTGCTAATGAGCACAAGAACGACCAGCACCCTGCTGTGCTGCTTCTGAGTCACGGCCTCTGACCAGAACTGCGACGCTTGCATTAAAGATAACGGATTCTATCCAGCCACCCCACTTGTGCAGGTGCCTCAGCACACATGTGATGACATGGCAGGATAGAATCTGTTACATCTTGCATCTGTAATTGCACTGGACATATCGTTTATCCTTTGTATTTAGAATTTGGACTTTAAAACTTAGCCCATTTTTGATTGCACGGGCTTGGGCGGGCCGACACTAGACGGCCCGGCCCGGCCCGTTTTTAAAAAGAAAATTTCAGGCCCGGCCCGGCCTGCGGGCCGCCCGGCCCGTGCACGGCTCTAAGCTGGGTGTCCTACAGTGTGGTCACCAGCATTGAAGCACTGCATTTCTAAGTCACTCAACTATTATTATCTTATCATTAAGTGTTGAATGAAACTGGCTGTTGTATTGTATAAAGTGCTGCCTCAAAAGCAGTTTGTAGATAATTATGCTTTCCCTCAGCGTGGTGAGTTGTTTTGTTCGGTGAGGTTTACTAGTTAAGGTTTTTGTCACAAGTATGAAATGGCAAGTCTGAGCAAGTTACAAGACAAAAACTGATAAGTGTTTTTCGATTTCTTGTAACAAAATCAGTAACTGTTGAAACTATTGTTGTTTTCATTATGAGAATCTCATAATAATGCCATACTTGTTGGCTTATCTTTAAGATAGTGGTTAAGACATTTTTTAATCACGGTTGCTGCTTTTTCACTAATATCAGAGTTACATCTTTAACTACACTGTGTTTCATAAAAAAAACCAGACCCCTAAGGCAGGTTGGCATAAATTTATCAAAATAAGTTCGCCTAAAATGATTTTTCACACAGTGCACTGCCATTTAGTTGCGGATTCATTGTGCTTGAAAAGTTTGGTATGGGTCGAGTACCAGCTGCACGATTTCCATGGCAGTCGATCTACTACTTGTTAAGGTCTGGGCTGACTTGCAACAGACGATTGTGGACGAGGCCATTGACCAGTGGAGAAAATGACTCAAAGCCTGCGTCAAGGCCAAAGGACAACATTTTGAACATTTACTATAACTTTGGTCGTACGTGTAGATTGCTTGTACCAACGTTTTTTCGATATTAAAGCCATTTTCTTGAAGTTATAACAAGAAGTTTCAGGGTCCGGTTTTTTTATTAAACAGTGTAGTTCAAGTATTTATTACCATAAGCTGTTTGTATTTATATTCAAGAAAAACTAATTTTTATTGATTTGGATTTTGGTTAAATGTTTTGGATTGCTGCTTCGTTAATATTTTTACCTGTTGTGATTATTCACTCAGACAGATTTTATTGTGCTTTTTATTTCACATAGTTTGGTTGTTTATGTTTTTTGTTTTTTTTTCTGATTAATTATCAGCTTCAACTTTTGTGAGATGTTGTATCGTTACATATTCAGAGTATTGGCGATCAAATTGTTCATTGTGTCCCAAAAATTAATTTTGAATACTAAAAGCCAACATGTGCATGATTTGTTTTACTTCTGTCTTGCCGAAGTGCATATAGGAGAATCTTAAGAGGTGGAGTTTTTCAATTAGTGTGCTAGCGTGATGGTTTATGAATCAATTGCCATTCAAAAAAATAACACCGTAATAAAAATTTCAGTGCAGTTACATAATTTCCATGTTATCTGTAGTTACTGTAAGTGGTCCAGACCACAGTCCGCAGTAGCCTAATTATTGTGGTAAAAGTGAAATGTGACAGTTCATGCCTTACCGTCCTTGCATGGTTTATCAAGTTAGCAAAACATGGTGCACGTGTGTGACAGACGGATGCCATAGCGACAGACCGCACTAAGGTGATATTATTTGCAATAGCCACACTGCCATCTGGAAACAGGGGCCAAATTTTCGAAGCTTTCCTAAGACATTTTCCAAAGATCTTCCTATGTCAGATGATTTAGGAATTCCAAAGAAGTTTTCTTATCCGAATTTTCGACGGCTTTCTTTGCGTTTCTAAAGAACTTTTTTTTTCTTATCTTCCTAAACTAGTTCAACCAATCAGATGCGCTTATACCGACCATGTGACTTCTTAGGAAAACTTCTTTGGAAAACTTCTTATCTTAGCACGTCCACGGGAAATGCATTTTACATATCGCTTCGTTTTATAAGTTGACCAAACGTCACTTTCCTTTACTTACTTATTGTTGATTTTACCGCAGCGTTACGCAAATAACCTATGACGTCACATATGACGTCTAAGCTAAGTGTCAACATTGTGTACTTTTTTGCAAATTTCGTTTTATTACACAGCTTTCTCCGTGTAGGACAAGGTTAGTGCATTTCTATACATTTGCTTAATTCTTCCTAAGAAGTTTCCAATGAAGTTTCGAAAATTGCACACCCTTTCTCAAAGTCTTCTTTGGAAGATCTTCTCAAATTCTTCCAAAGACATTTTCCAAAGAAGTTTCGAAAATCCGCATACTTTCTTTGGAAAAGAAGTCTTCCAAAGATCTTCCTAAGAAGTTTTGAAAATTTGGCCCCTGGTGTTTAAAGCAGATACAAACAGTGATAGGTCGGTCGGTTGGTCATTAAGTCCTCCGTCAGTCGCATTAACATTTGGCAATGAGTGGGTGAAGGGTTTTTATATATCTGATTGAGCAACTGACCTGTCACTGTTAGTATCTGTTTTGGATACCTGTTCTCAGATGGCATTGCTGAAGCATCATCTTAGTGTGGTCTGTCTGTCTGTCACACTCATGCACCCTGCTAAAGCTGTTGGACATTGGCCAAAGATTTTGAACTGCAATTCACAATTTTTTTCGCTCGCAGATTATTTATACCTTCACTTTTAAATTTGTTCCGCTGCCCTTATTTCTAGTGTGATTGCAAGCGATTGAAAACCGACATTGGCGTTTCACGTGAACAGATTAGTCAGGGAAACGATTCATTTTGTCCTGGAAAGCCAGGGAAAAGTCAGGGAAAACGAATTCTGCAGAGTGGTAGGAACTATGTTGACCACAATTAACAGTATATTAGACAGTGACGATGGTCCTTTATGGAAAGATAAGTTTTGGGAGTCATTGCCGCTAGTCATATTGCATTAGTCAGTTGATCAACTGATTGATGAGTTGTCTGGCTGACTGATGAAGCTGGATGTTGGTAGGAGAGACTGGTGCTGCTGCTGAAGTTGTGGAGCTTGATGCTACGGATGCAGATGCGTGATGGCGATCGCTGTTTGATCCCTGCCTGCCGTCAGGTGCCTGCTTCGAATATATCAGTGTGGCTATTGCAAATGATATTTTTATTACCTGTATGCCTAAGCCTGTACGATTTCGAAAACTGTGAAAGTTTTTAGTAAACATTGACAGACTTACCTCCACAATAAAAACTAATGTTTTTAGCAGTGAAAAGTGGCTGAAATTGTGATCAGGCTTTTACAAGGTAGTGCAGTTGCACATCCGGTTGAGTAGTTATTTGTCATTTGCTGAAACGTTTTCTGTCGTTTTTTGTCAGCCAGAAGTTGTAGGAATCCATAGACACTATTGTGGTACGGTATAACAGTTATCAGTAAAAACATTGTGGTCAGTTTTTGAGATAGAATGTAATTTGTGGACGTCTGTTTCATTTAATGCCGACATTTTACTCTTCACAGCTTGCTGATTCAGGCATGACTTACACCTACTTGCTGTGTACACTGTACAGGTCTACCTGCGGTGGAACTATGAAGCTGTGTTGCTTTGTATGACTGAAACACATCACAAACGTCTCTGCACTCTTTGATCTACTCTCAAGATCTCACTCATATGCATTTTAGCTGTAGAATTTTTCCAGTTTTTAATGTTATCTGCAGTTAAGCACACTGTTGGGTTTTTTCGTGATGGTTTGCACAGACAACAGTTTTATGCGCACGAACAAATTATCATTTTTCATTCCGTCTGCAAAAGCATATTAGTTAAAATAATATGTTGAACTGTGTCTTTCTTAGCATTCATAGAATCCACAACAGGTAGTTCAAGTATTTGTGAAGCTTTTATGCTTTTTTATTTAGATGTCTGGGACTATTCTGTAGGTACAGTTGTGCTGTGGCAACAGGCAATTTATTATGCAACTGCCTTTCCTTAAATCTCTTTTGTCTAAAAATAATTTTTGTGCAAAAAATACAACATTTTGGGGATGGGTGTCCACATGTTTTGGGCGATTTATGGGCAAAGTTGAAATTTTGAACTCCCATATCTTCTTTGTTATGTATAAGTCAATTACACATTATTCTCTACACATGCAGAAAGCTTATTAGAATTCAAAGTGAATGTCCTTGTTGATATCTGTCAGAATTATCCAGCCGTCAGTTGGAAAATTGCAGTTTCAGGCCTTGCCAACTTTTTTAACGCATGGCATGACTGGGTAGATATTTGCTGTTGTTGCTTAGCTGATGTATGTGGTTTGCAATGTGCGAGTCACGTGTTGTCAAAGCTTACTGTCGGTCGTATGACGCTATGTTTGTCTCATCGGTGTCAGCGGCTTTTTACTTGTGATGTCGTTTGCTTTGTTCTGTGTCAGTGTTGTCAGCTTGTCGGTCTTGCTGTTAAGAATGTCAGTTTGTATTTTCTTGTGGTCTGTGAAAATCTTTTTTGCAAGTTGTGATCAGACGTGTTACAAGCTATGTTACACCACGGTGCAGAAGAAGTGTTCTCCCACGTTTTGGAATGTGGGGAAATTTGGTAGCTTTATGCTGTGATGTCTCGTACCATTGCTGTTACTTTTGTGGTATTTATGCAGCAAAGACTAGTCATTTTATGTTACATTTCTCGTATAAAGTTGTTTGGCCTGATACATTTGTAAAGCATTCCATTTTGGTCATAGTTTCATTTACTGTTTGTCGTCATGGCTTAGTTTCTGCTTCGATTAGACCCATGAGTGGGTTTGAATGATTCACATTTTGGCCTACCCCACTTAATTCTAGGTCTGGCCCGACTGAGCTCGTTGATTGTAGGCCCGATCTTTTGCTGATAAAATTCCAGGATGGGCTGAATATGCTCATTTCTGATTATACATCAGCTGTTTTTCATGATCAGTTTTCAATGTCAAGAGTTCCAGATCCGGTCGATAGGAAATGAACTACACTGTGTCTCAGAAAAAGCATTCCCGACTTTTTAGACTGTAACTTGAAAACCAGTTACCAGATTTTGATAGTTTTTGGTACAAATATTTCTGACACAGCTTGCCATCAAATGACCATTCAGTTTCCCACCGCACCCAATGTTTGTTTCTGCAACTAGATCATTGGTTTTTCAGGAATGAGTTCATTTGGTAGCCCCCCTCAGCACATGCACAAGACTGGCTCAAATACAATCTTCCCAGTGAGCTTTTATGTAATGTTGTCGCTCGCATTGTAATTGCAATCAGTATTCTATGACATTTATACTTTTGCATTTTTTGTTTGTGTCAGTGGTGGCATTTTTAGCAAATTGTACAAAACTTATCACTTTGTATCATTTTACGTACATTTTTATCATTTGCTGAGGTTATTTCCTTTGTTTTATTAACGTTTTTGTGTGTGTTGATATTTGTAACATTTTGTTACAATGCTCTTTCACTCCGTCTACTTTTCGGTTGTCAGTCGATTTCAGTTTTGTTTTATGTTGTATGACATTACTGCTGCTGTCGGTTTTTTGTTGTTGTTTTTAGGTTTCTGTCCGCTTGTTGATGTTTGCTGAACGTTTCTTTTCTTTTTTGACTTTGTTCACTTATTATGCCTCTTGTTGAAGTGTCCCACAGTTTTTACAGCTTACGTGTTTCTGTCTGCCTTCACCTTGCAAAACAAATATACCTATGTTGGATGAGTGACATTTTGTGCCATTTTCAAGAAGATTTAATGTTTAGTGTTCTTATTGAATAAGTTTTTTCCTGTTATTTAGTGAATTGCCACTGTTGTATCATTTCAACTGTTTATGGTTGCATTCCAGTGAATATGTTATATCTGATGGACATCTGCCATGTAGCAGTGCTGAGTATTTAAGCCACTGTTGTAGTTGTAGTTGTAGTAGTAATACACCAATGACCTCCACTAGCTGCACTGATACTAGACTATTTCACCGCTGCAGAGTTCTATGTATGTGGCAGATGCTGATGTTTTTTTGTGTTTTGTGTTTCATAAAGGTTAAACTTTCTGTAAAGGTTAAACGTTAAACAAAATTTGCAACGTACGACCTGACTGGCCTTGGTGTGCTGGGGCCTGGGAGCGAGCCTCGCAGATCTCCATCTAAATCTGGAACTTCAATCCAGTCTCCAAGTTACAGTTACCCAGCAGGCTGTTTGTTTCTCTAACTTCGTACAATAAAATCACCCTACGTACAACAGAGACCTGACTGACAGTAACTATTATCTTTTTCTAAATTTCAAAAATTTTCTCCGTGATGTTTGCTATATGTGGTAGAAGCCTGGCTGGAAGGACAGATGTAAACGCTTTATGACGTCATAAGTTGCAATGACGTCACATCCGTTTCATGAGTTTGGGAGAAATATGGGTTTTATTGATATATAGATTTTGAAAAGTTTTTCTGTGTAGCAAATCGACTTGCAAAACTTTTTGAACGCCCCTCGTACTATCATCTCGACCGAAACTGCATCTCCGAGGCTTCTTAGCCGACCGTACTTAGGCCTAAATAACGGTCGAGCTATTGGCGTGGTTGTCGTCCGTCTGTAACGGATGTACCCTGACTAACGGGTAGAGCGTATGGGAAAACTTTTTAAACGAATAATTAGCCATGGGTGTTAAACTCGGGCATGCAAAATTTCAGCCATATACTCCAAGGGGAACATTTTAAAGTTGGAAGTTGAATGGACGGGGTAGGAAAATGTGTGTTTTCCAACTGAAAACTGACCATATGTCGGAAACGGTGAGAGATAGGGTCTAGGTTACTTAATCACTAGTAGGAAGTGTCGTATTTGCTTTTGAATAACATAAAAATCATTGACCTTGAATAACCTTGAAGGTCGGTACTGCAACATTAACTGTATACGCTGTAGCGTGTCTTCCCGAGGAAGGCGTTTTTATTGTGAGAAATATTTGCAGAACCTGCGTCCGATATTCTCCTTGTTTATTTACCCTGTAGTTATATCGCCTGGCAATGGCAAAATGATCCCGTGCGATGTCTGTTATGCTAGCGTTCATCGCAGCTTTCGATATAGCGTTCCGTTAACATAGCGTGCATGGAACTGTGACGCCGCTGACACATCGCTTTCTTTTTGGAAGTCGGACGCTGGGCTTCCTACGTAGGCGATACGGTCGGCTGTTCCTAGCGATAGCTCGGCTTGTATGATAACACAAGTTAAACTGTCATGAGACGCGGTACGCGACCTCTGCCAAAAGATAAAGTTATAATTGTACTGTCTAGGCATATTCCTATTAGTGATTTCGTCATGTATTAGGGCTTACATTAGTGTAGGCATGGTAGTCTAGTGCGATTGTGTTCAGGCCACGTGACGTCGCCACTCGCCAGCAGCTGAAATTTACTCCCTTGATTGTTCCCACGATCGGACTTAGGCGCCAGGCGGCCTGACGTTGGGCCCTGCCCTAAATTTCTAGTATTCAATTTATACTGCGTTCGTTAATCTATTTGTAACCAGATTGTGTGTCTAAGCCTTCTTATTTATAGACTACCTCGCAAAACAAAAATGGTTAAAGTGGATTGCCGAGTTTGTGTCATAACTTCATCGAATATTGACCGACTTTGTTTGTTTTAATACGCACTGTGTAGGCCTATAGAAAATATGAAACTAAAAATTTGGGACAGAGCCTATCGTGTGGCTGCCCGGTTCTGTAAGTCCAACTGGGGACAGTTATTAAGGGGTTGAAATTTCGCTCCTATCAACGTCACGTGACCCAAACGCAATCGATCCGCCAACGCTTCACGCGCAGAATCAGAGAAGAGAACTTTTTTGTTAGTGGACCAAAGCTCACCATTTTTTTCTCAACGCAGGAGTGGGTATTGTTAATCAATTGCTTTGTCTGATTTTTGATATCTCGATGCATTCCGGAATCGCGTAATTGCAAAGTGTCCGCCAGGTGTGAAAGTAAAAAATGAAGATCGGTCAATAATTGAGGAAGACATGAACAACAGTTTGGTTGCACGTTTTATATGGCACAAGGTGTATAAACATTAGGCTTTTAATCCACTGTATACGACTTATAGGCCTACGTTGAAAACATTGTATTGTCAAACGTTTATGCTCTGTTTCCGTTGAACTCTGACCACACAGGAGTTGCAGGCGTACTTGCATATACAGTGTGAATCAGAAAAATTCACCCTCTCACGACGCGTTCTGAAGTATATAATGTAGTTTTCAAAAACTGAAAAATTTTAAGCGATATCTTACACGCATATTCTGCGTTCGTACGCCAAACTAGAAATTTTCTTTCAATTAACCTTAACTTTGACAAATAATAGGCTATGCCATGTTATGCTTTATCACCAAGAGCATTTTTACTCTTCACCTCATAGCTTGAATGGCCACCAAATTCACCAGATCTTATTCCAGTTAACTATTAGGCTTATGTGTGCGGTGGAATGCTGCAGATTTTTCACAAATTTAACCCCAAACCACAGATGTAAAAAAACGTTTTTTTTATTTTTGCCACGTTTTTTACGTTTATTTTTCCCAGCGTTTTTTTTTTATTTTAAAAAAACGTGCATTAAAAGTCCTATCAAGAAGTTTGAGAAGCACTTTTAAAACCACAGGAGCGAATTAAGTCATAATGATGGTAGTTTACTTAGTTATTCCAGATATACTAAATAAAAAGATTTTGTGTAGTATATTTTAGTGCCACGAGTTTATGACCACACGGTTAAATTGAAATTTTTTAATAAGTTCTCTTTATCTAGACTACAGTTTTAGGTATAGGCCTACAGTCGCACCTACAGCATTAGGCATAGGCAAGAGGTTAAACAAATTATGGCTAACGTTTTTTATTTAACATTTTTAAACGTTTTTTTTATTTTTGCCACGTTTTTTACGTTTTTAAAAAAAATTTTCTAGAACGTTTATACATCTATGACCAAAACCACCCCAAAGCTAAAAGAGCATTGCATCAGATAGGTGCTATGGAACGACTTGTCGCAGACAACGATCAACAAAGCTAGGCCTATTTACGGCTTTTGTAGACGTCTGAATCAATGCCTTTCGGCCGGTGGTGGACATTCTGTACATCATCAGATATGACCTTTTCAAGTTTTCAAAATATTTTACTTAATTCTTTGTTTATTGCAAAATAGTAAAAGTTGCAATAAATGCGTTGTGACATGTAAAACTTCTTTGGGGATAACAGAACAAAACTTTGTCATTTGGCGTAGATTTGAACGCAAAATGTGGGTGCGAATGTAGCTTACATATTTTTTGTCTTTAAAAATAAATTTCGGAACTCGTTAGTGGGGTACAGTTTTCTGGCTGGCACTGTTATTGATCACTGACACAATAATGACATTTTCCACTGTTTATTGCTCATTTATTGCTCCCCTATAATCCATAAAAATGTTTTTGAGTTAGCTGTGCTACTTAAGTCTGCATCTTGTGCTACATTCAAATATTTATTTCAGATCATTCATGTACTACTTAAAACCTACATTTACTGTTAAAATCATTTTATAAACGCTCTATGTTAAAGTTAGATATTTGTAAACATACATGCAATATATGTATGTATTATTGTAACACAAATGCGTTTTGACATTTGTTGCAATAAAGAAATGATTGATTGATTGATTGATTGTATAATAGTGTAGTAGGCGTGTGTTGCTGTTATATGGCGCTTTCACCGTTACATTCAACACACGGGCATATGCCTAGTAGCCTGTATGACCAGCTAATTCAGGTAGTGCATATCGCAGCTAGGGCATAAGCTTATCTATCTATAGCATATTGGCTACATAATGTATAATATTCTCCGTCTGAACGTTCAGGTGTCACATCTGCCCCTCCCCCTTTCACGATTGGGTGGGCGTTAGCAAGCCTTGGCCAGGGTAGTATGGTCGTTTGGCAAAGTTGATTATGGATAAGTAAATATGAGACAAATATCAAAATCAAGCTGAAGAAGAAGCACAAAGCACAATTCAGAAAGCGAAGGGACATTGCTAGACTCAGTGATGAAGGAATTAGTAATGCGTACAGAGTAGCACTTGAACGG
>Ga0209367_1013777_pt1 | contig 10357 bp, 7 predicted proteins | sample WorMetLIZISLAND2_FD_187412 | JGI IMG/M metagenome (GOLD analysis project Ga0209367, IMG submission 187412) | Marine gutless worms symbiont microbial communities from Max Planck institute for Marine Microbiology, Germany - Olavius geniculatus... ...
TTTTATGAAATATCGTAAGCCCGTAACACACTATGATATTGAGTACCTTTTGACGATTTTCTCAGCTAATCATTATTATTATTAGGCACAGTTTGTTGGAGTTATTTCAAAACGTAATAGGGGTCCGTTTTTTTTTTGAGACAGTGTAGATAGCTCCAGTTAGAGGTTTGTTGAATGGCACACCGTGGCATTGCTGATATGTGCACTGCGCAGTTTACCAAAAGATCAAGACTGTCACGAACTGTGGAGCAAACGTCGGAAGAAAGTGATGCGTGACCCTGGTGTCGAGAAAAAGGCAGATATGCCTGCTGAAGCTTCTGCTTCAGCCTCACAGTCTGGGAGTGGCCACCAGTGGAGCCCAGAGTCCGAAGCTTCTAAGTCTAAACATAGTGACGTGCCATCTCCAGCCACAACCAGTCAGCGTGAGCATTAGTATATAGAATATTAATGGCTTCTTGTAATATATCTGATATGACTATCACACTCTGCCTGTTCAAAATGATATGTACTGCGGATCTGAAGTTAGGAGCTAGAAGCATTTGTTTCAGTTATTTAATGTTGTTAATAGTCGGTGATATGATAGAGAACGGGATGCGATTAGTTACCGTTATTGAGTGTTACTGTCGATTTCAGTGTTAAGCACTGTAATGATGATGGTGGCAATTACACTACAATGTGCAGACGAAGTGAAAAATTGTGCATACATGCTGAAAATGAAGAATCATGTTTGGACTTTTAAATGCTGGTTCTTTGGGAAGTTATTGTCAATGTCTGTTGATATTTTTGCAATGTGTTTTATGTGTACTAGCTGCTGTAGCTGAAGAAACGTCGAGGGATTCATTCGTCTGACAGGACTGCTGTACTTCGCACAAGCTGTGTCGAATGAGGAGCACGCACCTATCAGTCGGTGCATCTCAGATCAACTTCCAGCATCAAATTCTGTTGTGTTTCTCAGATGATGTACAGTAGCATAACGAAGAAGCATTCTGCTGCATGCTGTTGATATTGATAGTAACGATATTAAGTTATATCCCATCTCAGTACTGGGTTCCAGGGGCCAAATTTACAAAACATCGTAAGACAAATTTACGCAATTTTACGACATACGGAAAGTTTACAACAAATTTACGATAAAATGCGATTTACAAAACATTGTACGAGAAAGTTGTGAAAAAGATACACGAAAACATAATGACAGCTCATTAGCTGTGCACTGCTAGGCTCAGTGACACTGCATGGTGATTGGTTGAGGTCACTGTAACAGCGAGTGATTGGCTGGCTAATTTTAGAGTTACAACAAAATTGCAAGAAAGTATGAAGTCATAAAGTCAGCTTCCAAAATTTGGATACGACATCGTAACTTGTTGACTTACAACAAAGATATGACGAATTTGTGAAGATTTTACTACAATTTTACAATGTTTTGCAAATTAGGCCCCAGGTCTTTGACATTTTGTAATTCCATATATTCATTACTGGTACATCACAGACAGTTACCCAATGTCGGCTTGTTAAGTGAAACTGTGAAATGTGTCATCATGTTAGGACAATAATGTTGTGTTTAATATTTGTTACGTAATTCAATAATGTATCAGCCCAATAGCCAACTGTTTATATATGTATGACTATGTCGATAAATTATGTTTTTTTACCAGAACAGCTTAATTGTGACATAAAAGATGCAGATTTGCAATAAAACCTGTACTGAATTTGACTTGATAGAAAACTGGTGCTTTAACAGTGGAAAACTAAAAATTCCTTGAAATGTTGGTGTTTATGTGTACAGGGTTCCTACAGGTCAGGAGAAACTGGAAAATGTCAGGGAATCTGTATTGTCAGGGAAATGTCATGGGAAAATATTATTTTTGAAAAGTCGGGGAAAATGACCTTGGATCATGCAGACTGCTGATAACTGATTTTTTTGCATTTCCAAATATTAAAAAGCAGGCAAGTTTGTAGCTTCCATTGAACGTCCAAAAGCTAGACGTGTTTTAGCTTCAGGGGGGCTTTGCCCCCTTGATCCCCCCGACCGGCCTCTGTCCTTTGCATATTGCTTTACTAATACCGTTTCATTACTTAATACCATTTATGACATTTGTGTGATAGGGTTATTGTTTCGATAATGTCAGGGAAATTGTCATTCCATGATTGGAAAAGTCTGGGAATTTTGCTACAGAAAACCTGTAGGAACCCTGTGTGTAATAATACACCATGTCCAGGAAAAAGAGTCTACGGTTATTTCAACATATCTTTGGCAAACCTTAACTTATTTTCATAATTTTTGGCATGAGTCATCCAGAATATTCACTACCTAAAGCTGACATAATTATGACATCAAAAATGTTGTTTTTATTGTATCTGAGGTTAAAAAAAAGCTAACAGTGTTTCGCTTAATAATTTTAACAAAATTTAACATATGTTTATAATTTTTTGTAGGCAACATTAGAAAAGCAACGTGCAACTGACAGTATACTGATAGTACACTTTGCCTGAATACTGATGCCAATTTACCATGTAAAATAAAACTCTTTAATATTCTTACTTTACTCCACACCAAAATAAACAGAAATGCAAAAAGTAGGCTTTTTAGCCTGTAGGTATCTTAGTTGTCATCAACAGTGACAAAACTTGCTATTAACTAACTTATGAGTCAACTTTATTACAAATGTAACTATCGCGACGCTAACGCATGCTGCAGAAATGACGATGCTTGCTGATAACGGCTGCTGCGCAACGACGTTCCCATACTGCACACGATGGCCACGCGTTAACGTGGCAAAAGCACGGCTAGGTTAAAAAATTTGATTAAAAGTAATTTATATCTATGCCAACAATCTCTGAAGTTTTTTACTGCAATTTTCTTTCATCAGTTTTCCCGTTTTTGTATTGCAAAGACTCATTTAGACGTTATCTTTCTGCAAAAATGGCATTTTTGATCACATCGTGATTAAATTAGCTATACTTAGTGAGAAGTAAATTTTGAAGATAAGTTTTAGATGCTTTTAGAAAAACGTATCATTGTGATAATATTTGCCAAAAACTGTAAAAGTAAGTTTAAATTTGTTGAAGTTATTTAGGAAAAAGTGGACTCTTTTTTTTTCCAGACACGGTGTATATAATAATATAGTCATTGGTAAGGTCACAATGTCAGCAAGCTAAATCTGTGCAGGAGATTCTGTCTTCCGAATCTAGAATCAAAATCGGGTTCAAGTTACCCCTCCCTCCATTTTTTCCTTCTTTTTTCTTCCCACTCCCCATCCCTATCCTTTATCCTCATTTTCTCTTTTCACTTCTCCATTTCTCTCTTCCCATTCCATCCTCCCCCCATTCTCCTTTCCATTTCCATGGGCCACACAACCTTAGTCCAGGTAAGGGGCTTGGGACGCGCTGTAAGTTCCACAGCAGGACCAGGCAGAGCCACACCGTCAAACGCTTTGTAGTGCATTTTGAGCTAAAAACAGCACTCATTGGTGATCACAGTTTATACTGTATTTGTATAGTACACCCTTAACAAAATTCCTTCTTCCCTGTTTTAATTACATGCAGTTAGCGTGGTTTTTTTATGCCTCACAGTGTACATGCAATTAGCGTGGGCACAGGTATAATAATCTGGTTAATTTGATTTTACAAATTAATAACTACTACGTTACACAAACGCATTTTAAAGATCACTTATGGTGCAATCTACTTTGTTGAGAATAATATTAAGTTTGTGCATGTGTTCGCCAAGACAAAAGTTGTGATGTGAAACAAACAAATGTTGGGAGTCCCGAGTCCGGTGATACTAAACTTCCATAAACTTGCTTGTTAAAGACAGTAAAAGCTAGAGACAGTGAAGTGAAGATAATCTAAATTGGTTTGCATTAGCTAACACTCAGTAGTTTTACATTATACCAAGTGATGAACTACAGGATACAAATTTACAAAAGAGCAATTAATAACTTACAAAATAAATACTTTTTACACCCAACACAATACTGGCACATGTACATTATATAAAAAATGTAAACGTAAAGTCCTTCCCGAGCCTTACAGCCCATAGGGCGGCGCTGATCTCCGTTTCCTAAGGCCCTCAGCCAGACACCAGTTTTACACTGCAAGACCACTGATACGGGGCCAGTGTATCGCATGGTGTGCCTGTTTACGTCCCACATTATATTACATTGTACATTATATGCAGCCATGCAAAAAAAATTTAAAGTAATACAATTAAAATAGCCATATCTGACCATTCTGAACCTATTATGTAGTATAACAGGAAACAATAAGTCGATGACAAGTCAGGGAATATCAGCTCAATCATGAGGCAAGGATCTCGAGTGTGATTGTAAGGCAACTGCAACAGCTGTAGATTTTATCATAACACATGCACTGCTATCTCGGACACAGAATGCATTAGGCCTGAAAAATTGAAGTGCTTGCGGTCGATGAAAAAGTAGGGATGGGGAGAAAAAATTTATTTTTTTGTAACTTTTGACATGCTGTTGCCGTGTAACAATACACAACTCAAAAACAAAGTGACGGCGATTAATACCCATGAGAATGACAATAAAAACACTGCAGCATGACAGACTAGATGCAAACAACTTTTTTTTATAAAACTTTGAAAATAAAAACCACCAATTTTTCAAAAGTCCAATAAAACAGAGATGTATGACAACTGGAAGCATATCTGTTTAAGATTTAACGGACGCAGAAGCCAGTAGTTTGCCTATTCATCCTAATGTGATAGTTGAAGTCGTGCCCGGATTGTAGCGACTGACATAATGTGGCTTGAACAGCAGTCTGTTCTTGGCATCTGCCTGTTTGCTCAGTTCAGCCAAGTCATTCACGGAGTACGCAACCTTCAGCTTGTCACGCATCTGCTGTGAAGCTCCCGCCAACGCACGAGACTGCAAACACGTTGAAATATTTACACTAATTAGAATCATTATGGTGTCTGCTACACTGAGGCATAAAAAAACAACAAATTTTTTTTCATCATAATTTGAAAAAAAGTGATCCAATTTTAATAAGTTTTGGACTTTTGGTACAAATATTCCTGATACAACTGGCCATCAAATGGCTGTTTAGTTTCCCACCTCACCCATTGTCTGTTTCTGCACTACCTGGGGAAAGAAAAACTAACAAAATATTGCATTTTTAACCACTGGTATTATTGCTTAATACAAAAAAAACACAAAACACACATTGTGTCCATATTTTTATCATTTTAGCTGATAGTTTATCTAATTGTCCATTTTTAAACTGCCTACAAAAATGTTTGAAATGCTGGCCCATGAACATGGACTCGGCTCGGAGACACTTTCTCCATTCATTGATAGCAGCGTCGATAACGTTCTGCTCCAGACCAATCCAGACTTCATTAATTGCTTCTTGAATTCATCAATATTCCTGAATGTTAGGCCTATTTAATTAACGTGCTGCTGCACAACAGTTAAACCTTGTAACTGATTGGCTGTTGGTGGCCACATATCCAGAAAGACGAAATTTTATAAAGTTTTTTGTTGGTTTTAATGCATATTTTGTCTGTTCTGTTTTTACCAGGTAGTGTAGAAGCAGATGTTGAGTGAGGTGGAAAAATGAACAGCCATTTGATGGCCAGTAGTGTCATGAATATGTACGCCAAAAATTATTAAAATTGGATAACTTTTCTTCAAATTTGGTGTGTTTTTTTTATGCCTCACAGTGTACATGCAGTATCAAACAGCAGCAGCAGCACAAGTGGTACAGCACCTGATCATGTTTTGACGACTTCTGTGATGGTTTACAGCATAAATTCACAACAGAGTAATTAGAACAGTAATTACATGCAGTAGCTGCAGTACAAAACTAAAATACAATTTATGGCAATATGCCTGTAACATTCATTAATTTTCAAACGTAGTTATTTATGACATCAGTGAATTTCTCAAATTTAGAAGCTTTTTGTCTATGACTGAGTTAGGAACAGGACTGCCACAAAATAAGAGCAGTAAGTGCTCAGTCATTCCCAAAGTGTAGAATCATAGAACAAGAAAGATCAGCTGTCGCTAAGAAAGACATGCTACAGCCTATACAGTTCCTGTTGCAGTACTGACCTTCAAGGTCATCCAAAGTCGATTTTTATGTCACTAGAAAGCCAATATGCCACTTCGTATTAGTGATTAATAGTAACCAGACAGACGACACATCATGCCACAGATGCCCTACAGCATAGCTGTAACACGTCAAAAATAAGCTAAGTGATAATCTAGCTGCTTATAATGATCAAGGAGTGCAGAAAAATCCCTTCACTACTACTAACTTGTGCAATCATCTTGTCTCTCTTATGACGAATTGCTTCAATTCGTCGTTCCTTTCTTGCTAGCGTTTCCTTCATTTCTGCTTCCCGTTGTTTTTCTGTTGCAGCAATTCTGGACAAATGCACACATATGTATACTATACAAATAGTTTTCAAGAATCAGACTGTTTTACTTCACAGCACATAACAGAAATGGTCAGCACTTCTGCTTGCTAAGCTAATTGCAACAGCCAGTGTTGTTGTCTTGCTTACTTACAAATTTCCCTTGTCACTACAGTCAAGTTACTTCAAACTACAGCAGTGTTCATTATATACAGTATCTGTTAAGCCCTGTCAACGGAACATTCCCTAGATTAGCCAACATAAGTGAGATTCAGACCCTAAAGCCAGCAAAGCTGTATATTATATATGTTATACAATATAATTATATTATATTGTTACTTGTTACTTGATATAAACGTGTGCATGCATCACTACTGATCAAGTCCAGACAGAAGTGACTATTTATAACAGAAAATGATTTTAATAATAATTGATATAATTGAAATTTGCCCAATTTCCATTTGATAAATAAAACAGTGTAATGGCTATACAGAGTTAAGAGTTGGTGGAAAGTGTTTGAAGTGCAAAGGACTGGAGTTTATAATAAAAATAAATGAATCAAATAAAGAAAAAACTGCATACTTTTGGATGTTTTCCTGCTGCTGTTTTTCGCCCCTAGAGCGCAATGTGTAAGCAGCTTCAGTCCTTTGAGCAATTGCTTTCTTCACAGCATGGTCACTGACAGCAGCTTGCTAGATACAACATATGTAGCACAAGCACATTCGCCACACCAGTCATATAAAACAGAAGTCGATAACCAAAACATTGCTTCAAATGTGATTCAAGCAAATTTATTAATGGATTTCTAAATGGTATGTAATAACTGATCTTGATTTTGTTACTTGTTACTTCAGTGACACTGTTGGAGGCTTAGCGGAAAAGCATTCAATCTATAAAAACTGTAGCTTCTGTTTAGGGTACCTACTGGAGCAATTTCCTACCAGCAACTGCGTTTCACAACAGTGGGCAATGTGATTACTATGCAAATAAATTGAAACAAACTTCTTTAGGAACACAAGATTGATCAAAATTAATAACTTTACCATAAATGCTTTAAGTCGGTTGGCTGGGCATTGGAAAGAGCATTTTGCCTGTAAAATGTACCACTCAAACCAAGTTTTTGATTTCTGATTTTCAGACTTCTGATTTTTGGGAAGCCAACCTAACCTCACGTAACTTTGAAAAAAAACCATCCATCTAAATAAAAGCAGCAGAATCAGTAGAAGCCATAGTATTAGTGACATGTCAACATATTTGCAACATACCACAAAACTTCAAATAGAAGCCCACAGCCTCCATTAGTAAAAGTTATTATAACTATTACCGCCACTACCACTACCAGTACTACATATTCCCCGGCCTGTATCCAGGACCCGGCTTGCAACTGGGACCTGGCTTAAGTTCTATTAGTGCAAGTTGCATTTACCTCTGGCCTGGGATCTGGCTTCAATTGGAAGTTTTACAGTACATGTACCACAGTAACATTTATGATGTCTATGAAATAAATCTGCTAATCATTGGTACTGACTAGTTTGTGGTAATTTTTCAGCTGATCACACCAAACTGCTAGCGCTTGCTCCATCTGCTTTTGCTTGCAGCGTGATCGCTCAATCTTCTTGTCCAAATCTCGCCTTCCAAAACAGCAATATAATATACATGGTGGGCCATAAAAAATGTGGCATTTTGCTTTTGTCCATATCTTCGCCAATTAATGATTGATTTTCAAAATTCTTTCACTGACACACTCTGCAGACAATTTGCAATAATGCACTTATTATATATCCCACCATGCCATAAATGCGTCTCTACGCTACCTTGTGAAACATGAGTGAAATATGCATGTGTAACAATAATAACAGACAAACATTTAAGTAAATAAAAAAAATACTTCAGACCAACATTGCGGTGAATGATCCGTATGACACTAAACTGTGTGAATATAACACAGTCTAGTGTCATGTGATGAATAATTCATCCCAATGTTGGTCTGAAGCGTTTTCTCATTTACTTAAATGTTTGTTATTATCGTTAGGTTTTCTTACATTTCTGTTTCACAAGGTAGTGTAAAGATGCATATACGGTGTGGTGGGATATATAATAATCACATTATTGCAAATTGTCTGCAGAGTGTGCTAGTGAAAAAATTTTTAAATCGGACAATAATTGGTGAAGATATGGACAAAAGTAAAGTGCCACGTTTTTATGGCCCATGGTGTACATTACATAGGATGGGCCAAAAGTCTGAATCTGCTAACTGACCAATGATGTGACTAAATTAATTCACCAAAAAACTATCAAATTAACCTCACAAATCGACATTACTGCTACAAGAAACTGAATATTAGAAATGCAAACATTCAAGATGACACGAAATAAGTAAGTAACACTACATTACGGTGAACAGTTCAGACGTACTGGCGTTTTTGTATAGCAAGATGGCGTCGTTGACGCTGATGCTCCGACGTTCGTTCTGACTGCTGAAGCTTTGACTCAACAGATTCTCTCAAGCTCAACTGCTCGTCCCTGTGTTCAACATATGACACAATACCATACGACAAAGAGATCTGTGCCAAAAATCTGTCAGGCAAACTCTCCGTTTAATGTAGCACTTAAACTGAAACAAAATGAAAATGTTCTAAATGAATGTGAGAGGATAGAAAGTAAAATGAAAATATTGTTACATAAAACACAAAAAAAAATACAAAAACCAATGATTATGGGAGTGCTAGAAACCTGAGATAAGAAAAACTAAATAGCAGAAAAATAACAATTACCAAGCCAGCCCAAGAAGGAAAACTGAAGACCACGGAAACAAGCAGCACAATAAAGGTCAGAAGAATGCAAGGCAAAGCAATCTACTGTGGTGAGTGTGTATAATTCAGATGCATGTATGTTATATATAATGCACATAGACATTATCAACAATAATATACTCGACAAAAGAAGTTGCACATTCATAGGCATAAAAATTAATTCAGTACTTTATAGGTTTGGGGCTGACGATGCTGAAAAACTAGAGCAGAAAAACTGGCATGCGCGTTTCATGCATAGGATCGGGGCCCCCACTGCACCGATTTTCTAACAGGTTCACACAAATACACAGCAGTTGACCTTTTGCTGAAATAAATTCGAATAATTGTGTACAAACTAATCAAAGCTTACATCTGCTGGCGCTTTAGTGCCTCATACTTGAGTTCATGTTTCTGTCGAGATAACTTGTTTTTACGACACATACTCTGCGAAAACACCACCAATGCTGTCTCAGTGTCACTAGCACAATTTCACAAAAGTTTATAGCCTAATATAGTTAACCACAAGGTATGTCCAATGTCCATAGTAATTTGTCACTTTTTAACGTAGTCGCCTGCAACTGAAATGAAATGATTGAGAATTTCTCCATCATAGAAAAATTGTTGATCCTTGACTTCCAGCCAGCCATTTTGTCACGCAGATTATGATAGTAAAAAAAGGTAAAGTCCAGTACTTGATACAGCGCTTCTTACATGAGATGGACTCAAGGCCAGAAACGCTTTACAATCTTGGAAGTGGCAGCTGATTGGCATGAGCTAATGATACCGCAGCGCACTATGTGGCCATCCATTGCCCGTGTGAACGAACAATTGGACCCACGGTTTGCAGCTAGCAGACATACCATCGCCCCAATCAGCCACACTAAACCTTCACCCGTAGCCCGTAAGCTACTACTTATTTCCCATCCCACGGAGGGTAGGAGGCTGAGTTGGCCTGAGTACATAGTAAGTTAGCAACTTGCTCAAGGTTGCTTGCAAATGACGGCAGTGAGAATCGAACCGCAACCTGAAAGTTATGAGTCGACACTAACAACTAGCACAGCTTGACCAGAAGGTATCCAATGACCTTGTCAAAGAGCTGAAAGACATCTCGCCACCACTTGCTGACAGCCAGGGTGATATACTGGTAGAAGAAGTACAAAAGGCCGTGAAAAAATTGAAG